>UMFO01017660.1_pt1 | contig 25197 bp, 37 predicted proteins | sample 1965051 | NCBI WGS metagenome assembly UMFO01 (sample SAMEA4836050, study PRJEB28245) | human gut metagenome | biome: gut microbiome; material: fecal sample | place: Denmark | collected 2008
ATTTTATCAATCTGAGTAGAGTACGGAGTAAGAGTAGCTGTACCAAGTTCGATATTTGACGAATCGTATTTAGTCGCCAAGGCGGTTTTATCGGCTTTAACAAGCAGAGCGTTGTAAACCGTGCCGCTTGTGAGGTAACACGGGCTGTTATTTTTGGGTTCGCTGTCGAACGGCATTGAATCGAGCTTTCGGGCAATACTCTTGTCTGTTTTATCAAGCCTTGCTCCAAGCGAATTAGAACTACCTCTTGCATTTTCGACTTCTTTTGTGATTTCCGCAATAGAGCTTGCACCCGGGAAAGCTTTACTGTCATCATTGATTACGCTTTTTCCTACACGCAAACAAACGGTTTCAGCAGTTATGATTTCGTCGTTTTCTGTAAGCACAATGTCCATTTTGCAAATTCCCGACAAAGCAAGCATTGTGTCTGTGAGCGTAACTGTGACTACATTATTTTCGGTGTCAACGACAGCGGCTACGCTGTCCGCAACGATTACATCATCAACCGTAGCATTGACTTTTGCTGACATTGTAGAGGCAAGGTCAACAGTTTCACCGTTGACGGTGAACGCAAAATCAATAATGCGTGAGCCTTTGTCGCCCTGTCTGACTTCCAAAATTTCGTAGTTTTTGCAACTGTTGATTTCGAGTGTCATTTTTGTATGATTAATGTTCAAATTTTATCACCTCATTTAACTATATAATCTGATAACTTTGATTTTGGTGTGCCAAGCTCAAGGCTGTTCCACCGTTCGAGCACGAAATCATAGTCTGTTTTAATTATTTTTGCTTGCAAGCTATCGTTTTCAGTATCGACATAAACACTATCGCATAAATGCAGTCCAAGCATTTCATTAAGTGTTGGGGGATAGTCAACCTTTACATTAAGCGTAGGCGCTCCGTTTGTGTTTACGAGCTGTCCTCTTAAAACCTGTGCTTGAATATTTAGCTTTTGAATCAAAAAGTCCTTATTCTCGCCTGTGTGGGCGTTGAAATCCCAGTAGCCTGTTTCGTCGCCGATGTAGACCGAACCGCCGTCCGAAACATCAACCGTTTTCACTTTAATGAGCTTAGATTTATGGGTTTTGAGTTCTTGCGGTTGTGAGCAGAGGACGAAGTTCTTGTCGCTATATGTATCATGGCAAGTGGCATACGCTGCAACATGGGAACAGATATCGTCTGAATTAAGCGTTTGCGTAAGACTGCTGATGTTACTGCCCCAGCGCAAATGGTAGCCTGTAACCGCCCCACGGTTCTTGAGCAACGATACGTTAAAGTTGTCGTATTTATATTCACCGCCAAACACGTCAACAAGCGAACCGTCTGCACCGCCCATAAAATCTCCGAGAGTACACGGAGTAACAAAACCGAGTGTCATGGAGGATTTTGTGGTGATATCAGATGTAAATTTAAAGTAGTGCGCCCACAAGGTCATTTGCGTTTGCAAGCCCTCCTCATGTCCCGTGCAAAGGCGATACCACCATTCCGCAGGTGTGCACATTATGTCTGTCTGATTTTGTACTTCAACCAAAAAATTGTTATACAAATTATGCTTGATATGCTTTGCTTTGATTACAACGGATTTTTTATCTTTGTACTGCAAATTATAGATTTCAAAAAATTGCGGTTCGTCTGTCGGATTTGGTTTTGCTTTGACAAAGAGTTGTGTATCAAGCAAATCGGCGCAGTCATCTGTCACCAAAAGCTCAATTTCAAGCAAATAGTTGCCGTTGCGTTCTTCGGTAACTTTTCCGCTTATAATCTCGGTCATCATACCGATTTTAAACATTGCATTTTGATTCAAAATATGGGTTGTGTTTTTCAATTCGTATAGCAAGGGATAAAACATTTACAAACACCTCCAATTCGGGGTAATGCTAACCTCGGCATTGCTAACAGCTGTAACCGTAACCTGATTGTTTCCGACAAAAAATTCGGGTGGTAATGCATCGTTGATGAATTTCGATGTACCGTCAGACTTATACGCTCTATTCTGCATCGATTCGCCGTCGAGTAGAGCGTAGTCATAGCCCGCAACGCAAGACAATGTATATTTTGTTCCGTTAATAGTTAAATTAGCCTTAGCGTTACTGCCACTGCTTGTATTTGTATTGGTAATCTTGACAGTTGGTAAACTTGCGTATTTTTCGGGATTACGCAAATTCACCGCCTTATTAACCTCTAATTCAATAGGTTTAGCACCAATCTCTGAGTACCACCAAGGAACACGATTGAATTTGATTTTGGTTGTAAGCAACGAGGGCAACTCTCGTACAATGCTATCAATATTTGATATGTAAGCCTTAGTAAAATAACCGGGATTATAAGTGTCTTTGTACTTCTGATATCCCCGATTTAAGGTCAGCCATTCAGTAACAGCCTTAGCAAGATGATGTGCGGACATCTCAGACAAATACGGCAGAAAACAAATTTCTCTTTCAAACTCCACATTCTGCCACCTGCCATTATCGAGGAGAATGTCGCCGTCCTTGTATGGGATTTCAATTGCTGAAATATCCCTTTTGGAAATTTCGTGCTGTGGAGCTTGTACGAATCTACCACAAAAATAAGACAGCCATTTGTCTGCAAAATAAAAGTTATGCATATGCTCTCTGCCTCCTTGTTATTTCATCGGCAAGCCTGTTGCTGATATCATCAACCAAGCTGTCAATGTCCATATCGTTATTAATCGCAACAGAAGGAATGTTAATACTGATATTGTTGACTATATTGGTTGAATCGTTTTCAAATACCGAGCCTCTGCCTTCACGCTTTGACTGACGGTATTCCTCAGCCTCTTGAGCTGTGAGAACTGCCTCACCGGCATCAAGATATGCGGCAAACTTATCGTGTGGGACATAATCAATACCGGCACGGAAACGAGGTAAGGTCACTTCCGGAATCGGATCTATTTCCCAGCCTATCATTGATGTTGCCCAGTTTACGCCTTCCAACAACTTATTGATAATCCAAATAATGCCGTTGATTACATTCTCAACAAATGTAGGTAAAAGGTTGAAAACATTCTTGAAAATGTTAACAACACCGTTCCACGCTTGTTCCCAGTTTCCCGAAAAAACACCTTTTACAAAATCCACAATTCCGTTAAAAATCCCCGAAATCGGTTCAAGAATTTTTTTGACTCCTTTAATTGCACCGCCTAAAACCTCCGAAAAGATTTGCGCCAACCATTCAATCACCGGAACAAGAGCAGGAATAAGTGTTTCAAGCATTTCACCGAGTAGGTCAAGAACCGGGCGAAGAGCATCAAAAACCATTGAGATGACAGGTGATAGCTGTTCAAAAACAGGCTGTAGAATGCCGACAATTGTATCGCACAACTCACTGATAATCGGGATAAGAGGTGTAAGCAAATCATTCAAAAATGTAGCTAAGTCCTCTATAATCGGAGTAAGTGCCGCTAATAAACCGTTGAGCAGAACACTCGCCAACTGAATAAACATCTCAATTACGGGCATCAGGAGCTCTACAAGCGTGCTAAACAGAGGCATTATAGCCTGAATTATCTGCATAAAATACGGAAGTAAATCCTGAATAATCTGCAGTAAAGGCGGAAACAATTGTTCAACAATCTGTATGATGAGAGGGGCTAACTGCTCTATAAGCTGAGCTATAAACGGGAGCAATTCCTCAATCAATGGCATAATCTGTTCAAGCATTGATACAATTATCGGGGCGACCTCTTCGCAAATGTTGATTAAAACAGGGGCAAGGTTGTTTGCCACACTCTCAATCAATGGTGAGAGCTGTTCGAGGAGTTTACCGCCAAGACCGATAAGAGAGTTAAGGACAGGCTCGGCGACAGCACCAATCTGAGCCATAGTGTCAGACAACTGCTGATGAGCTCTGTTAGATTCCATTACATCGCCATTTGTTTTCTTGTATTGAGCCGACGCATCAGAATATAGCGATGTGAGGGTGGATGTGATTAACTGCTGTCTTTCTTGTTCTGATGAGCATTTTGCAAGTTTTTCGTTGAACTCATCTTCTGACACGCCCATCCAGTTAAGAGCATCGGCAAGCGGACCTGTTACCTGTCCAACTTTTGCGGTTTCGTTTGCCGCCTCTGTCAAACCCTCAATAGGCAAGGAATCACCGAATTGACCGTAAACACCTGTGCAAATCTCTGTCCAACTTTGCAGGTCTTTTGTGGAATCGCAAAGCAATGATAAATGATTAGCCGCCTCAGTTGCTTGTCCGCTGTCGCCAACCACAGCATAGAGGTCGGAATATGTTTGCTTTGCGTCTGCCGCTGTAAATTTGTTTGTGGTGAAAGCTGTGTCGAGTTTACCCATTTCGGTGCGGTATTCTCTGGTATTTTCGGCAACTGACGATAATGCTCCGACACCTGCCGCCGCACCTCCGACCATTGCCGCTCCCCATTTGCCTGCGGTTTTGATACCGTTACCTAAGGTTGCGGCAACACCTTTACCTTTTTTCTCGGTTTCGGCGATTGATTTGTTTGCTTCATCATTGTTGACGAAAATAGAGCCAAACAGCTTAAATATTTCAACAGCCATTAGCTACACCTCCTCCCATTTGTAGTTATCAAGATAGTTTTCAACTTTTCTTTCGATTTCCTCTGTATTGACACTCTCAACGCTTTCAGACCGTGTCGAGCCTGTTGCCTTGTTTACAAAATCCATGTACGACAAGCCTGTGAAATTTCCTACAACAGTCAAAATATAGGCTTTGTAAAGCAATTCGTCATTACGGTCATTTATAGCGTTTTTGATAATTTTGACAGCATCTGAAAAAGACAGCTCATGCAGTACGGCAGTATTACCGCAACAATACTGCACGAGCATTCCATATGTTCTTACTTCAAGGCTGAGAGCGAGGTAAAAAAACTCTTAATATCATTCTCCCTGATGATTGCCTTTACATTGTCAAGAACCTCGGGGATACTTAATTTACTTACATCATCTGCCGTAATGTCGCCTCTGATATCGGCCAGCAATGAATAGAATTCCTGTTCTGTTTCTTTGGTTGCCAAAGAAGTTAACAGAGTAATCACAAATTCAAGACCGACCGCTTCGGTGTTGACTGTTTCATCTTTGCTGTTATTTTTAATAGCGATACGATTTGCAAAGTCTGCAATTTCCTCTTTGATGTCTGCTTTTTTGATAATGCGAGCAAGAGTGAATGCGTCTTTAATGCTTAATTTTCTCATAATTATGCCTCCGATGTTTCCGTTGTTTCCGTTTTTTCTGTCGGTCTGAAAATTTTAAACGGTGGTTTGATTTCGTCCTCCGAATCATAAACCTCAGGTGAAAGGTTACCATAGAACTGAGCTTCTACCTTACCGTTGTCTTTGTCGGCAATTGCAAGTGTAAGACCGTTTTCATTAAAGCCGTTAAACACCTGAATAATACACGGCTTATCCTCTCCGAGGAGACAGCCTACCCAAGTGATGTTCTGAATGTAGTCACTGTCAAGAATAACATCTCTACCTGTGATTACATCGTAGCCTACGACCTTTTCGTCTGTACCTTTGTCGGCAATTCCAAGACCATAAATGAAATTTTGTGTGGTCATCTCGGCAAGGGTTGCCTTGATGTAAACCTCCCAACCGTCAACTACCGTATCGCCTTTAGTTCTTGTTTTTACGCCGTCAAATTCAAGCCGTCTGAGTGTCGGCTTTGCCGAAAATTCACCGCCTTTGATTGTTACACCAAGGCACTTGCCTGCCTTTTTTGCACTTGCGTATGTGTCTGTAGCAGGGTCGTAATTCACAAAGAACGCACCTGCATCAAGGAGCATTCTGTCGGCGGTTTTCGCCGAATAGCCGCTATATGGCTTAATTTTTCGTGGCTTAACTGTTGCCATTTTAATCATCCTTTCTGTTGTATTTCCTCATTTCGAGAGTGAACATCACTCTCTTTATTGATTTGTCTGATTCGGCAATATACTGCCGGTCAAAATTGTTGTAGAATTTGTAAAAAACATCATCAACCAAGTATGTAGCCTTTGCTATGTCGTCGTAGATTCTATCCACAACATCATCAATGTCCGCCGTAGTCTGCCTATCATAAACATTAATGGTCACAACAAACTTGTCATACGGCTCATCCGTGTAGAGCTGTTTAACCTCATATACAAGGCGAGGAAATCCGCTTTCTGCCTGTAAAAAATAAGAGGGTGCATACTCAGCGAATAAGTTTTTCAAAAATTTCTTGATATTATTCACCGCTGTATTCCCCCTCGTTCAATTTGCGTTCTGCCTCTTCTGTACCTACGGCACTGAGGTATTGCTGTTCAATCTTTATAATGTCTTTGATGTTGCTTTCGGCAGCGTCGCTCAATGCTCCGATTTTTGGAGCTTTGCTTGTACCGATTTCTTGATACAAGCCGTAAAATCCGCCTGGCTTAAATCCTACCTGCAAATCAGGAATTTTTTGCTTTGAGCGTACCCAATACTGTGTGTTTTTCGCTAAGCGTCCCGTCCTGCGTTTTATTTTTTGTCGTGACCGTTTACATACCAACTTGCCAACATCACGCAGAGCGGCTCTTTCAAGCTCTTTGAGCGTATATTGAATACGGTCAACATTACTGATTATCTCAACGCCGTTTTGTGTGATTTTAACTGCTTTAGGCAAGGACATTGTTCTCACCTACCACATCCGTTAAATACAGCTCTGTACGCTCTGTTCCTTTGATTTGATATGCACGATAGATTTTGAACTTTCTATTGTCAAGGTAGCAAAATTCTTCGTTCTGATACTCAAAGGAATTAACTTCAAGCATACATTCGGGTTTTAATCCATTAGCTTGCGCCTGAAAGAACTCGGATTGTCTGACATATTGCCGCTGAGCATAGACCTTGCGGAGCTTTTCGGACTGAACGATTTCACCGATATCGTTTGTTGTTTCGTTATAGCCCGAAACAAGCAAAATCAAAGTATCTGCATTCATTCTGTTTGCGCTCCTCTCGCCGCCATTGCATCACGCAATTCTTCGTAATGCCGTGCCCATTCGCTATCAGCTGTCACCGAAAAATAAGCACGGCAATAGAATTTGATTGCCTGCATAACAAGTGCAGTTGAGTTTTTGTCGTTGACATCAACTCCTGCACCTGCCATGTCACTTTTGGCAGAATCAATGAGGGCAGATATTTCATCATCAAACAGCACCGTATTGATACGGAGCGAAACCTTTACGGCTTCAATTTCATTTAATACTGCCATAATTCAAACCTCTTTTAAGCGCTCTTTTTTACGAGCTTAACAAGGCTGTGAGTATCCACGACCTTACCGTCTGCAAGCATTACGGCTTTAAGGACTGTGTTATCGGTGTCGTCCTCTTCGTACTTCTTGACACTTAAACCCATTACCTCGTTGAAGATGTAATCGTTAAGATTGAACATCATCGCAAAGGTTGTGTCGGCTGAAACCGTGTCAGCGTACGAATCCATATAGCCGTCTGTTGGGATAACAGCACGACCGAAAAGTGAGAGTGACGGCTTGCCGTTAAGTCCTTCGGACATACGAGCGACAGGCTGACCGTTGCTGTCTGTGATGCCCATGAACGCAAAGAATGACTTCTTCGTCATCAGCCATACAGCGTCATCGTATGCAGCAGGAAGAGCCGCCTCAGCAGAGCAAAGTGTTGAATATGTAAGCTTGCCGGTTTTTGCAATTTCAATTGTCTGGCCTTCAGGGGGAGTGCAAGAAAGAATGCCGGTTGGCGAACCTGAACCCGAACCCTTAACGATTGCCATTTCACAAGCCTTAACAACTGCGTTCTTAATCTGGTCGATAAACTGTGATTCAAAAGTGTCAAGCGCCGTTTTGGTCATAAAGAGCGAGAACGCAACCTTGCATTCAAGCTTATAGCCGGCAAAGACAACCTTGTCAGTAGTTACCTGCTGCTGGTCTGAACCCTTTTCCTCATCAACCCAGCTTGCTGTCGGGCGGATGTTCTGTGTAGGGATAAGGAGCGCTGTCGGATAAGCCGTCTTGAACACTCTTGCGTAAATTTCGCCGATTTTTTCAAGTTCAACGATTAAACGCTGATACATTGTGGTCGGCACAATAGCCGCCGCAGTGCTTGATGTGGTCTGTGATGCCACATTCATAAACTTCTGTGGCACGGGTACACCGTTCTGAATATAGTTAGCGAATGCTTTTCTGTATTCAAGTGTTGCGTACATATCTGTTACCTGTTCACCCTCATCTGTAAGGTCGATGTTTGTCTTGTGATTTTCAAATGGCGCAGGCATTTTAATTCCCTCCTTTGCATTTTTATTTGCCATATTCACGGCAGAATTTTCAAACTCACTGTCAAGTTTATCAATCTGCTGTGTTACCTCTCTCGCCTCAGCGAGTTTGTTCTCTGCGATAAGCTGTTTAGCCTTATCATAGAGTGCATTTCTTTTGTCAAGATATTCCTGTCTGTTCATTCTGATTCAACATCCTTTCGTTTGAGTAATTCAAGCTTTGCTGTAAGCTGTGTTTTTTCACTTCTCATCTGTTTGATAATTGTGTCAGGGATAAGACCGTTAAGGCTTGCCGCAAGTTTAACTTCCACGGGCTTATTAGCGGCATATTCGGTAATTTTGTCGATAAAACCTTTTTCAACCGCCTCATCGGCAGTAAGCCAAGTTTCGTTATCCATAAGTTCGATAAGTTCGTCTTCACTCATACCGGTTTTTAGTCTGTACGCTGTTGCAACGGCTTTACTTGCTTTGAGCAACACACCCGATTCGTGCGCCATGTCATTGTAATCGCCTGCGGCATAGCTTGAAACATTATGAATCATAAGCATACCTGTTGGCACAATTTCAGATGTGCACGCACAAGCGATGTATGAAGCGGCAGAGGCGGCAAAAATGACCTTGATTGTAGCCTTGCTTTCGGCGAGCATATCGTAAATTTCGGAGGCGGCAAAGATATCACCACCTGATGAATTGATAACAACCTGTACGCCCTCATCATTCGCCACTTCGTCAAGCTGTGAGCGAATGTCGGCTGGGCAACAGGAGGCTACTCCAAACCAGTCGTAAATCCACTTATCATCATTCGTAATGATAGGGCCCTTAATGTCAATTGTTTTCGGCATCATTTTCACCTCCTTCGTCAACTGCAACTGTATCTAATCTTCTGAGCGGAGTATCACCGCCCGGAACAGGAGCAAGACCAAGTGATTCTCGCCATTCATTCGGAAGCATTGCACCACGGTCAACCATTCCAGCAAAATTTAGCTTAGTTTTAAGACTTGCAGATTGTAGATTGAACGAACCTACTGCGATGTAATTTCCACAACTACGCTGACGGCGAGTGAATAGTTTCCGTGTCAGCTCGTTTTTAAGCTGAATAATTTTAGGTGAAATCACCGCCTCAAAGTAGGCGTTTTCTTCATCTTCGTTCGCTGTTGATGTGATAATTTTTACATTGGTGTTAAAAAGCTCAAGGATTCTGTTTTTTGTTCTATCCATTTGCAAAGCATTTGGAACATAGTCATTCGGGGTTATCTGATTTGCGTCAACCTTTGCGTCAACTGCCGCAACGCCCACAGAGCTGTTACTGATGTTAAGGTAGTTGTCAGCAAAAGCTTTTGCGTTCTTCTTCAAATCCTCAGGACGCAACGATGAGGTATATTTCAGCAACCATTTAATGACACTTGAATTTCTGATAGCGCTGATGATGCCGCTGTCGGTTGTTTCAACAATTTCGAGCAAAGGAGCAAGAGCCTTAAATTTGCCACTTCCAAATATATCGTTCTCTGCGAAGTCATCACGCAAGTGTATGACATCTTCGGAGGCGAAGCGGTAAGTCTTGCCGTTTGCAAGGATAAATTCATAAACAAGGTTGCCGTTAGTGTCGTACAAGTCCGTAGCTGATTTAGCCGGTATAAAATACAATTCTGTCGGCAAGCCGTTTGAATCCCTGATTATCAGCCAAAAAGCATTGCCCGATAACGATAACTGTGTGCTTGTCCTATATAGGAGCATATCCATTGTTGTGTACGGGTTTGGTTCTTCAAGCAAAAATTTGACATAAGGCTCGGGATTGATTAAGAGGTCTTTTCTACCGTCAACGATTGTTTCTCTTATGTGTTTAATGGATAATTTTGAAAATCTGAGAGCCTGTGCATTAACGCAAGATCGGACGGTGTCGGAATCATATGCTCTGTTGCCCCACAAGAAGAAATTTGAATTATTTTGTGTGACAAGTTCAACCCTTGAAAAATTCTTTGTCTTCCTGACATTACGAACAGAATTTAAAAAGTTCTTAAATTTTCCCATTCTCTCACCTCCTAAACAATGCTTAAATATTCATCTTCGTATTCAAAATATATCGTGTAAGCGTCAAGCAAAGCCGCAGTACCGTCAATTCGTCTTGTTGACTTTGAGGTCTTAATCGGCTGTATATTACCGTTTCTGTCCTCATCTATTGCAGTATTTGCAAGACACCATTTATCTATCGGGTTGTTGTTGTAGATTATTCTTTTCTTGACAAGGTCTGCTTTGAGGGCTTTCATCGGGGCAGACAGTGTTTTCTTGCCCTGATGTACCGCTTCCATAACGGTAGGACCGAAAGCGTCAATCATCTGATTAACCCACATCTGAGCCGACCAAGCGTCATAGCCCTCTTTCCATAAATAAATGTCGTGTTCGTCTTGTATCTCTTGATACCATGCTGTAACAACACTTGCGTCAATCTTGTTTCCGGGGCAGGTACGCATAAAGCCCTGTTCTATCCACTTGTCATACGGGATCTTATCCTCGGTTACTTTTTTCTCCACAAGATCGGCAGGTATCCAGTACATTGACAATACAAAAATATTTTCATTGTCAGGCACTCGGAACAACATCTTTGCCGCTGTTAGGTCGGTTGTGCTTGATAGGTCTGCGCCGCCTATGCCATAAGTCGGATGAAGCTTCTTCACATCGAATTTTGTTTCGTTGTTAAGCTCATCGAAATTGAGCCACGATTCAGTTGATGTTTCGGCTATGTTAAATTCTTTGCATACAAGGTTGCGTACAAGCGACGGATTCGCCTGCGCTTTCTTGACCTTGCTTGCAAGGGCATTTCGATTTTTAATCGTCCCAAGTCCGGGGTTAGCCTTTTCCCAGCAATCGGGTTTTTCCCATTCTTCACGCTTGTCAAGCTCGTAGATGATGTAAAGGCTGTGTTCGTCCTTGTAACCTACATCGTCAAACAAACCATTCGTAGTGCGAACGGCATCGTCATAGATTTCATCGTAGATGTCCTCTCTGATTTTTCCGGCTGTTGTTGTCACAAGGATAAGCGGTTGGTCTCGCCCGATCGTACCGTCTGCCATAATGTCATACAGCTGTCTGCCGTTTTTCCACTGGTGCAACTCATCCATTAAACAACAATGCACATTTAGACCGTCAAGCGTGTCCGAATCAGAGGCAAGCGGCTTAAATACTCCGCAGTTGTAATCTTCTGAACTCAATTCATTCAGCAGTGGTTTAATTCGCTTCAATAGAGTTTCACTCTTGCGAACCATTCGTTTTGCTTCCTGCCATATAATCTTTGCTTGGTCTCGCTTGGTGGCAACTGCATACACTTCGGGACCGGGTTCACCGTCACCGATAAGCATATACAAGCCAATCGCAGAGGCGAGTAAAGACTTGCCGTTCTTTTTCCCGATGATTAACACAGACAGGTTGTACTGCCGGATGCCGTCATCGTCCACAAAACCAAAAGTCGCCGCAAGCCACGCTTTTTCCCACAGTTCCAGCTTCACAAGCTGACCGCCCATTTTGCCTTTACTGTGTCGGCAGTAGTTTTCAACAAATTCAATAATGTGATTTCCTCGCTTGGCTTCATAGTGGTAGCCGTCTGTCGGATTAATCACCTTGTCGCTTAAATGCCTGTACCATTTGCGTATCTTATCGCAGACAGTAACCTTGCCGTTCTTTATCTGCTCGTAATATTCAAGTATCGGATTATAGCTTAATGGATAGCGTTTCAAAGCTTGTCACGCCCTTCAACGAAATCGTCAAAGCCGTCTGTTGTCACAGTCTTCGCCTCGGTCACTTTCGGAAGCATATCGTTGAGCTGTTTAATGTATTTGAGATAGTTGCCGAGCATGGTATTATACAAATCTGCCTCAGGTCTTTTGCGTGAGTACGGCTCTTGTGTTTCCGACTGCGAAAATAATTCAGTCAAGCCATAAATTGCAATGTCTTGTTGCAGTTCTTTAAGTCTGATTCGAGTGAACGCCGCATTTTCAATCAAGCCAACAGCGAGGTCTTTTCTTTTAACCTCTATGTCCTTGTAGATTTCCGTTAATCGCTTTACTTCTCGCTTTATCGCTCTTTGTTCTTTCTGTTCGTCAGTCATTTCAAGTCACCGTCCTTTCACACGATTTTGAGGGGGAGGGGGGGCTTATATATAAGGCGCGCAAAAAATCTAACTGCCCCCCTCGGTCCTTCAATTACCGATTTCCGATTTTTCAACGGGGGGGATAATCGGTCGGAGCATTCCGCTTTCGTCGAAAAAATATTTTTTCGGTTCGCAACCGCCTATCCCGTGTCCCGGCAAATCATCGTGACATTTTTTGCATACATATAAAAGATTGTCGTGGTTGAGAGTAACATCAGGATTGTTTATGTTGCCCTCATTAATCATGATTTTATGATGCACGATAAAGCCGTGTCGCTCTTTACATAGCTGACACAATCCGCCGTCAACAAGCATTCGCTCTGCGATAAAACTTTGTCGGCAGTCCTGCCACTTTTTAGATTTATAAAATCCTATGGCAAATGCCTTAGCCATACCGTACACCACCAAATAAAAAATGGACTTACAACACAGATAGTCCGTCTGCATTATAAGTCCATTGTATATTTTTTCTCGTTGCATTATTGGTGCAATTTAATTATTGTTTGTTATCTTTCGTCTGTTTTAGCTAGCCCCAATAAATAATCAGTAGTAACATTCAGAGCAATTGACAACCTTCGTATATTGTTCGTCGTCGGCGCTATTTCGGCAGTTAGGTATCTACAAATCTGACTGCGTTGAACTCCCGATTTCCTCGCTAACTTTGTCGGGCCGATATCTCTCAGTTTCATAGCCTTTTCAAGTTGCGTTGAAAAATCAACATCAGCCCTGTGTATTTTGTCCATTAATTTGTTGCCCCCCTTTTAAAATCTTTAACCGTCAATCCACTTCACTCTCCTCGTCAAGCATACCAAGTTCCTGCGCCAACGCAACAACAGCGGTTACAATCAAACGCAAATCCTTGCCTTTGATGTTGCACATACTAAAGCAAACATTGTCCTTATCGTTATCAAGTTCACAAAAATCAATAACAAGTCCCTTTGTAATCGTCTTGCTTTCATTGTTATCGTAATTAACGGTGATATTTTTAATGTCTTTCATTCTTCTGCCTCACTTTCAAGCCAATGTTTAATCCCTGTAGTACAACTTTTATCATCAAAGTAATAACCGTTGCATTGTTTTTGGTAGTAACTGCAATTCACACACTTGTCGAATTGGTGTATGAATAAGAATTGCGCCATGTCATGGATGCTCATTGATTTAATCTTTTCAAAGTTTTTCATTTTCTTCACCGTCCTCGATAGGCTGATTCCAACACTTAACGCAATTATTGTCACAATCATCTTTGTTTATCAATCCTAAGGCATACAGACATACACCTTTGGGTGTTCCGTCATCGTCAAGCAAAGTATTCGGATAATGTTTCAGGAATTCCGTAAGAAATGTCTTTTGCGGATGCTCATCGCTCCACCGCTGAACTATTTGAACAGCCGTTTCACTGTGAAATAATTCTAACTCGGAGCAAACTATTTTTTCGTTATTATTAAATCTGCTCAATGGGCAATCTGTACACCGAATATGGCATACACCGTTCACAACTGATTTTGTCATTCGAGCTTTTTCATGCATATAGTTTTCAGTTTTTGAACAGTCAATCATTTTCTTCGTCTCCTTCAAAATTAACAACTTTTCCATTGTCGGTATAGTCCCGCTTCTCAAATTCAAGTTTCAACTTGTCGATAACCACACGGTCGATATGTTCTCAAAACACTTCGTCAGTGTCGGAGTGTTCGACTATCTCGGTCATCGACTTCAAAGCCTTTGCACATCTGTCACGACCAAAGCCGAAATCCTTATGCAAAGCATACAGCATTGTTTTAAATACTCTGCGTGTGATGTCTTTGTTTTCTTTTTCTCGGATCTGTTCATATGCGCTTTTTGCAATCCGTTCAGCTTCCTGTTTAAGCTGTTTCGGGATTTTAGGCGGTATTCTTGCTTTCAATGTCGGTTCTCCTTTCGTCAATCTTATCAAGTGCAGTTACAATCAACGAGCTTTTGGCTTTAGTGTCCGCAAGTTCGGCTTGATAATAAAACTGACCTGTTGTATTCCGTCTGATGATACAGCCTTTCAGAATGTATTCTGCTCCATTGTACAGCACGGTTCTTTCAAGGTTGCGTTTAACTTCCGAGATATTCACAGTTCTTCCACCTTGATGTAAATACCTGAAACCTCTGCCCAAAACTTTTCACATATCTCACTTGCAACAAGTGCGTCATCAGACCAAAAGCCGAGAGCGGTCATACAGTCTTTTAGCATTTTTTGCAGATTGTCCGTGTCAGGTTTTGTTATACGATATTCGCCGTCCTGATGTTTACCACGAGGAAAGCACCACTTTGTTATCAGTCTGACACCCGACTTGTACGGGTCTGACGGTTTAAACTTTGCCAAATGTGATGTGAGTTTTTCTCTTGCCTGTTTCACCTCGGGCGGATTGTAAAAAACAGGTTTGCCGTTTTTTACCATAACCTTATGTTCCTGTGCAGTTACGGTCGGCGGTATCATCGCCATAAAAAATTCAGTCTTCGTTGCATTCGATTTCATAATAATCAGCTCCGTGCCATACTTTAAATTTTGGGTCGTAAACTATGTATCCATTAGCGGCTACCTTATCCAATACATAACTTATCAACGCAGGATTTTTGGAAATCCACTTCATTACTTCGTCGTTGATATAACAATAATCCTCTCCATCTTTTCTTCGTTTTAGTGGAGGCATTCTTTTAGCGACTTTTAATCTTTTATCTTTTGAAGTCGATTTGCATTTTGCCATTTTTTACCATTTCTTTCTTAACTTTAAAATTTTGCTTTTAGTCACAGGTCAGGGGAAGGAGTTGTTGTGCGTAAGCTTCGCACAACTACTTCACCCCTGTGACCTTAGGGAACGGACATCGTTTATATATACGGTAGTATATATAGTTTTGTCTGTCCCTCGGACATTCTCGATAATTTATCGACTTTGTCCCTGTTTTTGTCTGAGAGGGACATTTTCGATTTTTTATCGACTTTGTCCCTCTTAGGGACACGGACAAGGACAAAAATTTATCGACTTTGTCCCTCGGACAGACAGACAAATTATTCGACTTTGTCCGTGTCCTTTCGTCCTACTTCACCGCCGTCTATCCAAAAACCGCCGTGCTCTTTTATGTATCGTCTGACCGTTTTTTCGGACTTTCCCATATATTCTGCTAAGTCAGCTACATTTGCCTGACCGTTTTCCTCAGCACCGCTAAACGCTGTTTCGAGGGCATTGTTTTGTTCCTGCTTGCGTTCCGATTCACTTTTTTTCTTGCTAAAATTCTTCTTGTAGGGCGAGCCTTTGATGTTAAAATCGCCCTCAAAATTACAGTCTTTCAACACGCCTGTTGTATCTGATTTGTGTATCGGATAATCAAACCAAAGATTAAGTGCATCAAATGCCGGAAACTCTCGCAGAGTACCCTCTATTCTCCACGCTGACATCCCTTTTACGGTTTTTTCGGCACGGGCAACATCTGACATCATCAGCTTAAAAGACTGTTCAGGAAGCGTTTTGCGTGCGATGTCAATCATATTATTTGCCGTTACCAAATCGTCCTGCGAACACACTTCACTGATTTTGTTGAAACGACCTATCCAGTCTTTGCAGATTTTACAGGTTCTTTCATCCTTTTGCTGCTTCATCAAATCTTCGCTGATTTCAAGCCTTGTAAGGTCAAGGAGTGCATCGGGGTCACGAGCGAAAACACCAGAGCCCGAAACTCTGTCCATTGACTTTTTACCGCCCTGAGCACCTTTTGAATGGTGGTGACAGTAGATTACCGCACAACCAATTTCGGTACATACCTTGTCAAACTGGTTGCAGAAGTGTGCCATTTGGTCAGCACTGTTCTCATCGCCTGTAATAACCTTGTATATCGGGTCAATTACTACGGCTATAAAGTTGCCTTTCAGTGCTCTGCGAATGAGCATAGGTGCTAACTTATCCATAGGCACGGACTTACCACGCAAGTTCCAAATATCAATTCTGTTTAAGTTTTTTGGTTCAAGTCCCAATGCTTCATATACATCCTTGAATCTGTGAAAACAGGACGCACGGTCAAGCTCAAGATTCACATACAAGACATTGCCCTGCGCACACTTAAAGCCGAACCATTCTGTTCCCTCGGCAATTGCAATACACAATTCGATAAGACCAAATGACTTACCTGCTTTTGAGGGTCCGCCGAGGAGCATTTTATGTCCCTGTCGCAATACTCCCTCAATCAGAGGCGGAGCAAGTTCAGGAGGATTTTCAAAAAAATCTGCAAGGTTGTCAAGGTCGGGTAAGTCATCGTTGATACTTTCCACCCAGTCTTTCCACTCGGCAAAGTCTGATTTACCGATGTTTGTGTCAATGATAAACTGCTTTTTGCCGTTGCGGATAACACCGGGCATACGGCTCAATCTTGACGGATTGCGGTTCTGCTTGTCGATTTCAAAGCCGTTCTTATTGCACACATTGTAGAGATAATCAACTCTTTTGCGGTATTCGTCATAGTTTGCGGCATCAATCTTAACGATAGCGTGGACTGATTTTCCGCCCGAATAAACAAGCACCGCAACAGGCAGCTCAAGCTCTCTGATGATTGCATTTTGTTCTTCAAGAGCCATACAGTCAGATTCCACCAGAGCGTAACGATAATCGGTTACATTCTCGTTTTTGACGCCCTTGCCGTCCAATGGGTTGAACCTTATCCACGCACCTGCCTCGGGTTTGTAATCACCGAATACATTTGATATGTCACCGTTGCAGTTATTAAGTGCGGCAATAAGCTCACCTGCTGTACGGTCACAACTGCCTTGTGTTGGCGAATATTTAACCTTGCCGTTGTCATTTTTTTTATAAGTTTCAGTAACATAGCCTACATTTTCCGAGCTATCAAAGAGAGTTTCAATGTAGGTCACAATCTCATTTACCGGGTTCCAGTTTGTAGGCTCGTGAAACTTTACACCCTCACAGGTATTTACACCAATATCGCCCTTATCACCCTGCTCAAAAGCAATTTCGTCATTCCAGCCGAGTTCTTTCGATTCACGAAAAGTCATCCCCCTGTCTTTAGCCATTTGGATTATCGTGCCTGCTGTGACAGGTGAGGCAGAGCCGTTAAAGCTCTGCCATTTCTTTTCACACTCACCGTTGTGATATCGACTGTCTGCTCTGCTCCAATCGTCCCAGTCCTTTACGCTGTATCCCTCTTGTTTGAGTGCCATTCCGACATTTACCCAGTCTTGGTAGTCAAGCTCTGACGGACTGATGTATTCAAGTGCATTAAGTAAGTCCAACCGTATTCACCTCGCTTTGCGGTACATATGTTTTCGGGTTAATGTTTTTCGGAGTTCTCCAACCGTTTGCGGCAATCCTTGAAATCAAAGCTGACGCTTCGTCAAACTGCCATTTGCCCACGTGCTGAAAACCTCTGCTTTCAAGCATACGGATTTGTTTAGGTGTGGTTAAGCCCTCAATTCTTCGCTTTTCGAGCCTGTCAAGAATAAGTTTTGCTTTGCCGGCACTCTGGATTTCATCGGGGAATATTCCGAGCTTTTCAAGTTTTGCTTTCTGTTTGTCTGTAGGCGGAGAACACTCCCAGCCGAATGCCGGAACATATCCTGCAAGGTCCTGCGCCTGAATTGACATTTCGTACTGCAACGGATCTACAAGTTTGCGTTTGCGTGTTCGCATTTCCGCAAGCTGATTTGCAAGCGCCTCTTCACGCTGAGCAACAACATCTTCACTTGCTTTTTCCTCCGCTTCTTCAATGTCAATCGGATAACCTGCCTGTTCCGATAAGTTTTCGGTCATCTTTCGTGCGACTTCTTCGTTGTCGCAAATGAGATGTGCAGGTCTGCAAAGTTCGTGTCGCTCTGTGTGCCACAAAAAGTCGAGCAGCAAAAGCTCCGTCTTGTTTGGAGCAAGTCTTGTACCTCTGCCGACCATTTGGCAGTAAAGCCCACGCACCTTTGTGGGTCTTAAAACAACAACGCAGTCAACACTTGGGCAGTCCCAACCCTCGGTTAAAAGCATTGAGTTACACAAGACATTGTATTTATCGTTTTCAAAGTCCTGCAATATCTCTGCTCTGTCCTCGCTGTTACCGTTTACCTCTGCCGCTTTAAAGCCTTTTTCGTTCAAAATGTCTTTAAATTTCTGCGATGTTTTTACAAGTGGTAAAAACACAACAGTTTTACGGTTCTTACAGTATTTTTTCATTTCCTCGGCAATCTGATAAAGATACGGATCAAGTGCCGTGTCAATGTTGCTTGCTTTAAAATCTCCTGCCTGTGTGGCAACTCCCGAAAGGTCAAGTGTAAGCGGTATTGTCACAGCTTTAATCGGTGACAGATACCCCTCTTTGATAGCCTTAGGGAGTGTGTATTCATACGCAAGCGAATCAAATACTGCTCCTAAATTTTTCATATCTCCTCGGTCGGGTGTTGCGGTAACACCCAACACTTTTGCATTGTCAAAATGCTCAAGCACACGCTGATAGCTGTCGCTGATTGAGTGATGTGCTTCATCAATAATGATTGTGTCGAAATAATCGCTGTCAAAGTTTGACAGTCTTTTCTCACGCATAAGCGTCTGTACAGAGCCTACAACAACCCTGTTCCACGAACCTATGCAACTTTGCTCGGCTTTTTCAACCGACGAATTAAGCCCTGTTGCTTTTTGGATTTTGTCCGCCGCTTGGTCGAGCAATTCTCCACGGTGGGCAAGTATCAGCACCCTGTCACCTCGACGGACACATTCTTCGGTGATTTTTGCAAAAACTATCGTCTTGCCACAGCCTGTAGGCAAGACAAGTAATGTTTTTAGGTTGCCGCTTTCCCACTCGGAGAAAACGGCATTCTTTGCTTCATTCTGATACGGTCGAAGTTGCATTAAAAGCTACCCGGTGTCCAGTTATTCGGCATCGCAGTATTTGGCGTTGCAGGCTGTGTGTTATACTGTGGCGGATATGTAGGCTGTACATACTGCTGAGGTGCAGACTGTGTTACGGCAGGCGATATCGTTGTCACCTGCTCATCGTATGCATAAAAATACTTGATGTCATTTGTTACGCCCTCTGTGCCGTCATTCTTCACATATTTGCGGATGATAACCTGACATTTACCTTTTTTACCGATAATGCCTGTCCAGTCCATACGGAGCGGTTCGCCGTGCTTTTTCATCGACACGGACAAAAAGAGCTGTGACAGCTTCCATTCAAGTGATGAGTGCAGTACGAAATTAACTGTAATTTCTCGCTTGTCATCTGCTCCCCACACATAAAAAGTCACCTTTGCCATATTACAGGCTGGGAGCTTTCCCTTACCCTGCGAGCGTGCACGCTCAACTTTTGCTACCGTAAAATCATAATCACCCTCGGGGAGCAGTTCATAATTTCCGCCCTCTTCGGTTATTTCGTCGTTCCATCCAAATTCTCTGTCCATTTATACATCTTCCTTTTCTTATTCAAATGGTAAGTCACGGTTGCTCTGTATCACTTCGAATACCTTATTCCACGCTCCCACAAGGCAACCGTTAATAAATCGTGGGTCATAGTTTGTGATTGGTGTATCGTAAGGGTAGTGTCCCTGTGTAAACACCGCCTGTCTGATTTCGCTTTCGTCAACTCCGTTAGCTCTCATAAGGTCGGCAAGAGCTTTTGGTATGCCCTCAGGAATATTGACAGACTTGTCATTCTGTGGCATAGGTGCAGGTGGTACAGGCTCGGGAGCTTTTTCAATCTGCACAGGTTGTGGCACAGGCTGTGTCACAAGCTCTGCCTTAGGCGGCTGAGGTATCGGATTCTGCGGAACAGGAGCGTTATTTACAGGTGCAACATCATTAAAAATATGGGCAATGCCTGCATAGCTAAAGTCCATTTCTTCGGGCAGTCCGTGACGGTTCTTTGCGTCCCAACAAGGGTGATGAAGCGTGTACATCACTCTCCCTCCGCCCTGTGCCTTGTACTTTCTGCCGTCTTTGTCGGTCGCTACCGCTACTGTTTTATAGTTTGCGAAAAGCACCATATCCGCCCATTCTTTTACAAGCGGAGAAATCTGTGAAGCAGTCTTTTTGCCGAGTTTAAGCTCCCAACGGTCATACTCGCCGATTTCATCAGGCTGTGAAAACTTGCGGAGCTGTGCGTGTGCGGTAAGCACAACATTTATACCCCTGTCAATCAAATCTTCAAGGCTGTTCAAAAATCTGCCGAACTCTTCTTTTTCATAAACATATCCGTTTCCGTAGCCGAAATCTTCAATACCTTTCTTACCATATTTTGAGCAAATATCATCAATGCAAAGCTGTTCTGCCCAGTCGATTGTGTCAATGACAACCGTCTTGCATACAGTCGGATTGCTTTTGATATATTCAAGCTGATTCTTGAGCATCGTCCACGATGTCGGTTTATCCATTCTTGCAACATCAAGGTTTTTTGTACTACCCTCAGTGTCGATAAACAGAGGATTCGGAAACTGCGAAGCAAAAGTTGACTTGCCGATACCCTCGGGGCCGTAAATTACAACCTTTTGAGCCGACTTGATTTTACCTCTTGTGATGTTCATTATCTCACCCCCTGTACATCTGAAAAATTGATTTTATTGCCGTCAACATCAATGACAACATAGTCGATTGCGTAGTTGAGCAGTTCGTTTGTCAAATCCTGTATTGACTTGCCTGTCATACCTGCAATCAAAACAATTCTTGAATAGTTTTCAGGCATAATCTTGACCTTGGTATAACCGCAGGCAAGCTCTCTGTGCGGATTGCATTTGATTACACATTCATTTGTATTTGTTTTTGCTGTTGTTTTAGCTGTAGTTCTTGTAGCCATAATTAAAACTCTCCTTCTGTCCAAGTCGGTGTTGTAACAGGTGCGGTTGTTTCGGACTTAATATAACCGTCCTCAATGATGATTGAACATTCATCACCGTTTGAAACTCTTGTTGCAATAGCCTGCAATCCCTCTGATTCAAGCCATTTTGCAAAGTCTTTGAGTGTGTCGGTATCCATTTGTTCGAGCTTGTCAAGCAGGACAAATCCGCATTCGGGATTGAGCTTGCGAACAATTGCCGTAGCGACACGAAGCTGTTCCGAACCGCTCATGTTGTCCCACTTAAAACCGTTATATGTAAGCTCGCCATTTTCAACCGATAAGCCGTCAAGGGGCAAGTTTGCGTTGTTGAGCAGGTCATATTTTGTTTTGCGGATTTCTTCAAGCTGTGCTGTCATATCGGCGTACTTGCCGTAATATTCCTTTGCGTCCTCATCAGCTTTCGCTTTATCGAGGTTGGCTCTGACTTTGCGGTTAATTTCGTCAATCTCGGTAATGTTTCTTTCAAGCTCTGCCGTGCTTTCATCGTGCAGTTCGGCAACGGTCTTTCTGCTCTGTTCAAGCTGTGCAAGCACTTTTGTAAGTTCGGAATTGTATTTTCTCAAATCCTCGTTAAGCCTGTTGATTTCGCTCTGCAAATTGTTGGCACGGATTTCAAGGTTATCTTTTTCTACTCTCAGACGGTTATTTTCACCGTTGCGTGCAAGAATTTCCTGCTGTTTATTGATAAGTTCAGAGGCTGATACAGGTTCATTCGGCACGCCTTCGTATTCGGGCATTTCGGCGGCAAACTTTTTCTTTTGGTCTGCAATCTGACCGATAGCACGGCGCTTGTTATATACATCTGTTTCCTGCGTTTCAAGTTCATAAACTCTGTTGCCTACACCGATAATTTGCAGGAGCGTGTCAGCCTTTTCCTTGCCGGTTGCATTCATAAATTTCGGCAGGTCAAGAGCAAAGTTACTGACAAATGCGTCAAGCAAAGCCTGTCCGCCTTTGTTGCCTGCGGTGTCAATTACTTTAAGACTGCTGTTCTTACCGCTACGCTCCACAACAATACCGTTTGAGAGCTTGATTTTGAGATGTGGCGGAATTGTTGAACCCTCACGGTACGGAGCAGACGGAGCGAAACGATTACCGCCGAGAGCCCACGCAATTGCGTCAAGAACAGATGTCTTGCCCTGTCCGTTTTTACCGCCCAACACGGTAAGTCCGTTTTCGGTCGGTTCATAAGCAACCGCCTTTACTCTTTTTACATTTTCAATTTCAAAAGCTGATATTTTTACTGACATATTAAAGTCCTCCTTGACAATTCGCTTAAAATTGTCTATCATTTAATTAAGGTATTTTTCTTTGTCCGTTGAGGCTTTGCAGAGCTTCAGCGGATTTTTCTTTGTTATGTAAGGATATTTCATCGATTATGCTGACAATTAACTCTTTTTCTTCGCCAGAAAGTTCATAGCGAAGTTTTCGGGACATCGTTGCATCTGAAATTCCTAATTGATCGGCAATCTCCCAAAGATATACCTTTTTCAATCTGGCATAACTCTTAATTTCAATATTTCTTGATGTTTTAAGATTTCGTTTTTTTGTTTTAGGTTTTTTTGTTTCAGCAATGTAATTGGTATTTAATGAACACTTTTTACATTTTAAGCAATTCTCGCCATTAACAAAATAACCGTCACATCTGTCATCCGTTTGCTTTGGTTGTGTAACAGCAACTTTAATAAGATGACAATTTTCAAGAGTTCTTCTTGTTCCCACTTTCATTTCACCTCCGTTACTCCCACACATTCAAAATTTGCCGTGTTGGATTCAGGCGTTTCAAGGGCTTTGAGTTTGCGTTTTAACACTCGGTTCTCGTGACGATAACCGCTTGACGCTGTTTTTTCAAGTGCAAGGTCTGTTCTTGCGTTTCTCAGTTCAATGCTGAGATGTCTGTTCTCTGCTCTGAGGTTTTCCACATCTTTGAGCAGTTTTCTGCGTGTCGGATAGTTTCTTAACCACATTGTTAATGCTCCTTTATGTATTGTCTGATTTCTTCCTTATCAAATCGCCAAAGCTTTCCGATTTTGTGGGCAGGAAGAACGCCCTTTTGTGCAAGCCGTGTTGTGTAATCAACATTAAGTGCAAGCAACCGTGCCACATACGGCACATCAATAATCACAGGCACTTCATCCCAATTGACGATAGGTCTTTCTCTCGGCATATGTACACCTCCTATTTTTCGTTGGTAATTTTGTCTGAAACGATTTCGACTGATTCAACATCAGCAACGCTTGATTCAGTCTATAAGATTTTTGATTCTTTACCTATAGTAGTAGATTTCAAAAATCAAATAGAAGCCACAAACAAATCAAATAACAGTAATCAAAAATTTGATTTACAGAAAGGAGTTGCAAAACTTACTCCTGTTGGAAAAGCGTTCATTGATGTTTGTCTTCGTCCTTTGCCCACTTAATCAGATCCATAATTTGAGCGTCGTGCTTATCAAGGTAGCTGTCTATTGTTTTATACAAATGGGCGGCTACTATTTTTATTGCTAATACTGCTGAAACAAAAGCTGTGCAAAGCATTAGCAGTCCTAAAATTATGATTACTTCCGTCTTTTCTTCACCTCCTAAGCTGATTTCTGCTGTTCGGCAAAGTTAGTTTCTGATAGTTTCTATGAAACAAGAAGGATTGTTAGTTCTTCCTAATAAGTAATCGGTTGAACAATTAAAAATATCAGCTAAACTCAAAAGTATATTAATAGGGATATTACCTTTTGTTTGCCAATTATAATAACTTTTACGTTCAATTTTTAACTTATTAGCAAGGTCTTCTTGTGTCATATTAGCTCTTGCTCTTTCGGCTTCAATATTTGGATATAAAAACAGCACTAATCTCACCTCCTTTATCGTATCAAGCAAAATACTCTTATTGCGTATTTACAAGCTAATTATATACGCAATAAGAGTATTTGTCAATATCTTTTACAAGTAAATTACGCACAAAGAGTATTGCAGATTTTTGTGCAATTACACTAATTGAATATTATTTTAATTATTCGCTTGACATTTTTACTCATTTAGAGTATTGTATTTATAACAAATAAATCGTTTTATTGGAGGGAAAAATATGCTTGGAGAAAAACTTAGAGAACTTAGAACAGAACTTAATCTTAATATGAAACAAGCTTCCGAAAAATTAGGGATCTCATACACAACTTACGTTGGCTATGAAAAAAGAACGCAGAGCCTTGTCACCTGAAGAGCAAAAGCTAATAATCAACACTCCGCACAGAGGAAGATTGCCGGCAATGATTATGTTGCTTGCAGGACTGCGAAGAGGTGAATGTCTCGGCTTGCAATGGGCGGATATTGACTTGAAACGCAACAAAATAAATGTTCATCAGACTTTGGTTCTTGACGGAAATAATTCTTACATAAAAGCAGGAGCGAAAACAGAAGCAGGTGTCCGCAAGGTTGATATTCCGACCGTTCTGTCAGACTATCTGAAAAGCCTTGCACCCCACTCCCCATTTGATTATGTAGTCACAACCACCAAAGGCAAACTTATGACAAATTCAGCGTGGCGAAGATTGTGGGAGAGTTACATCAATTGCCTAAACCTCGAAGCATTCAATTCACAGCAAGGCAAAATTGTCGGCATTGCTCCACGCAGTAAATACTGCCCCGACGGTATTCCGCAGGTCATAGAACCGTTTACAGCTCATTGTCTTAGACACACCCACGCAACAAATCTTTTCTATTCAGGCTATGATATTCTCTACATTCAACACCAGTTAGGGCATACCAAACCCGAAACCACCTTGAACATTTACACGCATTTAATGCAAGATGATACTGAAGCACCTGCGAAAAAACTTGATGATTTTCTCAATCGTAAAATAAGCTAAAAAATAAATGCAAGGCAAATGTTAGGCAACTAAACTTGAAAAGTCCGATAAACACTAAGTTTTTCACACATTTATTAAGTGGTTTGGGACCAAGATGCCGCAGGTTCAAGTCCTGTCACC
>UMFO01035461.1_pt1 | contig 24625 bp, 35 predicted proteins | sample 1965051 | NCBI WGS metagenome assembly UMFO01 (sample SAMEA4836050, study PRJEB28245) | human gut metagenome | biome: gut microbiome; material: fecal sample | place: Denmark | collected 2008
ATGGCAGAAACTTTGGTCTCCTCAAGTTCTGTAAGCAACTTGAACTCAGTTTTGGTAAACAGATAATTGATGAAGGCCTGAAAATTGAAGGCTATGGGAATAAGCTCATCCATCGGCAGCCCAGTGAACTTCTGTGCCAACTTATGCGCTCCGGCAGATGAATACCGGTCCGGATAGTAAAGGATAGCGGCCAATAACGGAAGCTGCTCTTTCGGACATCCAAGGAGACCACGTGCCTCAATGAACTGGAGTGCCGTAAGCGAGCAAGTAAGACGGTTGAACATGGTTTCTATATTATAGGCAAAAAAAGTTTCATCCTCAAGATGTATCGCCGGAACCAGTTGTTTGCAGAAACATGAGTCTACTGCATATTTGTAGTCCAGTCTGTCCAGATACCTGGATATGGTTATTCCATGCAACCGGTGTGGTGGTATCTTCTTACAGAGTCTGTATGTTTCAGAATCCAATTCCTGGAGTGCTGCATCATTATCCGGATAGACAATCGTGAACGGAAATGTCACTTGCTCTGCAAGCCAGGCCACATTTGCCCATCCATCCGTATTCCTTATTTTTTGAAGATTCCATCCCATAATTCGGCAAACATAATTCACACGAACCATGCCGACGGATATTTTTCCATCCGCAAACCTTTGTATATCACGCATGAGTGCTTGGAAGTGATAAGGAGTTAATCCATCCCAGGAATTGGGGATGCTGTATTGCATTCCTTTTGCTATAAAATCTATTGTCAACATGGCATCAGCATTATTATGTCGTCCGGACGGTTAAAGGATGTGTTCGTATCTACAGAGCCGGAACTGTCCGTTGACAAAAGCAGATCTATATTGGCCAGTTCCCGCTTCACCTCTTCAAGCAGAGAGTCTGACAGAGCAAGTAAACGTTCTTGCTCTTGAGTACCATATCGCATAACTTTTGAGTCTTCAAATAAATTGCGAATCGTACTTGGAAAATCGAGAATATCAAAACGCCGCAGGGCAATGGCTATGGTCTGCTTGGCGAGGCATCGTTTGAGCAGACGCAGTATCTCTTCCTTTTTTTCTGCCCGCTCAAAATAGGCCGATATCCCGTCATCCAGCGCTTCGCTCTGGATCGGTATAGTCCGGAAAAAGAACAGATAGGACATGTCTATCGTATACAGCATGTCGAACTCCTCCGTACTCTTTATTTTAAGAACATCAAGCATCTTCTTGTATCTCGTTTCTTTCCAGGAGGGCACGGTCTGACTGTTATCAAGCAATTGGATGACAGTATCCATGGCATTATAATAGTTCTCAATATACGACCTGCGCATGCTTTCCTGCTCATGCTTGTATATATCGACATCATCCTTACGCTTGGATACAACATCAAAAATGAGCTGTTTGGCCATGGTCAGATTGGCCATCGCAAGACGCAGGGCCTCCTTCAATTCGCCCTCGTCTGCCGTCAGTTCGGTGTAGACATCTTTGGTAAGGATGATAACCATCTGCTTTTTCGCAGAAATGGCAGACGAATTGAGCTGGTCGAAAGTGACATTGCTCTCTGCATAGGGAGCATACTTCCGAAATTCCGAAATGGTGGTAAACAGTTCTTCCAATATTCTCATGACTGTTGCTGATTTAGTCTGTTTTGAGGTGAAACATCTTCCTGGCGTGCCGGAACTTCGCGATAGAATCCAAGACGGTACCCCTGGCTGTATAAATGGGGAAAGTTTATCTGTATGGCCATATTGAACGGTTCGGAGCAGATTTCGTCTTCCGATGTCAGTGACATAATGTATATCAGATAGTTGTAATACGCATCGGCTCCTGATTTGGATATGACCCCGTCCTTGCTGACACTGGATATGGAGGAGTCAAGTCCCACGCTTGACAGCAGCACCTCATCGGCGCGTTTGTCATAGGATATCAAGGCATCGATATATTCCTTGTATTTCAAATCAACCGTCTCTATCTTCCAGCGTTCCTCTTCGCCCTGGCTGTTCTTGAAGCTGATTGTCGCATACGCCTTACCCTGGTTGTCTGCACCGGACAGATAGCGGGAGATCTTGCGCAGTTCAGACTGCAGATACTTTATCAGGGTGGATTCCTTGAATTCCGAACCAATCACGATGCCATTGTACATCAGTTCTTCCTCATTGTTTTTCTTGCGCCGTTTATTCTCGTCGCAGAGTTTGGTTATCTGGATCCTCTTGGACTCAAGCCAGGCATTGGGGATGACAATGTGTATCTTGGCGGCAAGCGAATTACGTAAAAAGGAGTTGATATAATCAGCCGTATCGTTGGAACCCTTGATGTAGGAGCGGGTACCGGCATGGGTTTCGTTCACGCCGTAGAACTCATCCACGGATTTTTCCCGGTGATGGGAAATGGCCGCGAATCTGTAATTGGCAAGCTCCGAAAAGGAAAACTTCGGATAGATGCGGAAAGTGGATGTGCCATACCCCCAACGCCCTACGGCAATGTAGCGGAAATCCCGGTAGTAGACAACATCTGTCGCCACATCCTTCTTGGTGGTGGCCAGCCGGCAATGTCTGTTCTCCATGGATTCAAGGCCGGCAACGGGCATCGTCCCTCTTGCTTTTCCCTTTGTGAAGCGCCACTTTACGAAACAGTCCCTGAAATAGTAGTAGTTCTTGATGATTGATTTGGCCACTTCCTTATAACCCGATTCAAGACCGCGCTGTTCCCAACTGTTGAGCCAGTCCATGATTTCCGGACAGTCAACCCACTGTTTCTGAAGTTTCCCGTCCACGATTGCCGGCTTGTACACGGCAAGCCCATGGCCATACAGCATGCTGACCTGCTTGGTAATCAGTCTTGGCAGAAGCCGGTTCTTCTTTATGTCGGACGCGACTTCCTCGCATTTCATGTTGTTGAAGCCACGGCTGCACACCTGGAATCCTTGGATGCTCTGCCACTGCGTATCCGGAAGACTTCCTCCACTCAGGGGGAACATCGGGTCCGGTTCCAGGACTGAAGCCATTGGCCTGTCTCCAATCTGGAAGGATATTACATTGTCATCGTCAAGATAGCAACCGAAGTTGCCTACCATTTTGAGATTGCTTTTACTCATAACCAATCTATTTTATGAAGTTTGAAACCATCTTGAGGAAAGCCCATGTACCTGATGAGAATACGGTAGCACATCTTGGGTTCCCCGTCTGCGTCTGTAAACAGAAAGAAGTTGTCACTGTCTATACTGAATCTTTCTTCAGGCAGTTGAGTACGCCATCTGCATCCTTCTTTAACTGTCAATGTGGCTGATGCCTCCCCCTTATGCCTGGAACACGGGAAGAAGGCAATGGTAAAGCAGCCGTTAGGCAGTTTTGATATCTCTTTGGCCCATAGCATCGCTTGAATACCGGTCATTGTCATTTCCATGCCCGAAAGTAGCAGGTTTCTACTGTGGGAAAAAGGACGAGAAGCACCCTCCGTCATATTTCCGAGGAATGCTGGAGGATGCCTTGCAATCCCAAAACTCAGCGGTGCGTGCTGAACAGCGCCTCACGAAGAAAACGCTTTCCTTTTTTAAAAACATAAAAGTCTGGTTTCTAAATGAAAGGCGTTTGTTTTAATGTCAAACGATACCATTATTGTATCTTTACTGACTATTTTATAGTGAAAAACAGCTGTTATATAGCCAGATTATCAGGTAAATTGTCCGGCATGGACGATAATTCACTCAACACTTTGTTTCCATAACGCCCGAAAAGAAGATAAATCAGGGCACTGGGAAGCTGCGTTGTCAGTCCGGCCTGGTTCTTGAGAGGCACTTTCTTTTCCGACGATTTGTCCAGCTCGATGCGGCCTTCCGTTTTTTTCAACGGTGACAGCATAATGGCACTGCAAAGGTTCTTGCATTCGTTTTCGTCTATCAAAATTTCCGGCAAGGCATTGCTCCGGCCTCCAAACATAAGAAGCAACAACTTGAACTGTTGCCAATGATATACGGTGGCCTGCCCTTCGTTCATCAGTTCCACCTCAAAGCCATAACTTTCCAACTCACGTTTCAGGACACGGCTGTCGGTGGTAATCTGCTCCAGTTCCTCGCGGCGTTTGTTCCCGGCACGGTCAGGGTAGAGAATGATACGCTTATTCAGGGAATCAGCACCGAAAAACTCATAGAACTGACGGGCGAGTTCGGGCTGTTCATCCGGGTAACAGCAATAGAGTTCCTTTATAATACGGAGCTGACGGCCGTATTCCTTTTCCTGCCCGACAACAAGGCTGGAAAAGTGGCCGGGGTCATATCCTACCAGTAGCTCGTCACGCTTGTTGTAGTGCTTCAAATAGCGGGCTGTGAGTAGAAAATGTTCCCGCAGGTCAAGTCGTAGAATGGATTCATAAATATAGCTGTCTGCATACTGATGTTTCTCCTTGTTGTAGTTGGCGAAGAACTTGTTGATAACCTCCTTATGGCGGATAGCGCAGATGGAAGTGAGGAATTCGTCCATATCCAAGGTCTCAAGCTGCGTCTTGAAGAACTTCGGACCGAGAATATCCTTGTTGCAGAAGGAACTGGCACGGACGTACAACGTGGCGTTACGGCGCATGTCTGCCAGGCGGGGCTGCCATAAGGATATGATGCGATCCTGCTTGATGATTTCAAGACGGATACGCTCAAGGGTAACGGGGTTAGTCGTTTCCCGTTGTGAGTTTATAAGCTTGTATTTATGATAGATAGCTGCATTCACATGAAGCGCGACTGTAGATATTTCCTCCATCAGTTTCGTATCCATGTTCTTTTCATACTCCTCGAACCAGTCATCTTCACCGAGATCCACACGCGCGGTATCGGATACGCCCGTGATACCTTGGTAATAAGGTGACCGGCGTATTTCGGCACTGGCACCACGGAGGGAAGGGAACAAGCGGGTTTTCAATTTCTCCCCTTTGTTGTGTTTCATCTCTTCAATGATGGCGTGGACGGCAGAGCGTCCGGCAACGGACTCCGGCTGATCCGAACTTACCAACTGGATGTGATGGCCATCCCGGAAAACGACACTGTGTTTGGGGTAGGATATGGGATATCGGGGCTTGCGGAAATGAGAAGGGAGCTTATTTTCGCCCACCACATAATCGATGCCATACTCCAGCATGGAGCGCACCTTCCCACCTACGGTGACTTCTCTGGAGAAATAAGCCTGAAGGTTGGGCCATACGTTCGTCATCAAGGCAACGTAGGTCTTATGTACCAGGAACGACAGCTCGCCTGGCATGTCATTGGCCACACGGATGATGCGAGGGCCGGTGATACCTTCCGTCTTACCACCCGCACGTGCCACCTCGGCAAATATGTTGTTGGCATCAATGACATTGACCAGTATCTGCATCTGGTTCATGTAGTATTCCTCAAACCGGGAAGTGATTTCAATATCTGTTTCCATCTCACTCTTCATTAAGTTCTTCGTATTCAGCTTCCTCAATATCCGCATCGCGCAGCAGGCGCTTCTTCTCGGCCTTCTCGATGGGAAGGTTCTCTATCAGGTTCAGATAGAAGCCTTTATTGTGCTTGGAGGCAATCTCCTTCAGGGAGGCCTTGCTGTATCCCAGGTCTTCCGGAGTAAGTTCGGGAGATATCAGGAAGACGATCCCCAGATTACGGTCGGCTTCGGCAATCTCGGCAGCACGACGACGGCACTCCAGGGCGGCGGCATAGCACTTGCCCTGGGTTTTGTAGTCACCGGCAGCCGCACATAGTTTGGCAAGATCCTCGTACTTGTCGGCATAGTTGGACTCCCACACCTTGATGGACACATTGTTGTCGATATTGAAGTAATTGATGGCCGCATAAATGCGTGCCTTACATGTACGTTCATCCACATTAATCTGCTGCTGGGCATTGATGCGCTGGCGCAGCTGCTTGGCGGCACGGGTGATGTTACGCTCGTATTCGTAAATCTCCGCCGCCCATTGCAGCTGCTTGAGGAATAACTGCACATCGGCAGGAATGCCATCACACTTCCCGGTGGTGAGGAATGCGGATATCAAGTCCGGATGTATCTTATCAAGGGTGTCGAGTCTGGTCATATTCCAAAGAGTTGGTTTCTTAAGTCTTTGACTGTCCGTTCCTGCTTACGTGTTTCCAAGGTCTCAATGGCCGACACATCACCGGTCTCGGCTTTCTTGGCAAGTTCGGCATCGATATTGTATTCTCCCAGGGCACAACCGTTACGGTAGGCGTCGTAATATACATCTCCGGGCATCAACAAGCGGACTGTCAGTGCCGTCCTTTCCTTTCCACGCAGGCCGAGAAGCGTACATATACGGTGGGGAGTGTATCCCAAAGCACCGAAAGTACGCACTTGGGATACATATTCATCGCCTATCAGGACGGCTTTATCAGTGTCTGAAGTTAGAGTGAGTTCCTTTTTCATTTCAACAAGGATTGGGTATCTGTAACAGAAAGAATTTCTCCATTCCGGATTAACTGGACGGGCTGCTCAGAGAACATGGCGCGGTACCGGTGAATGGTGGCTGTAACATATTTCGGGTCTATCTCCATAGCATGACAGATACGGTCTATCTGCTGGCATGCCATGAGTGTAGAACCGGATCCGGAGAAGATGTCGAGGACTATCTGACCGGGAGTGCTGGAGTTGGATATTGGATATGCCATAAGGGCTATGGGCTTCATTGTCGGATGTATGGCATTGCGCTGCGGCTTGTCGAAATTCCAGACAGTAGTCTGCTTACGGTCGGAATTCCATTGATGTCCGGCACCCGGTTTCCAGCCATAGAGACAAGGTTCATGCTGCCATTGATAATCCTGGCGTCCCATCACCATAGTATTCTTTACCCAGATGCAGCATTGTGCAATCTTGAATCCCACTTTCCTGAGAGAAGCCCGGAAATTCTCGCCTTCACTGTCCGCATGGAATATATAGTAGGATCCTCCCGGCTTGAGTACGGCGAACATGACAGAGAACACCTGCTTGAGAAAGGTGGCGAACAAGTCGTTTTCCATGGAATCGTTCTGGATGGTGAGTTCCTCCTCTGTACCGCCTTCATAGTTCACGTTGTACGGTGGGTCTGTGACGCACAAGTCCGCATGCTGCCCGTTCATCAGCGCCGTGATGTCCGATTTGGAACGGCAATCGCCACACATCAGACGATGGTTACCGAGCAACCATATATCGCCGGGTCTGGCAATTACAGTATCTTCAGATGCAGGAACATTAAAATCAATGGCATCTTCCTGCACATTTTCCGACTCATGTTCTTGGGCAAAAAGGGGGGAAACCTGCCCGAAATCAGTGGTCTTGACCTCATAACCCAGGTTGAAGCGCTGCAGGGTGTCAGAATCTATATTATATTTTTTGAACAGCAGGGTATCCGGATTCCTGGTGGCAAACTCGGAATTATAGGCTGCGATTTCCTCTACCGCTTCTTTCTTGTCTGCCGCAAAAATGGGTTCATAAGGTATTTCCGGTATTGTAAACCCGGACTTGCGCAATGCAAGCAGTGCCTTCCGTCTCTGATGGGCATCGATAATCCAGAGCTTTCCGTCCGGATCCTGCCAGGCTTTGAATGCATACTTGAAACCACGGGTGATGATAAGCATCTGCAGTTTCGATAATTTGTCAGGATCAGACTTCTTGAAGTCCTCCTGAAGCTCCAAGAACGAATCCAGCGGGGCAGTAGGCAAACCACCCAAATTAAATACTTCTATCAGCTTTTCCATTTTACTTCGAATTGAATTTTTGCAATATTGCTTTGAACAGTGATTCCCGTTCACGGTGACGTCGGAGATTCTCCTTGTCTTGGGTGCGCTTGTTTTGCCTGTCAGCGCGTTTCAGGTAACACTCGTATCTGCGGATATTGTCCGTCACATTCTTATGCAGGCGCAGGAACTCCTGCGGGTCCGTCTGCAGCAGCTTCTCCAGTTGTGCTCTCTCTGACTGGTGGGCTATGAGCGGATGAATGTAGAGGAACTTCCCAGTGTCGTTGAACGATTGCAGCTCATCGAATGCCTGGAGATTACGGATACGCAGTTCCACCATGTCCATGATGTCACGCTTCTGCGGTTTTCTTTCCAGACTTTCGTCGAGCTGCTTCATCTGTTTCCAAGTGACCACACGGTCGTTGTAGATGAGTGTGGCTATTTGGACTTGCGGGTCGAAGAGGTTGTCCCAGTCGATTTGCGGGTATTCCTCTTGTTTTTGGACTTTTCCGGAGTTTCTTTGGCCGGCTCTTTTTTTTTCTCTTCTTCCAGCGCCTGCTCAGTCTCCTGGGCACGGGCTTCCGCTTCATCCCTGGCTTCCTCCGCTTCATCGGCACGCTGTTCGGCTTCTTCAGCACGGGCTTCCGCTTCCTCAAGCGCTTGTTTCAACTCTTCTGCCGAGTTGTCTACCGGAGCTGTTTTAGGCTTTTCAATGTCGTCATGTGGACCGGTTCCTTCAGCATGTGTTGTTTCCCCTTTGGGCATTTGCTGTTTTTTTTCGGCCGGTTTTTCCGCAGCAGGGGCTTCTGTTTTCTTTTCTCCGGCATCTTCTGCCTCTTTTGCGATCATAGCCCGGCGATACTCACGTATCTTCTCACGTGTAGCACAATCTAACAGTGCATAAAGGATATCATCGGCATAACGTTTGGGATTGCGTGAGAATGTGGCAAGCTGCGGAAATCCAGGAACTTCTTTAGCCAGTAACTCAAGGTCATATTGTGCCACATCCGGATTCCGGAGAGCCACGAAATGTGTCTTCTTTTCTTTGAAACTATACATAACATACAGATTTAAGTCTTACAAGCCAACACGCTGCCTATAAGGGAATTCTGCTGACTTGTAAGAGGTGTTTTTTACTAAGCTGTCTGCACACGGCTGCCGGATACCTCGACAAGTGTAGAGGTATCAAGCACCATGAAGGTGATGGAAGAACCCGCTTTGGCTGTCCAGGTAGCTCCATCCTCAAGCACAAAGCTGTTGCCGTCGGCAATGGTGGCCGCCTTGTCGGTACCGGTACCCTCAAGTGTGATGTAACGTCCCTTATCATTGGCTGTCAATCCGCTGACAGTGGAAATGGCGTATGTGCCTTCACTGCCATCGGGGATGGTATAACGGTTGTTGGTGGATTTAATGGCAAGTGCCGTTGCGCCAGCCGTGTGAGCAGCTGCCGGAGCACGGACAATATCGCCCGTATACTTGTAGTACTGGTCAATGCTTGTACGTGTGAAGGTATAGGTTACATAACGCCCGTCCTTGTCATTTTTGGACTCGAAGGAGGAGAGTACCATCGGACGGTCATAGTTGCCGAGGATGTACCACTGCGCATCGCCCACTTCCTTGAAAAGGATGATGAACTTGCCTCCGGCATGCTGTTCAATGAAATCGAGCAGCTGGTCACGCATGCCGCCCATGACGGCAACAAAAGTGTTGGTACCGCTGGTGGTAATGTCACCTTTCTCACCGGTTGAAGTGTAGGTGGGAATATCGTGCGCCGCAAAGTACTTCATGTATTGTCCGGCTTTCATCGGGATGGTGCTTATCTCTCGTTGCTGGTTAGGAAGCGGAAAGGGCACATCGGAATTTACCTGGTCGATATCCACCAAATAAATCTTATAGGCGATGTTTGAGCCATGCGTCTTACGGTCGGATACATCGTCCACGTCACCGATGACCATCATGGCGGCCAGTGTGGTACCGGAAAATCCGTAAATTCCCAGCACAGAACCGGGAGACATGACCATGTCAAGAATAAACACGAGTGCCAGAAGCACCATCAGCGAAAGGAAAAACCGGACCTGCATCTTACGGGCGGCCTGGTTCCCTTTACGGAAAGGATTTGAAATTCTTTTTGCTTTCATACAATTTTAGTTTTTAAGTTATAAAAAACGGAGCGGGCTTAAGTGGACCCGCCCCGCGCTACCTGAAAACAATCTGTTCTTATAGACAACCAATTATCTGACTCCAGGAATGTTGGGCTGGAGTGCAGCGTTCACCTTGCGTACACCGCCTACCTGACGTTCCAGTTCCAGGAAGTTACCCTTACTGTTCAGGATTACCATTATATAGTCACCCTCTTTGGTCGGAGTATAAGCTTCCGTAATGTCGGCAAACTTGTCCGACTTGGCGATGGTAGTGGCATTCTCCGTGCTGCCACATTCAATGATGTAGGCTACACCGGCTTTGGCATTCGTAATATCCGTAATCGCTTTGGCTCCAGTGTTGGCCGCTGTTATCTGCCAGAATCCCTTTGAAGCATCGACAGTGGTCGCGTCCGCTGCCATATCGACGGTAGGTTTGTTTATGAAGATCTGCTGCCATTCGTAATTGTTGGCCTTCAGTTTTTCCAGGCTGTCAAAACGGCGGCCGGTGAACGAAGCGGCGGTGCCTTCTTTCCAGGTGGACCATGCCTTTACCAGTTCCATGTCCTCTTTCACCTTGATAGAGAGCATCTCGCCCGGTACGAATTCCAGGAACTGGAGGTTGCCCGGAACATCCATGAACATGAGGGGAAGCTGACCGAGGTAAGGCAACCAGATGATACGCATATTTGTGTCAGGTACCACATTGCGGTAACTGTCCGGACCGGAAAAATCAATGTCCTTTCCATATTTGGCGCGGACATTCTTAATCCACCAGGGAAGATGGGTCTTATTCAGATAGAGGACGTGGCGGTCAAGATCCATGTCTTCTGTGCAGGATGCCACCACATCGCCGACAAACTCCTGAACGGAATCCAACATGTTGGAAGCCGTGTAGCTGCGATAGGACTCATCGTCATGGGGAAGAATCTTAAACTCATGCATGTAGCGGACCAGTGTGTATATGATTCCGGTCGATGCGTTCAAGTAACTGCCTGCGACACCCGTTTCCGGCTTGACATAGATACCCCGCATACGGCGTTTATTCTGCTCCACCTGCGCAGTTTCCAATGAGTTTAGGATGCAGAACTCGATCATGGTCCACTTGATAGGATCGGAGCCTTCCTTGTTCAGATAAGCGATGTACATGCGCTCCAGTTCTTTCATCGGACCGAACTTGAGCTTGATCATCGCATCATCCACATGACCCATCTCGTTCTCAAGCTTCATGTCACCCTTCCAGATTTCACCCTGCTGGTAAGCTTGGGAAACTTCGGAGAAGAAGGCATTGAACACGAGGTCATGGTCTTGAATTCCATAGCGGACGGGAAAATACTGCGTGAGGTCGCGGACTGAGAGTACACGGGCAATCAAATAGTCCTGACGCAGAACCACATACTGGTTGCCCACACCGGCTGTATCCACCCCTTCGTAGTTCGTACTGAATTCTCCGGCTGCCAGACGTTTGGCGTCAAGCATGCCGTTTCTGTGCAGATAATCGTAACGCTGCTGCAGTGAACGGGAGAAAGTAACGGCCTGGCGACGGAAAGCGGCCCCTTCAATCTCTTCATTCCATGGACCGTAAGAAGAAGCGGAGGCCGGATTGACAGCAATTTTGTTCCAACGTTCGGACATGGAGAACATCTGGTTTTCGATACCGAAAAGATACCGGGAACGGTCTGCCGGTCCCGTGAACATGATGGAAGCGGCTGTCACTGTCCGGGAAGGGATATCATCCTCCGCGCGGTTGTTCATATTGTCAACCAGGCTCTGCACAGCGGTGGCCAGTTGCACTAGGCCTTCACCGTTGGCTGGCTGTGCTACGGTCTGCACCGGTCCATTCCCGCCGTTTCCCTCTTCCGTGGCTGTTGAATTGGTTTGTACCGGATTGACGATACTTCCAAGAATGGACTGTACCTGGTCAATCTGTTCCTGGGTGACGGCAACCGTTTGCCGTTGCGCCGCCTGGTCCGCAGCCAAGTCATCCTGAAGGATAGACTGATACTCCTGATTATAGGAGTTGACTATCTGTCCCCATTCTTCCTGGGTCAGTTGATTGGCTTTCGCTTTGTCCAGCAGATTCAGTTTCTGCAGGACGGTCTGAATTCTTTCCTTTAAATTCATGATAAACAAAAGTTAAGTTATAAATAGTTGAGAGCACTTCTTTTTATATTCTCAATCTCCATATAGCTGCGACCGAGTTCTACAGCCTTAGCCACAGCTTCGGGAAAAGTCATGGAGGCGTCAACCAGCCCTTTATCGATGGCATGCGGAGTATCGAACGTTTCACCACGGAATACCGGATCGTCTTCCGGCAGGTTGCCCAGTTGCGGTCTGGACGCAAGAACGGCGGCAAGGAACTGTTCATTGGGTGGATCCAGTTCTTCTTTGATATACTGTTCCGGTTTCCCTCTGAGCAAGTCATCCGTCTTTTTATTCTTCAGGTCTGATTTCGTGGCTTTGGCCTGGATGAGTTTGAGACCCATCTTTTCGAACCATCCGTCATAGTTACAAGTGGAAATCATGGTTCCTATGCAGCCGATGGTATCATAGGCCGTGAGTGCGGCAATGAAACTGGAATGGCAGGTTATATAATAGCTGGCCGAACAGTTGCACTGCTCCACCAATGTCATGACAGGCTTGCCGAGTGAGCGCATCGTTTCACTGAGTCTGTCCATATACCATGCTTCCCCTCCCGGAGAGTTCACATGCAGGAAATGGCAGGTTATGGCCGGATTGGCTTCTGCCGCAAGCAGGTCCCGTTCGAACTGCTTGGAGGAGAAATACCACTGACAATCTGAGGTGATGAATCCCCAGATACGGTGATAGGCGATACTGCCTTCAGGAAGTTCGTCAGAAGAGAAGTCATCGGTGACGGTTATACCCTGGAGTTCTGAACGGGCCTTCATTTCCTGCTGAAGAAGTGAAAGGGCCTTTTTCGATGTCTCTTTATATGTGGGAGGATTTTCATTGAAGAAAAAGGATGTCGGCTGCAGACTGTCAGCGGACACCAATGGAAAAGCCTCTATCATGGCAGAAGACAAGCCCTCTGCCGTGATAAGAAGCCGGTGTATATTTAAAGTAAGAAGCTGGCGTAGATAAGTTCTGTTCATTGCGTATCTTTTCAGCGAAGATAGGCAGCCTGCAGAAAGGGGTGAAGGACGCTACAATAGCGGGGAACTGAGCATTTTGCATTCAATTTTCAGAGTCGCCGAATTCAGATTGGGCGATATCGAGACAATGGCGGGTATTTTTTTGTCCCCGATCCGGAAACTCCGGTGCCTGGTGTCAGTGAACTCGACAATGCAGAACCTGCCTGCCAGGAAGTCTTTCATCACTCCGGATGGAGGAAGGCTTATGCTTATATCTTTATTGCAATTGAAACAGCGGCCCGCCTCTGAAGATTCCGGTACCGGAGTAAACTCAAACTCATCGGCCATGAACCGATAGACATCCTGGCGCATGTTACTCACCGGATAGACTTTAATCTGAATGGAAAGTTCTTTCATATTAGGATATTTATTTGTAATTCAACAAGTTCGCCATACATAGGACATTTTGTCCGCCATTTTGGGACAAAACGCATAGTTCGGTCGGTGATTTTTTAGCCGTTTTTTAACTTCTTTTTATATTCGCGGCGTTTTTTCCGCTTGCGGATGTTCTCCCGCCACCGATAGAAGTTCTTCAGCAACGCATCCTCACTGATGCTGTCTATGCAATACGCACATAGGAAATTGTGAACGATATCGAGATTGTTCAGCTCATGTCCGTTCAAGTCGTTCTCGTCCATTGCCGTATGAAGTTCCCGGTTGAACATCCTGCGTATTTCCGTTTCTATGATTTTGGCCGACCGTGGAGACAGATAGTTGTATATTTCCGGATCCTTACCGATACGCCTCTCCGGGAGTATGATAGTCAGATTACCGTCATCTATGGGAGACTGGTTCTGATGACGCCGCGACATCAGTGTCCATATCACATGGTACAAGTCCGTATTGTCAGGAATACGGAAAGGTTCATCCGCACCGTTGTTGTACTTTCCACGCAGATATTCAGCCAGGTAAGGTGTAATTGAAATACTCGTCGTAATCATGCTCATTTCCTTAAAAAAATTTTTTGAAACCGTTTTTGTTTATTTTTGCTTCCAACTGTCCTACAGTCCAACAGCATTATTAAAGTTACTGATTATTATTTAGTTATACAAATTTACTATAAAGAAAATACTGTTGGAGGACGTCCAACACGTCCAACAAGCCGCATTTTTTGCCGTTTTTGTTGGACGGAGCCAGTTGGATGGTTGAAAAACGGCAATCCAACACGTCCAACAGCGTCCAACAAGACAACGCCATTGTAGTATATATATATATGATTAAATAGAAAATATATACTACTATACAACAGAGAGTTACATTTTAAAATCCTTTCTCTTGTTGGACTGTTGGACTGTTGGACGCCTCTTTTGAAATATTTTCTTTTCAAAACTCCCTCTATATTGCTTGTCTTTTTATTCCAGGGGGTCTGGGGGATGGAGTAGGGGGGTATCATAAGATACCAGGGTGATGAAACCGAACGAAATGTCCGCAAATCGGAATATAAAAAAGCATTTATTCCCGATGGGACGGCCACCGGGAATAAATGTCTGGTTTGTGATATAGGAAAATGTAACATCAGAAGTCCAGCTCTTGGGGGGCACCGATTGCTCCGATAGGGTCATTGTCGGGATTATTGTCAACACGGGATTCTTCAGAACCGCGTTGCAAATCAATGCTATATAATTCTCTGAAAATTTCGTAGTTGATAGCTATGCAACTGGAATTGGTACACTTCTTCTCAACTTTACGCACCATGTCATTGTTGAGCTTTACCGGAATTCCGGTTTCATTGGGAGTATCTTCCTCGAAACCGCCGCGTGGTACCTCCACGACTTCATACCAATTGAACCGGCGTGCATGGACAAAGCCCAGGTAACTGGGATGGGAGCGGAGGTTCTGCTCGATGGTCGACTGCGTTGAGTCTTCCTGATTATAAGAAGAACGTGCGTACTGCGTATAGATGGTACTGACGCGTAGGAATAACACGCGGGTTCCTGCAGGAATAGGAACCTCCTTTTTCTCTCCTCCGGGCAGCTTGATGGTGATTCGTTCCGGTGTATCAATGGCGAAGTCCCTGCCTTCCCTGATTGCCTTGGTATCAATCATCACATCCATAGCCTTGAAGAATGTGGCCAGTTTATCCGTCTTGGAAATCAGTTCCACCTGGAATTTGATTTTATCGCAGGCTATTTTAAAAAACTCCTCATAAGTGAACGGTAATTTCAATTCTGTATAATCCTCAATCAGTCTGCATGTCGCCAGAAACAATGATGCAGTCTTCATGAGGCGGTCAATCTCACCGGCATTTATCAGCGCCTGCTTCAATTCATCATAGGATTTCTGCTTCAGTGCCCGGAAATGCTGCATTACCAGCGGACGCAGCTGAAGGACTTCAAAGAGGACATTCGACAACCCGATTTTGGCCGGATCCTCTATATCCTTGAGTTTGTTGAAAAGCTCCACTTCCTCCCTGGTCCGGTTTTTCGGTTTGGGGACTTCGCAGACTATAATACGTGACATGAGTGCATTGTCATCACGTTGGGGAGTTTCCTGGCCGCAAATGACAACCGGCGCGTACACCTTGTCGTTTTCTATCTCCTTGCCGGATGTGCCTTTACGCTTCTGTCTTCCATCGCCATCATATACTATTCCTTTAAGTGCCTGGAACTTTATATCTGATATATCCTTATTGTTGTATTCATCAAGGACAACCGGAACATCCCGGAAAGTGCTCATCAATGTGGACATGGCGGCATCGGTACCGATGTTCAGGTTGAAAATTGGTATTTTCGGAGATATGAATAGGGAACGGATGGATATCGCAATCTGTGTTTTTCCGGATGACATCGGTCCCATAAAGAATGGTGCTGTAAACAAACGGTCTATGCAGTGTATATTGCTTCGGAAAGCGCACATGATGGCAAAGAGAATGGCCCATTTCCCGTTGTCATTGATTTTATATACACGGTCCATCAGTGAGGCCCATTCGTCGAAAGTACAACGTTTGTTTATAGGGATTTCCTTATAGACAAGCTGTGAAATAAGTTCATACTTGTCGGACTGCTTGCCGGAACCGGCATATATGGTGGAGAATGCCGGTAGATAATAGTTCTTGCCATTGTGGGTGACCACTCCAAGCTCATTCACCGCATCAAATCTCGGTATTCCGTCAACAACATGGAAGATGCCGTTGGCAAAGGCAAAAAACTGTTGGTCTTCCCGTCGGGAGAAACCGTCTTCTTGTTGGTTCCCGTATGTGGAAACCTCTGTGCAAGTAACATAATGTCTGCTCATATATTCACGTATTTTAGTCCAATGTTTCTCTTCACCATTGGTGAAGTTGACTGCTTCCAGCATAATTAGCTTTTCCTCAATAGTGCTTTTCTTGGCCAGGACTTTGGAATTCACCTCAATGTAAAGCGGTGTCTTGTAATAACGGCGGTTTATTCTAAGGACACGCTTGTTTTCCTCGTCGTTGTCCGAGTAAATATGCAAGAGTGGAATCATATAGAAGTCACCGACCATGGTATGGCCGGACTTCTCATTCTTGAAAAGGTAGCATACCGGCTCCCCCTGCTTGTTTAACTTCGGATAGTAATTGCATTGCTGGAACATCTGCAGATATTCCGGATTGTCCTGGACATAACGGGGAAGTTCGTCCGGGTCATAATTCTCTTCAGTATAGTCATCGTCCGTCCGTTGTGCATTGATGGCCATGCGTGATTTGCGTTTGGCCAGATAGGGCTTGAGTATTTCATTCAAGGCTTGCTTGGTCAGCCCCAGGCAATTCTGAAAGTAGGTAAAGTTGATGATGCGTACCGAATCTTCCGCGTAGCTGATTATTTCAGCACAACGTTCGATATAGGGAGCACGCTCGCCATTATAGGTCTTAAAAAAAGATTTGTGCAGGAATACATAGAATTTCGCGAAATTGAAAGTCTCGATGATATCGTTCGTCTCTTCATCCATATTTTCCCCGTCATCGCTTTCTTCCTCGTCATCATTATTATCCACATTCCGTTCAACCGTTATGGTGATATTGGAAATACCGGCACGGAAAATGGCAGATAGTCCGGCAAGGTAACCGGATTCCGTACCGTCCTTTGCAATGGTAAGGCCATCGCTGTCAGAGGTGAACATCTGGCTTGCCTGACGCAACTGCTGTATGTCGTTCATTCCAGGAATGCCATGGACGTATGCTATGGGGGCATCTCCATACAAGGTGAGGAACTCCTGATAATCTGATGTCAGGATGCAAGGCTCATTTCCGCTACGTGCCTCCGCAATCATATCGATACCATATATACCGGGAGCCATCTTGTCTTTCTCCTTGATGGAAGCTGTCTTCCGCTGTCGCAAGATGGAATTCACTTTCCGCTGGATGACTTCCGTGTTGCAGCCGAAAATCCCGGCCATTATCTCTATGCACTTGAGAAGAAGCGTTTCCGAAGGGATGACAGATATGAGGGTTGAAAGCCGTTGCATTGCCTCTTCCTCTCTGTTTGGGTCGGTTCCGGGATTCTTGCCTCGTAAGGAGATGGCAAAATATTGAAGGAAATTTTGTTCCCGGTTTGCAAGCCATTTCCCGGTTTCAAGTTTCTGCTCCTGGGCAATATTATCAGGATCTTTCCCTTCAGGAAGCGGAACTGCACTGACCTGGAAACCCGCACGCAAGAAAGCCTCACAGTTGGCCAGTGACGCTTTCAGCCCGGCTGCATCCGCATCATATACAAGTATCACGCGATGGGTGAACCGGCCAAGCAGCTGTATCTGTTCCGGAGTCAGTGCGGTTCCGCTGGTGGCAACGGTATTGCAGACACCGAACTTGTGCATGGACATGGCATCGAACTGACCTTCGACTATATACGCACAATCATACCTTGCAATGGCAGTACGTGCCTGGTACAGACCGAAAAGGTGAGTGCCTTTCTTGAACAACGGCGTGTCCCCGGTATTGACGTACTTGCCGGTGTTTTCCTGCGGGGTCAGCCAGCGTCCGGTATATCCGTTTATGTTGCCCTTGATATCAAAATAGGGAAACATGATGCGGTCCTTGAAAGTGTCGAAGGTGAAGTTCTTCTCGCTTCTCTTCAGGATGTCCGTTTCAAGCAGCTTCTGTTCGGAAAATCCGGCTGCAAGCATCTCCTTTTTAGCCAGGTTACCTGTCGGGGCATATCCAATTCTGAAATCCTTCAGGACTTTGTCATCCAGGCTGAACCCTCTGTCATGCAGATAAAGTTGCGCTTCCGGAAGATGCTTCTCGAAAAAGAATGCGGCGCCTTTCATCGCTATACGCTGCGCTTCACGTTCTTTTACCCTGGCCGTTTCCTCGTCGGACATCACCCGTTCAGGAAGAGAGATTCCCGCACGGCCAGCCAGCCAGGTGACAGCCTCGTTGAATGACATGTTTTCATGATCCTGGACAAACTGGATGACATCCCCTCCCTTTCCGCAGACGAAACACCTGTATGTCTGTCTTGACGGACTGACGGTCATCGACGGATGCCGGTCCGGATGAAACGGGCAGATCCCTATATAATTGATACCTCTCTTGTGAAGGGATACAAACTGGCCGATCACGTCCGTAATCTCGTTGGCATCCTTTATTCTCTGTTTTAATTCGTCATCAATCATTGTTCTTCAAATATGCAAAGTTGACGCGCTGCGAATGCCTCCTCCAGTGTTATGCCGAAATACTTCGACAACGCGATATATTCTTCTTGGTTTATATTTTTTCGGCCATAGAAAATATCCCACCAGCGCATCTGGTTGATGCCTACCTCCTGGTAGAAGGCACGGTTGGGCATGAAATTTTCCGGATGCCGGAATTTCAGTCGGAGAATCTCCTGCACCAGATTCCGCTTGACTGTCTGTCCCACTACAATATGCTTCCGGTGCATATATAACTGTACAGCCAATGCGGATCTTCCCAAATGCTCCGCCATTTGTTCCAATGTCTTCTTATTGACATTTTCCCGGACGTATCTGTCCTCATCGGGTTGCCATCTTCCATTGTTCATAGCTTTCTTTCCTCCATATCTGTGTATAGTCTTCATTGAATTCGTATTCAGGGTGCCCGGTGATATAGCAGCAACAGAATTTGATAAATAGTTCCTGCTGCTCCGGTATGACCGAGCCCCCGATATCATAGTAATGCATGACCTTGAGCTTGTCGAGGGCACTATATACCCTCGTCTCAAACTCAAGAAAAGCGTCGACGCCAAGCTTCTCCAAGAAACGGTCTATCCAATCAAGATTTTCCATTCTATATTTCAATAGGCTTTCCATATCATCAAGGACGTTATCCGCTCCTACAGTTCCCGCGTTTCCTTCAGGCTCCCAATGAACAAGTTCATCAGTCTCGCATATAGTCCGGAAGCTTCCTTCAGATTATCCGGATTCTTGCCGGTAAGATGCACCTTCATATTATCCTTGGAGTAGTCATGGCATATAGCCAAGTGCAGCTCCCGGTTCCGGTCATCAACTACCGAGACCTTCACTTCCTCCACCACACTCCCCAGTTCTGAGGCATCCAACCACAAATATGACTTTTCATCTGTCTTCAGATGGCAGTACCGATGTACCTTGCCACCTTTACGAATTAACTCCACTTCGACGATTGTCGCTACTTGATTGGTACGCAGAATGCGTACCTTCTGACCTTTCTTCATTGATATTTCTTTTTTATTCATTATTGATTTGTTATTAGTCAATTAAAAAGGTCTTGTATTCCAATAGTTAAGCCAATGCCCGAAACAATCACATCGGTTCCCGTCATTTTCCTTACGGACAAAAGCGAGATTGTTTCTATCAATCAATGGCTTATCGTAAGGGTATTGTTTTACTCTGATTTTATAGGCTCGTAGCGCAAGCCTACGGTTCTTTATTTTATTCATACCTTCTTTTTATTAATCAATTATTTCAAATGTAACTTTTACTTTTTTACAGCGAAAGCCTTTCTTATACATCTGTTTCCATGTTAAACCAGTTCCGTCCAGCCAGTATCTGACACAATCTCTTCGGTAGTATTTTTGAGTATTCATCACAAGTGTACCATCTGGATAAGCTATCATGTACATTATCTCTTTACGCATAATGTTTCTTTCTTTATTGTATTGATTATTCGTTTATATTAGGAACCTGTCCAACTTTTATATAGTAGTCAATGCTTTCAGGTGCAGAGGGTATCTTTCCTTTTATCATATCAACTACATAATTCCATGAACGCATTACGTTCCGATCTAAACATGATTCTCTTTTAGGGGAATCAAGCGCATTTGCTACCATCCGAAGTGTATCAGCTATTTCTTTTAGCTCCCAAAGAGGAACTTTTATCATTTTAGTCAATTCGCTCATATTTAATTTGTTACTCGTTAAATGACTACCATCACATTTCTTTTTATAATAAATATAGTATCCGTTATATAGTATGTGATTGCTTGCCTTTCAGCATTTCTCAGCAAGTCTTTTTTTTAAGATTTGATAGTAGGAGTTGGTGCACTCTGCGTAAACCATGACCTCCCGTACCCTTTTCAAATCATCCAAAAAAGATTGCGGATTATGCTTCTTTATCAACTTAGTATTCATCTCCTTTTTTATATTTCATCTCAAATACTTTTTTTACAGTATCGCAGATAATGGCCACTATAGGTATTGCACAAACAAGCGCACAGCTAATCCCTCCCCAATCCATTGTTCTATATTCATATTTATTCGATTACATTACAAAACATACACAGCTATATGCTCCACTGTCAGGCATTCCCCCAAAGTCAACCCTGATACACAATTCTCCACAAATGACAAATGGCTTATCGCTCATCACCTTGCCATAAACACCATAATGTTCGTGAAATACCTCAGAACCCGGTTTCATCGAGTCCAGTGCCTTTTTCATTTTCTCGGAGGTATAAACGGTTATCCATCTGTTTGCATAATTGTAATAAAGCAGTCCGACACCGAGAGAATCGCACATCTTCAATACGGTTTCTTCTACCTGCTGCCTGCTGAAGACAACGCTGGTTTGCAGTTTCTGCACCTTAACGTCCGGGAATTTCTTCTTGAATGTTGTTTTAGTAACCATGATTCTTATTATTAGATTGTTATAACTCTTTAAATTCCTGCTCCATCCGGCACTTTCTCACGTAAAGTCCATCAATAATGTACTGGGTACAATACTTGGGAAGGGGGATAACAACAAGGTCACGAGTACCCCTATCGGCATCACGATACACACAGCATTCCCTGCTGCTTTTTAGAATTGACTCAAGAAGAGAATTACACTTTTCAATCTCTTCCTTAATGGCTTTGGCCCTTTCAAATGATTCATTTTCCATAATATTCAAAAATAATGGTGTGATGTACATAGGGGTGGGAATTTTTGCTTGGTAGAATACCCCGTAAACTCCAAGGTAAAGATGTCCTCTCCGATTTCTTTCCACGCCGAATATACACCATACATACATTCACGCGCATAGAAAGGCGGCTTGTAGGGGTCGCATACGCAGATTATCTGCACATGTGATTTACTATTGTATGATACCAGCTTCGTTCTGGAATCATCAAATAAATCTCCAACGACATGTTGGCCAGGACGGATATTGTAACAGTAACTGTTGTCCTGATACACGTCAAGGGTCTCCCAAGGATATGTCGGGAAATCTGTCATTTTCATATCTTCTTCCATATTACCGCATATTAGATAGACAACCAATTGCAAATCCTATTATTCCAATATTTATCATCAAAACGATAATATCAAAGAGAAAGAGAATTCGGTAAGATCCGGATGCTTTCCGCATTGCCCAGACACATAGTATCAAGACTGCCACTATCACAATTAGCGATATCCACAAAAAAACAATCACATTACTCATCACTGTCCTATTTTTGCAAATTCATCTACCTTATCTGCAAAGGCATAATAGCCCATCACCTTTTCATAGGATATGATACAGACAATACTGTCACTGTCATGCTCCACAAGAATAGTCCACTGTCCCCCCTTGGCATTCTCATATACCTCGAGCCGAACCGGACGGCTGCGTGGGTATTTCTCATTCATAACCTTAATCTGGTGCTCGATGTCACACTTTAGTGCATCCAGAGAACATTCGTCAGCAATCAGATGTCGGTCAAACTGTTGCACGTATATCTGTAATGCCCTGCCTTTTTTGTTGACATTGGCATAAGTCTTGATGTTGTCTATAAAGTATCTCACAGCATTCAGATTTTATGTATTTACCAAGTATTGCTCCATAAGTTCGGGGATATCTTCTATCATCTTCAGCATGCACTCATGCGGTGCATCGAGAAATGAAATAACAAGGATACTAAAGTCCTGGTCTATCTGCCGAACTTCGTCTACCTGCAGGTAGTCCAACGCATCAACGGCATCGACGAAAGGAAGATGACTCTTGAGTGCAAATCCACAGTTGCATATTGCTTTGCCCGAAGCCGTCGGACGTGGAATCCACATCCTGAACTGTCCGTCAGGAGTGGAAATGGAAGAAAAACCTTTGTTATTATTCATATATTCTGTTTATTAAGTTAGTAAATCGTCGTCTCATATAGGGGAATCGAACCCCAGTCGCAGCAAATCTTAAGTATACCGCTACCATTTGAATGTAGTATGAGGGGCCGGACTATCTTCGCAGACCGTCACAGCCATAGAATACACATTAAACACAGATGGCACACCTCACGGTGGGCTTATTTCATTTGATTCCGGTGCCAGTAAGAAATCATCTCACCCACATTACGAACCTTGATTTTTGCCTTGATATTCTCCCGATGGCGGTTAACCGTACAAGGCGAGATATGCAGCTCTGCCGCAATATCATCTGTTTGGCAGTTGGAGGCAATGAGCCGGAATACATCCATCTCGCGATCGGTCAGTGCTGTATCAAGCTCCGGTCTGCATATCACCCCTTCATGTTCACATTCACCCCGTAACGGGCATTTGACCTCCTCGAATACAAACTGCCCATCCTTGTTAATGTCAAGATTGTACTGGTCATACTCTCCGAAATTGCATCGGATGAAACGATGAACTACCCGGAATTCATAATGCCAACGATTCATCGTGCTGGCTGAATAGAGCTGCATCAGCCGGGCATGTGCCTTCGGATATCTGTCTCTGATGACAGCAAGCATGTGTTCGATAGTCGGGCGGTCAGCCTCCTTGAGAACAACAGCCGGCTGCCCGAACTCTTTCATCATCACATCACCTTCAGGGGTGTTGTAGAATTCAATATTGGAGATAAATGCTACCATGTAATTTGAGTTGCTACATGTCCTTTTCTAATTTCATACCCAGCATCGAACAACGCTCTTTCATATTCAGGTTTTAAACGTCTGCTACTTATGAGGTATCTTGTTTTTCCGCTGCGTACCGCCGCCTCTACTCCAGACATTATACGTTTGAGCTCTTTGGGCATCGTTTCCATCATCTTCTCATGTGCAGAAACTATGTCCTTGACCTCGGGCGTTACGGTAATATTTTGTTCCATAATCTTAATTGCTTTTAGTTGTTGGGAATAATTCTTCTATACTCTTGCCGAGGTATTCGGCGATAACTTTCTGCTTGAGTAGCGGTGGCGTATTCTCTCCATTGATCCAACGATACACTGCCGCTGGAGTAGAATAGGTTAACTCAGCCAACTTTTTGATAGTCTCTTGCTGCTGATTAGGCAGGCTCTTCATATAGTCTGTAAATACCATAATTGATAAATAATTAAAGTTTAACCTTGATTTTGCATTTCATTTATTCAACTTAGTCGCGTGAATTTGTTAACGCAGTGCAAACATAAAACATATTTGAGAAAATTACAAATAAAATTTGAGGTATTATCATTTTTCGTTGAGATTATCTCAATTTAAAATCGAAAGTATTATGATAACTTTATAATTATGAATGCAATAGATAATATAAAAAAAATACGTCTTGAAAAAGGTATTCCACAAAAGAAAATTGCGGATGCTCTAAATCTTGATAATGCTGTTATAAGCAACATTGAGAATGGTAAACGTGAGTTGAAAGTAAGTGAACTTGAGATTATCGCAAATTGTCTTGAAGTAAGTATTATTGATTTATTTACATACCCTGACAAATACGTACCTCTTAAGAATATAGATGATGAAATAGCCGCCACTTTAACAATACAACTAAAGAGAGAAAAGAAGGATCAAGTGCTCAAATTGGTTTTTGGCGATAATAATTTAGAAATCTTAAATAAGTAACAACAGATTAGAGTATGACAGACTTTTTTAGAATCAATATGCCTTATGGCATGGTCAAAAATAGTAAAGGAGAATGGTGCTTCTTTAATAGAGAATATACTTATCTAGGTTCAATAGAGTGTGGAAAAATACAAGATGATTCTTCATTCTTTTGCCGATATACCGATATTACAGATGAGTTTTTAGAGTCTCTGGCTGAAGAAGGTTCAATAGAGCGTAATACAAAAGGAGAAATTACTAGAATCTGGTTTTATAACGATGCTACTACTCCAGCTCGTTCAGAAATCAGCGATAATTTATGGAGTATTTATATGAATAAAATAAAGAAATTATGCAAACTCAAGCGATTGGGTTCATAATATACAGAAATATACAAAAATAGACTAATAGACAAATATACGGAAATGTAAGTGGTTCTTATTTAAGCAGATATGGAGTGTGTGAACCCTCCCTCCAGCTCCACGGAAATAGTAAAAAGAAGTTTGTAAG
>UMFO01039227.1_pt1 | contig 24610 bp, 33 predicted proteins | sample 1965051 | NCBI WGS metagenome assembly UMFO01 (sample SAMEA4836050, study PRJEB28245) | human gut metagenome | biome: gut microbiome; material: fecal sample | place: Denmark | collected 2008
TATATGATTTTTATGAATTGTATAACATTTTAAACTTTATTACTATGGAAACATCAATTATCCTATGTGCGATTGCACTTTTAGTGTATTATTCAACGATTTTCTTTCTTATTAGATGGTTAATAGATAGTAAGAAAAGAGATCCAAAGAAAGTATTTGTATTTAAGCTACTTTCGGTATTATTGGCCTTTATCGCAGGTTGGGCAGTAGTATTTTTTGCTTAAGTAATGATTGATGATTATGATATATGCTCAAAGGTAGAAGTGGAAACACTTGCTATCTATATTTAAATACTCCTATTCATTAGGGAATACTCAGGTTCGAATCCTGAAAGGAGTACTATTTATAACATTAAATATTAAATATTATGGAAGAGATAAAAGAGATGAAAATTCAGATACCAGAAGGTTATGAAATTGATGAAAAGAATAGTACATTTAAATGTATTAAATTTAAGAAAATCCCTCAAAATTATCCAACTTATAAAGATTTGAAAAAAGTTTCAGGATATTTCATTGTAATTGATGGCATATCTAAAACTATGGATTCGGATTTAAAGGTTAGAAAAATTGTCTTCAAAGAAGAGAGACATGCAAAAATGGCAATGGCTGCCGCACAAATAAGTCAGCTAATGCCTTATTATGGAGGAGAAATAATTCCAGATGAATATTACTCAGGAATAATTCATTACAGAATTGAACATAATGGAATGAGAAGTGATTTTGAAATTATTGAAACAAGTAGGCATAATAATCTTTTAGAATTTCATACTAAGGAACAAGCAAGTGCATTTGTTGAAAATAATAGAATTTTACTAAAAGATTATTTTATGATTGATTAAATATTAAGAGTATGATTACATATTTAATCCTTTATAGAGTATTTTTGTTCTTATGTATAACAGGTTTTACATTTTCATTAATATTTGGAGTTTCTTATGCAGAATTTGAAGGGAGACTTTCAAGAATAATAGCTATAATCTCAGTTGCGGTCTTTATTATAAGTGGGATTTTAACTATAATTTTTGGAACACTTTATGAGCCAAATTCTTGTTTTCATATAACTAACTAAGTATCAATGATGTGCAATTTATTTTAAACTTTCTTATTAAATAATTTGGAAGTATTAAATGAATTGTATATCTTTGTACTCACATTTTGATAATAAAGCTATGATGCCGAAGTGGTGAAACTGGATATACACGTTAGACTTAAGATCTAATGGTCAGTAATGGCCGTGTGGGTTCGAGTCCCACCTTCGGTACACTTTTCTCTTTTATGGATATTTTTCATAAAGGTTAGTATTTAGTGTGTTAGGTAAGGAGTAGAAATACTCCTTACTATTTATCAGATTTAAAATTAAATAATATGACTTCAGAAATAATTTTATGGATAATCAGTTCTGCATTATTTTTAACTTCAATGCTCATTATAACATTAATACTTGCTGATGATAAGATTCTTTCTTCATCACAGCGTGCAATGGGTTGTGTTATACTTTTTGGTGTTACTCTTTTATTCATAATGAGTCTTATTCAAGCAATAAGTTCAACAATTGAATTAACAATTCAACAATTGAAATAAATTATATAGCCTCAAGGTCAAATGGTTAAGATGTCCGACTGTCTATCGGTACGGAGCGGGTTCGATTCCCGTTGGGGCTGCATATGTGAAGTTACCAGAGTGGCTTAATGGCTCAGACTGCAAATCTGTTGATTCGGGAGTTCGAATCTCCCACTTCACTCAATATTAATTAAAGTTAAATTTAAATTTAAGATTATGTGGTTAATAATTATTTTAGCAGTAGTATTTATTATTTGTGTTATAGGAGCATTTAAGTTAGATGATGATTACTTTGGGCTACAAATATTTTGTGGATTTGCATCTTTTGCAACTGGAATTACAATATTAGTGATGTTGTGTAGTATTCCTGGTAATGATTATGAGAAGAAGATCCTTCAAAAATCTGAGCTTATCACACTGCAATTAAGTGATACTACTTTATCTAATATAGAAAGATCCATTATTATAAAAGAGGCTATAGAATTAAATAATACTTTATTAGATAATAAGGTATATCATAATAATAAACTCTATGGAGTTATTTATTCTGATAAAATTGCAGAAATTCCTTATATTGAATTAAGAAAAGATAAATAAATTATTAATCCATTTTAACACAGAGTTTGTAAGTTCTCTAAAAACTTACATTATTCCTCCTTCGCATAGTGGTTGATTGCACTAGTTTTGTAACCTAGTCCTGAAAAGGCGCGTCAGTTCGAATCTGACAGGAGGATCAATTAAATAATAACACATTAAATAGATAATATTATGACTAAAGAAGAATATATAGAATATCTTGAAAGGAGAAAAGAAGATTTCAAAAGAATGTATCCTTGTATATTATCAATTAAAGAAAAAATTGATATTGTAGAAAGCATTTTAGATACTGCTAAAACCATCAAAAGAGGAATAGGAAGAGTTTATATTTGTCATGAGTTACAAGACATGAGCACAGAATATAATTTATCCTCTGTAAATATAGGACTTGATGATAATGTTTTATTTACAATTCTTGCTAAAAAAGAAGATTTTTGGTATTTACTTGACGAAGGAGATAATGATACTCCTCTTTCTGAAGAAGATGTATTAAAGAGAATTTTAGAAAAAATTCCTTCTGCAGAATACTTAGAAGATGCTTCCTATTATCAACCTTCTTTTCAATCATCTTATGATATGTTAGAAGATGATTTTTATGAATTATATGAAGACTCCTCTTCTTTATCAATTATAGCATTAATGCTTCCAGAATTAATGGATTATATGCCTTTAACTCTATGTGAAGATGTAAGTTATTTTGATTCTACAGAGGAAAGAATTCAAGCATTAGAAAATATATTACAAGACTTAAAAACACAAATCCAATAGGGCAGTGAAACTTCATCACTGGTAGAATTCTAGTTAAGGGTGGATATTATAATTTGTTCGAAAAATACTAGATATTAGGTTACTTTGGGACTATGTTCAATCTCCTGATTTAACAAGAACTACTAACAAAGAATTGAGCCTTAGATAGTGATTTATTTAACATTGACACAGAGATAGTTCATCTATCATAAAGTCCAAATGGTTAGACCATCAGGGATATTAATAGAGTTAGGCTTTACTCATAGTTATCCTTATGTTAAATAATCTCACTATCTAAGATTATATTAAATAATTAAGTATGGAAATAGATTACAGAAAAGCATTTATATCAATGGAGAATATATCAGAATGTGCTTGTAGATTTAAGGCATTTAAGGTATATGATGATTTACAAACTGCATTGAACTTATTAAGAGAATATTCGGAATTGATTAGATTTTGCTCTAAATCTTCTAATGTAGAAGAATATGAAAGGCTTAAGAATATTTTTAAATCTCATGTAAATGAAATTAAATCCGATTTTAGTAGAGCAGAGTTAATTATTAATCTTTATTTTCCTGAAATATGATTATTAATTTAGATTACACAGGAAAATCTCTAGAGGAAATATATCGTCCAGATGAAAATGATATAATTATTGATAATAACAATAATATTATTCATGAAAAGGAAATAGAAAGAAGTCCAAAAGTTGTCATTAATGGTGTTACATTTTACTATTATAGAACATCTAAACTAGCTGAAAAGTTGGCTGGACATAAAGTAACTCTTGAGATTGATATAACTACTAGAAAGTTAGAGTTTATATTTAAATAATATTAAAATCCTTGTCCAGTACTAATAATTCACTGCAGGATCTGTTATTAATGTCATGGACTAAAGTAATGATGAGTAAGGGATCTCATCTTATCTTTTTACAAAACTTTAAATGTTTAGCAATTGTGTTAATTTCAAGAAACAGGGTGATGTGGGAATGTGTTATGCTATAGCATATTATTCGAAACTGGGATGGACAATCTCAATTCCAGTTACTGATTCTCAAGATTATGATTTAATAGTAGATACAGGAACTAAGTTGTTAAAGGTGCAAGTAAAGACTACTACTCAAAAAAGTAATTATGGTGTTTATATTGCAAATTTAAAAACTTGTGGAGGTAATAGGAGCGGAGACACTATTAAGACCTTTGAAAGTAATCAGTCAGATTTAATATTTATACTAACAGATAGTGGTGATTGTTATTCAATTCCTAGAGATGCTGTTTCTTCTAAGACTACAATTAATTTAGGCGAAAAAGTTTTAATGTACAAGGTGTCATTATTTTAATAATGGGTATGCAGCGACGATGGTGGTGTCGTGCGAGACTGTAAATCTCGTCCCTTAGGGTAAACATTGGTAGTTCGAATCTACCCATGCCCACATGCGGGTGGGTGAAATGGATATATAAATCATTCCAGCCTCATAAGCTGGAGATACTAGGTTCGATTCCTAGACCCGCTACAAAAGTCACTTACAATACTGCATATTTAAGAACGAATAGCTTAGCGGATAAAGCAATTATCTTCAAATAATAGTTCTGGGTTCGATTCCCAGTTTGTTTAGTAAAATTAGTGACTATTTATATGGGCTAGTTCTGGCTTTGACAGGTGATTAGAACAGTATTAAGACATGTAGGAAGGCAGTTTCCTTATAAAGGCAAAACTAATAAATGCTAAAGGTAGAGTAATCTCCTTCTCTAGACCTGCAGCTATTGCAGCGTAAGAGTTGGGTTGTCAACTGACCTAGAAACAGAATAGTTGTAAATATTAAAAAAGGATTGTATTAATATAAACAAACCAGAATCCTTGAACCTTAAAAGGTGACAGACCATTGGGTAATTCCATAGGAGCGCTGTTAGGTTTATGAAGTTTCCTTATTCTTTAAAAATAAGGTGGTGGAGTGGTAATCTACGGTTACCCCAAAGTTTGATAGTTTGTATATACTAGTCATTATAAATACATTGTATTTATTGCACTATTTTAAGAGTTCTAGTAAAACTATCTATAATTGATCTATGTGATTTATAGATCATAAACATGTATATCTTAATACTAAGTAAATTGTCTGGACCGGAGTTCGACTCTCCGCTAGTCCACGGGAACAAGTTAGATGTGCTCAGGGGGATACCCTGAGGGTTAGATAGGGATGGAATCAGAAGTACTAGTCTCCTTCTAGATTGAACCAAGAAAAGAGTATATAAGCATAGTGGACGCACTAAATTTTGTGAAATTACTCCGCCAAAGAGATTTGGTCTAGTGGCATCTAACTTTTTAAAAATATTAACATTTTAAATAACAAAACAGTATGGAAAGAATTAACTTCACAGAAGAGAACTTAGCTCAGCTAAAAGATCTTGCAGTAGAGTTCTTATTTAATAGAACTACATTTAATGGTCCTATGAGTACTCAATATGATGTAACTCAAGTGATACATGACACTACTATGAGTTCTTTAAAGTCTATGTTCAATAGCATTAAATCTGCAATAGATAAGAAATCTAATGTAAGTAGATGGACTACTTCAGCTGCAGAACAGAAAGAATTGAAGATTCTTGAGGATAAGAAAGAGTTCTTAGACCTATTAATGGGATATAAACTCTATCAAGCTCAGGAAGCTGAAGTTGCTAGAGAAGCAGAAGCTCTTAGAGCTGAGATTAAATCTCTTGAGGAAGATACAAAAACTCCTGAAGAGAAACTTAAAGAGAAGAAAGAAGCTTTATCTAAGTTAGAGAATTTCTTCAAAATGGTTTAGGTTTATAAAAACAGTAGCAAGATTATAGTTTACATTTCTTGCTACTGCATGTTACTTACAATCTAACAAAACTTGTCTGATCTGCAAGTAAAAAAGGATCTCCATAGCTATCATCTTTATTAATAATTAAGTTTAACCAAGTAACATTATGAAAGTAGAATTAAATAACAAAGAAACAAATCCTTTTTCTGGGTTAAGAAACTGTTTGAAGATTTTCAACAACGGTGGTCAAGGCATCACATTAAGTCAAGATGATTTAAATAAAGCCTGGGAAGAGGTAAAAGATAGTAAAGAGAAGAAAGAGATGTTTTTCTCTCTATTATTCTCATTAGGAGATATTACTGCCAGACAACACAACATCTTTAGAGGTCAAAAAGTTGATTCTGGAGGTAATTCTCAAAGGGAAATCTTTTTCAATTGCATGGAGTGGATGAAAAAGAATATCCCAGATCAGTTCTTTAAATTCATGAAATCTCATTTATTTAATGAGTATACTTGTTTTGATAATCTATTTAGGAATAGAGTTCAAACTCAGGGTAAGAAGATTATATCTATTAAATCTGTGTTGAATACATCTGATAATAGATATTTCAATGAGTTATTAGATTACACTGAATCTATTATCAAAGGTAAAAATCCTTATGACAAGATGCTTGTAGCTAAATTCTTAACTCTTCCTAGATTATCTCCAAGAAAAGAGCATAAACAAATGCTTCCTCAAACTAAAGAATTGATGAAAGCAAAGGCTAAATTCTTAGAAGAATTATCTAAGAGAATGAATTGGTCTTATAAAATTGAAGGAAATATACTAAACTTCAAAGGATATAGAGAGTGGAGGAAGGAATACAACTCTACATTAGAATCTGTTCTTTTCAGTACTGGAAAGATTAAAGATTTTGATGAAATTCAGTTCTTAGAATGGTTGGATAGAATCCCTGCGCAAGCTAGATTCAGAGTGAGAAACAGAATCATGTTTGAGAAAGAGGGGGTATTTAAATATCCTAAACTGAAAGAGTGGTATGAAAAGTGGGAGAAATACAAAGAAGAGAAACAGGCAGAGCAAAGAGTTCTTGAAGAGAAAGTTCGTCAAGGACAGGCTAGTGTAGAGGATAAAGTTAAATTGGAAAAGGTTAAAAAAGAAGCCAAGGTAACAGTTGGATCTACTAACTTCCAAGAACTTTATAAAGAGATCCTTAGTGGAAGGATTGATAAACTTAAATTGGAGTCTTTTGTGAATAACAAAGTAAGTCTTCAATATAATAGTTTAGTGATTATTGATGACTCTGGATCTATGGGTGGTGCGCCTTTCAACTTTGCTAAATTTATTGCATCTGTTTGTCTTGTTAAAAATCCAGATGATGATGGAAGAAACCTTTTAGGATTCTTCAATTATGACTCTAGACTATATGGAAGTATGGATAGAGCTGGAAGTAAGACTCCTAATAGCTTAATGAGATCAAGTGTGAAGAACATTGTTAAGAAACCTTTTGTAGATCCTCATAAGAGTTTCTATGAAAACTATCAAAACATTTCTTCATTCTGCCAAGGTGTATTCCAAGGTGGAGGTACTAGAATAAATAGTATCCCAAAAGGATTTGCTGAACAAGCTAATAATAATCCTGTATTATTAGATGAACTTATGCAATATCCAGTTTGGACAATTGTCTCAGATGGAGAATGGAATAATATGTATTCTCCAGAAGCTTCAATGAATGAATTCTTCAGAGATTGTGAGAATCTTTTAGGATTTAGACCATTTATCATTGCGATAGATATTCAAAATCCTAATTGGGCACATCAGATATTTAAAGCTGATAGATTTACTGGTATAGATAACATGATCTATATTCCAAGTAACCCAGCTCAAATTGAGCAAATTCTTACAAATTTCAAGGACATTGAAATCTTTGATGTCTATACTCCGTTACTCTCTTTATACAGAAGTAATAGATATGATCTAGTAAGGGCTAATGTAATTTAGTCCTTACTATTAAAATGACTCAATTATTATAAAAAACAATACAGATACTTACAATATTATAAGAATCAATTTATGCAGGTTCGACTCCTGTCTTTTGCATTGGCAGAAGTGGCGAAATTGGTATACGCACTGGTCTGAAAAACTGGGGAATATAATATTCAATAGTATCTATTTATGACTTTTCTTTTCCTTGCATGATATATTGATACTTACAAGATCAGACAATCTGTAGGTCGAGGGTTCGAATCCTTCAAATCGCGCGTTTTGCGAATTTAGCTCAGTAGGTTTAGAGCAATAGACATTGAAGTATCATTCATATAAGAAAATAATGTTTAGAATAAAAATTATAAAGTCACTTACAATATTATCATAATTCGTAGAAATAACTCAATAGGATAGAGTACAAAACTTATAATTTTGGTGTTCAGGGTTCAAGTCCCTGTTTTTACAGTGTAATTATTATAGTGACTAATTTTATATTTTAAGGGGATGGTTTATAACTATTAGTAAATTTATATTTACTTACAAAATCATAAACTGTATGGAAAAATTTACACCACAAATGTAGATAAGCAGGTTCGAATCCTGCCATCCCCGCAAAAGCTACTTACAATAAGATTTAAATTATAACAATAGCTCAATAGGCTGAGCAAATTTCTGGGGAAAATTAGGTTGTAGGTTCAAGTCCTACTTGTTAATAAATTTAAAAGTAGCTATTTTTATGAATACTTAATTGGACATTATGTATGATATTAATAGAATGAAAGGAGATTTATATGTAAATCATTATCTCTATAAATCTCGTAATGAATACAATCAAATAATTGTATGTGAGATATATAGAGACATTCATGAACATATAAATTTCACATTCTATATAACTAGCAAAAGAAAGAGGGGATTTCAAGAAGGAAAGATAACTGGTAAAGATGGAATAAAATCTTTAATATGGGCGAAAAATTGTCTATTAGATTTTATTAAATATGCTAAACATCATTATCCAAAAGATATTATTACAATTTGGGCGACAGATAAAAGAAGATATAAAGTATATGAGAGAAGTTTAATTCCATTAGGATTTAAGCATGCAAATGATAGATATAGACATTTTTATCTTAAACTTGATGAATATAGTATAGAATAATTAATAGGGGAGGTTGAAATGTTGGAATAAGAGTATCAGTTCATTGTGATACTTACAAAATCAAATTAATTTTCGAATAAATTTGGGTTTTATCTTAACGCAGGTTCGATTCCTGTCCTCCCCACTACGTTTCGTAAGAGCAAATAGTCAGACACTTACAATACTATAAATTGTAGCTCATTGGGTAGAGCATTTGATTTTTAATCAAAGGGTAATGGGTTCAAATCCCATCTTAGTGTCTATTTTTAAATTGAGACATCGTATAACGGTTAATACATCAGATTTTGGTTCTGAGAATCTAGGTTCGAATCCTAGTGCCTCAACATTTATTCTTGTTTATTGTTCCATATGTGTTATTGAATGAGTGTATAGGTAGAAATACTTATACACTCTTTTTATTTAAAATTAGTTATATGTTATTTAAGAAAGAATATAAGATAGGAGATGTAGTTACATTTTTCCTTAGAGATGGTAAAGAAGAATTTATTGCCACTTTTAAAGTTGAGCTTGAGTCACTGCCTACAGTATCATTTTATTATTTAAAAGGATTTACTGAAAAATATGGTGAAGAGTGTGGTAGTCATTATTCCACTTGGAATAAAATTCTTTCCATGTATGAAAGTTGGGCAGTACAGGCAAGTGAGAGAACTTTAAAAAATCTTGTTAAAGATTGTCAAGATCAAAAGTCATTCAAATGTAATTGTCCTGAGGGAAGTATATCACCAGAATTCGCTAATCTGGGAGAGTTAAATGTTTTCATTAGAGCTTTTAGATTATTATTAATAGATAAGTACCTTAATCTTTGTTCTACTTCAGAATCTATACAAAAATTAATAAGCAAAGCTAATGAAAACTATGAAGAATTTTCCTCAACTATTTACAAAGATGCCTTATCTTATAGTCAGGCAAAGGAGTATTTATACCGGTATGTTACTTATAAAAATTCCATTCAAGAACAACCTATTAATATAATAGGCAATGGAACAATTACAGCATCTACTATATCTCCTCAGGAATTTACAATTACTCAAGTTAAGAAAGAAGAAGAAAAACCTATTATAAAAGAAAATTTAATTATGAAAGAAGATGTATTATTCTCAAAAGAAGGAAAAGAAGCAACTTTTGTAAATCCGTTAAACAATATTTTTGGAAATATGTTCAAAGGTATGAATATGCAAGGAGCTAACATCGAATTTGGGTTTATCCAAGATCAATCAATTGCTATCTCACCTAAAGGAATCGCATTCTTTGATCCAGAAACTCAAGGATACAAAGCATGGGATGCTAATAATAAAGAGTTAGTAGATATGGGAACTTTTGCTATGCAAGGTATCTTTATGAAAGTTCCTGTGAAAAGAGAAAGTCTTAAAGAAGGAGATATTCTCCTCATCCAAGATGAGTACAGAATCTTTGATGGCTTTGCTACTAAGACCATGAAATTGATTAATCCTCTTACAGGAGTACAAACTAATAAACAAAAACAAACTAACATTTTGAATTTTAATGTATTCATTAAAGTTGTTTGTGCAATGAATCCTTTTGCTAAAGGAACTATGAATGAATTCATGAAAATTAGCATGATGAGTTCTATGTTTGGAGGTCAAGGAATGCAGGGAATGTTTGGAGGTAATTGTGGAAGAGATATGGTATCTCAAATGTTCCAACTACAAATGTTAAGTAGTCTTTTTGGAAACGGTAAAGGATTTGATCTAAATTTCGATATGGATTTTGGATCTGTTTTTGATTCAGTGTTAGGAACTGAAGCTACTGAAGAGTCAGAGTTGAAAAAGAAGCTCAAGGCTCTTGAAAAAGAAAATGCTAAACTCAAAGCAGCAAAAGAAGAATCTAAAGATAAAGAAGATTAAGATTTAGATAGGAATAATTTTTATGAAAATTTCTTATAAAATTATTTGGAATTTGAAAATTATTACCTTATCTTTGTATTCATCTTCGATAAGATAAACTGTTGAAAGGAATTTAATAGTTCTAAGTAAATAAAGGATGAGAGTTTCATAAAATATTATCATATTTTACTTTAGATCATCCTAAATGGGTTCTTAGCCAAGTAGGTAAAGGCACCTGACTCATAATCAGGAGATACGCTGGTTCGATCCCAGCAGAGCCCACATATACTATATAGGTGTAGTTCAGTTGGTAGAACGCTGCATTTGGGATGCAGAGGCCGCTAGTTCAAGTCTAGTCACCTATACAAATTTAACCTAATCCAATTAAATTATGAGATATTTATTCATTTTATTAGTTATCCTATTACTAGGTAGTTGTACAATTTCTCCTAAAAGAGAAGAACCAAAAACTATAGATTCTAAAATAGAATTAATTACTCCTGATACTTGTTTAGTCAGAATTGATGATGGGATGTTTTATATAACCACTACAAATAATGTAATTATGTACAAAGCAACTCAATATGATTCTGAATTTTTATCAGTGCCTTTATCTGTGATAATTGCCCTTTCTATTATATTTTTATTTGGACTTGTAGGTTTTATAACACTATTTAAATAGAATAATACTTTAAATCCAAGTTGGTGGTAAGGACTTTAACATCACTTTGTACATCATTGTATAATAAACCCATGTGAGTAGTATTTAAAATGGAGGCTCACAAATTGGAAGATTGCTAGAACGGTAATAGAACAGTCTTGAAAACTGATGTAACGTAATCATTCGTTGAGCAGGTTCGACTCCTGCATCTTCCTCATTAAATAATGCTCCAATAGTTTAACGGATAAAACAATTCTCTTCTAAAGAATAAATTCTAGTTCGATTCTAGGTTGGAGTACTAGTTATAAGCATTTGTGGTGCAACTGGTAGCATTTCGGATTCCAACCCCGAAGATCAGAGTTCGAATCTTTGCAAATGTGCGATTTTACTAAATAAAAATTTTATTATAACTTTTCTTGTTATACTTCTATAGTTTCAGTATTTTTGTAGTACAAAATATGTACTATGAAATACGAACATGATTATTCTAAAGAAACATTATCTGAAATAGTTTCTAAATGTAGTAACTTAGCTCAAGTATGCAGAGCATATGGAATAACTTCCAGCTCAGGAAACTACAAAACCATCAAGAAAAAGATACAAGAATTTAACATAGATATATCTCACTTTACTAGAAAACTTAAAAAAGTAAAGGTATCAGAGAGAGTAAATAATATAGAAGATATTTTAGTAGAAAATTCTCCATATCAAAATATTTCTTCCTTAAAGAAAAAGATTTTGAAACAAGGTCTCATGGAATATAAGTGTGCAATATGTGGAATTTCTGAGTGGCTGGGCAATCCTTTATCTTTACAATTAGATCACATAAATGGAATTAGTAACGACCATAGACTAGAAAACTTACGACTTGTGTGCCCTAATTGTCATTCACAAACTGAAACATTTGCGGGAAGAAATGTAAAATTATTAAATGCTTCTAAGACAGAATGAATGTAACAAATTTATCTAAAGAAGAAAGATTGAAGCTCTTTCAAGAGTGGATGGATGCTAATAAGAAAGCTAATAAAGAGGGGTATAATCCAGATATAACATCTAAAGATGGATATTATCTTACATTTGGCCATGATTATGATATATCTAAAGAAGAATTAGAAGATCCTAATTTCTATTTAATAGAATGGGGAGAAAGTTCTAAACTTCCTTATTGGATGAGACAAATGGCTGATAAAATAGGCAAAAGATGTACTATAGATTGTTCTGGAGAAACAGGGATATTTTTGGGATTTACAGCTTCTTATGAGGATTTTTATTATAGAATAAAGCTTGATACAGGTGAGAATACATTAGAAACTTGTGTAAGTAATTTATTATTTGAATAGGATTATCTTCCAAAGGTTAGGAAACTTGACTGATACTCAAGCAATCATGGTTCGAATCCATGTAATCCTACCCATTAAGTAGTAATACTTGGTGCTGTTCGGAGTTAAGTTGAAAGTGCGCCTCTGCAACCGGGAAATGTTGTAAAACTAATTAGAAAAACTTATCGCACCATGAGAGGGAGACAGTTGACCTCTCACTTTTTGTAAATAGAACTATAAAAACTAGCAACTGTACTGATGAGAGTATGTACAGGACTTTTTAAGTCAAATCTCTCACTTTGGGGTCATAGTATAAAGGCTATTATACTAGATTATTTAATTTTTATAGGTATATAATTCAGATTGATTAGGATATACATAGATTACAACATTGGGGGTATAGTATAGTGGTAATTATATTAGTTTTGCACATTAAAGACCTGAGTTCGATTCTCAGTACCTCCACAAGTCTAGTATTTAAAAAAGTGTTGAATTTTGTTTGATTCGAACTAATATGTTCGTATATTTGCATATATCAAATGTGCGAATATTATGAGCAAATATAATAAAGAAGAATTAGAAAATTTAATACTTGACCAGAACTTATCATACGAAGCTATTGGAAGGATGTATGGAGTTACTGGTAATGCCATTAAGAAGGCAGCTACTAGATTAGGTATAAAATTACCCTCAAGAAGGAAGATTAATCCTTGTGAGACATTTAACAAAGATAATTCTAAAGAAGTTAGACATTGCTTAAATTGTGATAAAGAGCTAGATTACAGTGCTAAGAAATTTTGCTCTCATGAATGCCAACAGGAGTATCAATATTTAACTTATATAGATAGATGGAAGAAAGGATTAGAAACAGGAACTAAAGGTTCTGATGCAGTATCAAACTATCTTCGTAAATATTTATTTAATAAGTTTAATAACAAATGTTGTAAATGTCATTGGCTAGAAACTAATCCTTATAGTGGACTTATTCCTCTACAAGTACATCATAAAGATGGAAATTGCCTTAATAATAATGAAGATAATTTAGAATTATTATGTCCTAATTGTCATGCATTGACTGAAAATTATGGAAATTTAAATAAAAACTCAAAAAGAATTAGATAGTCTAAAGATCTGGGTTCGATTCCCAGTGATTCCACAATTATTTAAGTACCTTTGGCCGAGTGGACGATGGCAGCAGACCGTTAATCTGCCGGGAGAAATCCTCACCGTAAGTTCGAATCTTACAGGGTACGCTCATTCTTAACCTACATCCTAGGATGCTAACATAGTTGTACAAGAATGTCTTTACAGTGTTAGGTGGATACAAAGACGCTGGCTGCAGCGTGATACTCAATGGTGGAATTAAGAGCAGCACCACCAATTTGCAGGTATAGCACAGTGGTAGTGCAGGAGCCTTCCAAGCTCACTACGTGGGTTCGATTCCCATTACCTGCTCTATTAATTAACACATTAAATAAGATAATTATGATCAATTTAGAAGAGAAAATTAAAAATAATGAAGATTTAATTAGAAAGTATACATTAGATCAATGGATTGTGCTATTAAAGCATATATGTATATCTTGTATAAGAATTCCTTCTAAAAAGGAAATAGAATCTATTATGAATGCAAATTCATTTAAAGTAGAATATGCAGAAGGAAGGATTATAAAAATAGAACTTTACACAAATAATCTGTGTTGGGAAGACTTTAAAATGGAGTTAAATATATTAAATATAGTAATTTCTAGACAGAAAGGATATAACACATTTGAACAAATTACATTTATTCCTCTTGAAGTGTTTAAAATATTAAATGATGGTATTTTTAAATGTAAATAATTATATTGCGGGATAGACTGGAGAGGTTCCAGCTCAGTCTCATAAGCTGAATTACGTGAGTTCGATTCTCACTCCCGCAACTATTTATTACTTAAATTAGATAAATTATGATTAATCTACAAGTTATTCCCTTTGAAGAATTACTTCAATGGAAAGAGAAAATTCAAGAAGAATTGGACAGAAGAGATCTCTATGCATTCGATATTACTGTAAAAGCATTATTTGAACTTCATCCAGAAAAGAAAGTATTAGTGTTAGGAATGTCTTATAAAGCATATGATGCCCCTTATGAAACAGGAACTAGTTCTGCAATTTGGGTTGATGAGGCATTTGGGGAATATAAAGAAGATGATATAATCAACTTCTGCGAGGATGAGGAGACAGAGAATCTTATTCAAAAGTTAGCAAGATGCTTTAACCTTGAAGAAGACAATGAATTATATCCTGGACAAAGATGTATTTATTATATAGATAGATCTGATCCAGAGAATATTCAGACATATATAGAGGGTTAATAATCCTCTAATGGAACTGTAGCTCAGTAGGTAGAGCACTAGATTGAAGATCTAGGTTTGCACTGGTTCGATCCCAGTTAGTTCCACGTTTAATATTCTATAATAGACTATTATGTAGTATAGTTTTATTATGTTGAATATATGTTTTAAGTAGTTGTATCATTGAAAACTACTCCCTCTTAGTGCTTTGGTTGGTAAAATAAAGCAGGCGAAAGTTTCAGCTCTTTCTAGAGAGTCTTTCAGACAGCCATAAGGAATTTGAAAAATTGTATTCTAGACCTTTCATACTAGAAGGTTAAAAGTATGATATTTATTGTGCACAATTTTAGGGGAGAGGTACATGTACTATCTCCCTAAATATTACCCTGTAACTCAATGGCAGAGTACTACACTTTTAATGTAGGAGTTGTGGGTTCAAGTCCCATCAGGGTAACTAATTTTATAGAGGATTAACTCAGCGGTTGAGAGTGTCACTTTTACACAGTGAAAGTCATAGGTTCGAATCCTATATCCTCTACTGTGTTATTAGCTTAGTTGGTTAAAGCGCTGGGTTGTGGTTCCAGAGATCATGGGTTCAAGTCCCATATAACACCTAATGTTTAATTTTATGGAAGGTTACTCAAATTGGTTAAGAGGACACATTGCTAACGTGTTAGAGCAGTAAAATGCTGTGAGAGTTCGAACCTCTCACCTTCCTCAAATAATAAATAATGCAATGGAAAAGAGATTTAAAGTAATAACTAAAATGAATCAGATTCATTTAGTTACAATAGAAACAGAAGAGAAGTATAAATTAGGGTTATACTTATCCTATTTAACAGAATTATTTGGTGAATCAGAAATAATTTCTCTATAATAAATATGGAAAGTAATATTGAGATAAATGACGGAGATATTATCCAATTTAAGAATGAAAATAATTCAAGATATTGGGTTGCAATACATCATTCTAAATGTAATATGGATAATAGAGAGAAATTTAGAAGAAATATCGCTGATCATACTGGATATTATTTATTTAGTGGAATTTGGTATGAGGGAGATATTTTAACTGATAAACCTTATGGAAAATGTATAGAACAGCTCAGAAGAGGTATGTTTCCCAATATAGAAATAGTAGGAAATATTATTAAAGATTTTGAGAAGTTTAAAGAAATGTTAGTGTAGTATTTATATAAGTCGGGTTCATCTAGGGGTCAGGATTACAGATTTTCGATCTGTTCACAGGGGTTCAAATCCCCTACCCGATACAAAATTTAGTTAAACAATAATGGCAGCTTAATAGTATAGGTGATGCTTTTTTATCTAATTAGAAATAATTTAATTAAGAAGCACTCAACCTATATTATTAAGATTTTAAGCACCTGTAGCCCAATTGGCAGAGGCAATAGATTTAGGCTCTATCCAGTGTGAGTTCGAATCTCACTAGGTGTACGAAAATCAAGAAAGAACAGGTTTTCGATTTTTTGGTGCAGTTTGGGGTATTTGAAGATTGATTTCATCTTTGAATACCCCATTTTTATTTTCATACCTAACTTCAAAATATGAGCCTATTTTATACCCAAAATGACATGATTTTTAAAATCTCATTCTGGAACTGTATATTGAAAATAATAAAAATTTCATAAGGTGTATATATAATGAAATTATGAGTAGTTTAGTTAAATATTTTTAAATTTATTTGATGTTGAATTTTATAAATAATAGATAGAATATAATTATGAATGATTACACATTTAAAAATCCTTGTTGTGAGGATGGCAGAACATCTACATTCCATAATTGTGCTGAATTTAAAGAAAAGTTCAGGGAATTTTTGAGGGTATTTAGTAGGTTTAGTTCTGATATCCTTGGTTATAAAGAGGATAAAGAAGAGAGAATTTGGTCTGGAAACAGGTTTGACAGAAGAGAAGATTGTGAACGTTTTGAAGAAGAGCTTCTTTTGTATTTAAGATTAAGAGCATATCTTAGTTTTAGAAACTGGTTAGTGACCAAAAAAGATTATGTATCAAATATAAGAATAGTATACTCTTACAATGAAAACAGATGGGTAGTAAGCAGTGAAAAGAATAAAGGAATCTTGGCTTTGTATGTAGATACACTTGAACATGCTGAAAAGGTTGCTAATATGCTTAACTATAGTAAAGCAGAGTTTGATAATTTATTTTCTGAATAATTTATGAAAAGATTTATTTTAATTATTGGTATTATATTTATATCACTATCAGGGTTTTCTCAAGAGGTAGTATCTAGGGATTCTACAAATATATTATCAGAGAAAATATATAATGATGTAAAACAGGCTATAGTAGGAGCCTCTCAAGCCCTTAAAGTAGGAGCTGAGAATGTTTATGAAATTGTTAAAGCTCAGCAGGCTGTTAATAGTATTATCAATCTTTGTGTGATTGTATGTGGTGTTCTTCTAACTTTACTTATATTTCGTTATCTTAAATCTACTATAAAAGTAGTGACAAAGAAGGATGAGAAGGGAAAAGCTATTGATTGGTATTATAATAAAGACTCAGAAACATGGGCATTTGCACATGTATTAGGAGGAACGATGTTAGCGGTAATAGTAGTATTTACTATGGTCACTATTAAAAATACTATAACAGGATTTTTAAATCCAGACTTTGGAGTTATTAATTATTTATTAGAATTTATAAAATGATAGATATTATATTAACATTAGCTATAGTAGTTTCTGCTATATTTATAATCCAATTCTTAGTATCTATATTAGGTATGGGAGTAGACATGGATGTTGATTTAGATTCTAGCTTTGATACTGATATAGATAGTACAGGTTCTACAGTAGGAGACTTAATATCCTTTAAAGGAGTATTGCATTTCTTATTAGGATTCTGTTGGACTTTAGTATTGTTGAAGGAGATTAAAGCTCTAACTGTAGCCGTTGCTATAGGAGTTGGAATACTATTTGTAATAGTACTATATCATGTATATAAAGGTATTAATAAATTAAAATCTGAACCAACTAGAGAAACTTTATCAGATCTAGTAGGAAGATCTTGTACTATATATTGTAAACTACCTAATGAAAATGGATATATGGTGAGTATAGTTGTTAATGGTTTAGTAACAGAAAAGACTGTATTTTCTCAATCCAATACACCTTATGAGGTAGGAGATATAGTATTTATTGCAGATTGTAATGATGAGTTTTTATTTATTGAATAGTTATATAATTTTAATTAGTTAAAAATGGAAGGATTAGATTTAAGTTCACTATTAATTGTAGCAGGAATTTTAGTTGTAGTAATTATTATTACTATCATTGCGGTTTTATCAAGATATAGGAAATGTCCTCCTGATAAAATCTTAATAATTTATGGTAAATCTTCTAAGGATAAAGAAGGTAATAAGAAACCTTCTAAGGTTATTCATGGAGGATCTACATTTGTTTGGCCTTATTTCCAAGGTTATACCACAATGTCCTTAATTCCAATTCAGTTTAAATGTACTATTGCTGATGCATTATCAAGTCAATATATTAGAGTAACTGTGCCTATTACAGCTACAGTTGCTGTAAATTCTGAAGAACCATTTGTTCAAAATGCAGTGAGTAGATTGGCTGGATTGACTGAGGATACTATTATAGAAATGACTAGAGAAATTATCTATGGCCAATTTAGGGAAATTATTTCTAAATCTTCTATTGAACAGTTAAATGCTGACAGAGATGCTTTTAGAACTAACTGTGAGCAAAGTATTGCTAGTGAGTTAAATAAACTAGGATTGAAACTTATCAATATTAACATTGTGGATATTCAAGATGAAGCTGGATATATTGCAAATATTGGTAAGAAAGAAGCAGCTAAGGCAGTTAATCAAGCTAAAGTAGAAACCGCAGAGGAAGACAAACAAGGAGCAACTAAGAGTGCTGAGATTGAAAAGGATAAAGCAACCCAAGTAGCAGAGACTGAGAAGAATAGAATTAGTATTTTAGCAGAAACTAAGAAAGAAGAAGCTATTAAGGTTGCAGAAACTGAGAAGAATAGAGTAAGTGCTCTAGCAGAGATTGAGAAGGAGAAAGCTACTCAAGTAGCAGAAGCTGATAGGATTAGAGAGACCACTGTGGCTGAAACCAAAGCTCAAGAAAGTGCAAGTATTGTACAATCTAAGAATAATGCAGCTGTAGAAATTGCTAAATCAGATGCAGAAAGGGAATCTAAACAAGTAGAGTTTGATAACTCTAAGGAAATTAAGATTGCCCAATCTAATTCTGAAATGGAAATTAGAAAAGCGGAAGCTGAGAAGAATGCAATGGTTGGGAAGAATGAGGCAATGAAAGCTGTTGCAACCTCTGAAGGAGAATTGAAAGTAACTGAAGCAGAAGCTGAGAGAAAAGCTAGAGAGGCTCAAGTAATTGCAGATGCTAAGGTTAAAGAAAGACAAGAGCTTCAACAAAAAGCTGTAGAAGAAGCTAGAGCACAAAAGGTTGAAACCCAGTTAAAAGCTGAAAAGATTGTTCCTGCAGAAATTGAGAAGGAGAAAGCTCGTCTTAATGCGGAGGCTTATCAGAATGAAGTAACTGGTAAAGCTAAAGCTGAAGCTGAGGCTATTAAACTCAAAGCAGAGGCAGAAGCAGCTGCAATTAGATTAAAACAAGAAGCAGAAGCAGCAGGTATTCAGGCTAAACTTGAAGCTGAGGCTGAGGGTAAGAGAAAGTCTGCATTGGCTGAGGCTGAGGGATTTAAGGCAACCATGGAAGCAGCTAAAGGAAATGAAACCTTAGCAATTCATTACAAGATGGTTACTCAATACAAAGAAATTGCTGGTGAGCAGGTTAAAGCATTTGAGAAGATGAACCTTGGAAATATCAATATCTTTGATACTGGTGATGGTAAAGGTGCTGGGAAGTTCATGAGAGATATTGTTAACACAGTTGCACCTGCAACTAGTGTGTTATCCGAAATGCCAGTAATTGGAAAAGCTGTAAAAGCATTAGAGAGTGCTTTGGATAAGAAGAATGAGAGTGGGAATGAAGAGGGAGATGTTAAATCTTCTGCTTTTGAAGAAGTAAAGTAAATTTTTAGAGGAGTTAGGAAACTAACTCCTCTTTTTATTTGAATATGAATGAAGCAAGTATTAGTTTTTGTAAAGGCTAAGAATTCTTTATTGTTTAGACAATATTCAACTTGTGTTCCTAAGGGAGAATTACTTCCAGATGAAACTCCAGTTAAAGCAGCGATGAGAATTCTTAAAGAAATATATGGATTAAGATTTAAAGAACTACAATTTATAGAGCTAGATAATAATGAAAAGCATGTAAATGTAGGTCTTTCTTTAGATTATTATCCAGAAAGTTATATGGATGAAGATCCAACATTTGTAGATACTAAAGAAGTTTCTTTAAACGGAGAGTGTCCTTTAACAGAAAAATTTCTTACTAAATAATTGGTTAAAAGAGGTTCGAATCCTCATTTAGTACAAATTTAAATTAGATAATTATGAACAAAAGTAATACAACAGAGAAAGTGATTACAAGTGTCTTCACTCTCATAATTGGAGTACTTTTATTAACTGGTATGTTATGGTAGTTATAATTGGTATAGTTGTGACGTTAATTGCTGCAGCAATTTTTGAAGATTAACATGAAACTCCCATATACAAAGAAATTAGTTAAGGATAAAGTACATTCCAAATTAATCACTATTTATGGGAGATTAAGAAAAGGAGATCAGTATGCTCAAGATTTATTTAATCCTAGTTATCATTATAGAGTATTATACCAACCTTCTGAAAAAGATATTCAAGGTTGGATGTATTTAGAAAGTTCTAGACATGTTACGCTAAGAAGATTAAAATCTATTTTACATGATATAATTTATATATATAAATTATTAAATAATAAATATACTATATATATAATTAGGAAAAATCAAGAGCATGAGTATTATTATAACGTAGAGAAGAAGGATGTAATGAATAAGATAGGGTTAGGATATAATGGATATATTTATTACAATGGAGTAATTGATAAGGATCACTCTATGTTAAATGAATTTAAGAAAGTATTAGATAACTAACCCTTGTTGATGGATTGCCATTAGCTAGGGTTTTATTCTTTTTATATGGATAAGTATTTAAGTTGCAAGGATTATAGAGAGTATAAGAGAGATGTATTAGATCCTCTTAAAGTTGATATAAATAATATCGGCAAAATGTTAAATAAATCTAGGAAGAATGTAAATGGGTTATTTATAGAAGAGTTACCTACTGTAGATGATTCTTATATTCTTCCTGATGATGAAGAGTATCAAACATTCTGTGATAAGGTTGTCTTGGAATTGGATAAAGAAGTAAGAGAGTGTGAATTAAATAAATTTAGAATAGATGAAAGAAGAATCAATTTCTGGGATTTCTCAAAAAACTGACAATTCTGAGAGGAGAGAATATTTGGAAAATTCTAAAAGAAATCTTATTGAGAAGTTCAATAAACTACAAAAGGAAATAAAAGGAATTTCTGAAGAACTTAAAGAGGTTAATTCAATGTTAGATGAACTTAAATATCCAGAATTTGTATCTAAATATTTAATATTAAGATATAAGAATGGAAATATGGTCTTCGCTAAAATTGGAAGCTCTTTTAAGGTACTAGAATTAGGATACAACGATTATTCTAAAGATTTTTCTATACATGAAAATTTCTTCGAAACTTCCATAATAAAATATGATATTGGAAGTAAGGATATAAACCAATATTGTGTGGATGAAGAAGAATTTTATGAATCTCTCAGAAGATTTTTATTAGTAAATAATCATCAGGTAACTAAAAAGTTTGAAGGATGGGGAGAATAAATTTTGATAAATATTGTTATACAGATGTTTGTGTGGAGAAGTTATTAAAGACTTATAAAGAAAGAGGATATTTAATCATAGCCTTTGACTTTGATGATACTTTAATATCTTCTGAGCCTGATTATGAATGCCAACTTCCTTTAAGACTATTATCATTGTGCAAAGAATATATTAATTGTAAATTAATCTTATACACTTGTAGATCTAGTAATAGAGGAGATGGAAGGAATCTTAGAAGAGCAATTGAGACATGTAAGAGTTTAGGAATTGAGCCAGATTATGTTAATGAACATGCTTATGAAGAATATAAAGGATTAGATGGTAAAGTATTTTATGATATATTCCTTGATGATAAAGCTGGGTTGGGGCAGGCATGTGAAATACTAGGACTGGTTATAAATAAAATATTGAATAATGAAGATATTTAAAAATGTAATTTGTATTATACTAACATTAATTGTAGTATGTGTAATAGTAGATGTGGTAGGGTATGAGTCTCAAATTAATCCCAGAGACATGGATATAACTCTTCTAATATCTTCAATGATATATAGCATCTCCATTGGTTTTATAACGGGTCATGTTTTGGGTTTTATAATTGCCATATTAGGAGGTAAGGATTACATATTTAAGAATAATAAATTTCAAATAATAGATAAAGAATGAAAGGTGAATTAGTTATTGGAGCAATTGCAGGTGATATTCTGGGATCTCCTTATGAAAGAAATGCAGTATATAATCCAGATGTAGATCTTACTGATGAACAAGATTTTACAGATGATTCTATATTAACTATCGCAACTATGGAATGTATGCTTGATGATTCTGAGGAATTTGAAAAATATTACATGAAATGGGGAAGAAAATTTATAGGTGAATCTATATGGGGTAAAAATTTCTTTAAATGGTTACATGATGGAGATTGTAAGGCAATTAATCATTCATGGGGAAATGGATGTTTAATGAGAATTAGTCCTATAGCATACTTTCCTGGAACTGAAGAAGATTGTAAAAGATTAGCTATTTTATCTTGTCAATATACTCATAATTGTCCAGAGAGTTTCTTAGCCGCAATTGAGTATGTAGGATATTTATATAGATTTGGAACATTGTCTAGTTATGGAAGTCTTTGTATTAAATTTGTGGAAAAATGTATGATTTCATAATTTATACAGATGGATCTTATAAATCATCTAGAAAGCAGGGAGGATATAGTGTAGTAATATGTAACAACAATGAGGAGGTAATAAAAACTATCTTCAAAGGAGTTAAAAATACTACCAACAACAGAATGGAATTATCTGGATTTATTTCAGCATTGGAAAACATTCCAAAGGGATCTAAAGTGAAAATAATATCTGATTCAGAATATGTCTTAAATCCTCTGACTAAAGGATGGTTGGATAAATGGATAAAAGAAGATTTCAAGGACAAGAAAAATCCGGATTTGTGGAAGAAAGTTGCGGAATTATTACCTGATTATAATATAGAATTGGAATGGGTTAAAGGTCATGAAGATTCTAAATTAAATAATCTAGCTGATATGTTAGCACAACACGCTGGAGAAGTGGATTTAGATAATTAAAATTAAAAACATGTGTTTAATAGTACAATCAAGAGAACCTAAGATAGCAGAGGAAGATATAGTCTGTTATAAATTAGTTAAATATTGGGAAGATGCAGATATTTATGTATCTTCCATGCAGCACTTTCCTATAGCCTCTTCTAGAAAAATTATAGGATTTGCACAAAAGGAGGATTCTGAATATGAAATTTATTCTGATATAAGACGAGAATTAGGATATAATATTCATGGAGGATTTTTACATACTTTTGCAAACTTAAAAGATGCTAAACACATTTTATCTGAAGTAAGTAATAAATCTGAATACAGAATGTTTAAATGCATTATTCCTATTAGTACTACATATTATGAAGGTACAACAAGATTCATAGTTAATGGAAAGTTTATTTCTAATAAAAGTTTTGCATCAAGAGGATTAATTTATAAAGAAGAAATACCATGTGTTTAACAGTATTAAATAAAAATCATCATATAGCCGAGAGTGACATTACTTGCTATAAGTTATTTAAAATAAAAAGTGGAAAACTTGTTACTAAATATCAAGAATTTGAGGTGGATCCAACAAAAGAGCTAGTGGCCAAAGGGAGACTTGATATTGTAAAATGTAATGAGGAGTGGGAGATTAATGGAGGAGTAATTCATTCATTTTCAACTATTCTTGGAGCACTTTTATATAGTGAAAGGAATACAGTTTTATATGAATGTGTTATCCCGAAAGGAGCTAAATATTATATTGGAAAGTTCTCAGCATCTGGTTCTTATGGATCTGAAAAACTTACTTTAGTAAGAAAAATAGAAGTAACAGAGTATAGAAGCCTGTTGAATGAATATCTTTCAGACATTCCTGACAAGTTTGAGAATGTTTATGATATTAAGTCCTATTCTGCAGCTCTTAAGTATTTAAATGAAGAAGCTGCTCCAGAAACTGGAGATGAGTGTGTTGATGCTTTCATTAAATTAAGAACAATTGCTAGAGCATGGAATAAATTTATGGGATTTGAGATTAATTTTAAGGATTTTAATCAATATAGATATGCTCCATATTTTTATTTGGCAGATATACTAAGCAATGACGGTGCCTACTCCGGTTTCGGCTACTGTTTTTCGTACTACGGCGTGTCTCTTGCCGATGCCTATGTCGGCGGCCGGCTTTTATTTGAAAATGATGGAACTGCCAGATTA
>UMFO01002107.1_pt1 | contig 24169 bp, 24 predicted proteins | sample 1965051 | NCBI WGS metagenome assembly UMFO01 (sample SAMEA4836050, study PRJEB28245) | human gut metagenome | biome: gut microbiome; material: fecal sample | place: Denmark | collected 2008
ATCCCAGACGTCGTCGCCGTCGAGAAAACAGATGTAGTCGCCCTGCGCATGCCTGATACCCGTCTCACGGGCCCTGGCAGCCCCCTGGTTTACAGTACTTATGACGACGATGCGCGCATCACGCTCCGCGTGGCGGAGCGCCACGGCCTGCGAACCATCCGTCGAACCGTCATCGACGACAATAGCCTCGAAATCCCCGTACGTTTGCCGTCCGACCGAATCGAGGCAGGTATCGAGATAGTTTTCCAGATTGTAAACCGGAATAATGACCGATACCACGGGCTTTGATTTTTCCCTTTCCTCCATCTATGCAATCCAATTTACCGCTTTCACGATCCGGCTGCCGGCTCCGTCGTAAAAATCCATGTTTCAGTATAATTTTCCTTTATCGTGCCAGACGCCGCCGCAAACTGGTACGCCAGCGCAATCCTGTCGTCAGCATGACGACGACCGGGCGCATGGCCCGGTAACGGTCGAGCTCCAGCAACAGCATCCGCGCCCGCGAATAGTACGCCCTCAGCTCGTCCCGGTACCGGCCGGCCGATTCGCGCAGGTCGCAGACAAACGCCTGGTTCCCGACCCACGGACTGCGGCTTTTGCAGACATAGACCGAATACCAGCGCACCTTATTCAGCAGCGCATAAAATTCGGCCTGCCCCCGAAGCGATTCGCCGTGCCGTTGTAACTCCCGTTCCACAATACTACAAAATAAGCAGCAGTAATCAAAATCGAAACTTCGGTGATTGGACGACGACGGCCGCTGTACGTAATCATATCCCACGTAATCGATGAAATGAACGCGGGGAAGGCGGCAGGCGATCTGGATGTTGATCATCGTATCCTGCCCCAGCCGCAACGGATGGTGGTTCAGTCCGTTATCGAAAAGTTCCCGCCGATAGAGTTTGCCCCAGAGGGTCACCCAGATCGAATGGCGAAGCGTCGCCTCGAGGAACTCGAGCCCTTCCATATCCTCCGTTCGGGATTCACGGTAGATCGCCTGGTAGGTCTTGCAGACCCGCTTGAAATTACAGCATACGATATCGTACCCGCCATTCTGCCCGATCGAGGCGGTCATCTCCTCCAACATGCGCGGTTCCCAAAAATCGTCGCCGTCGAGGAAAGCGATGTATTTTCCCTGCGCCCGGGCAATACCCGTCTCGCGGGCACGCGCAACGCCCCGGTTCGGGGTGCTCACCACGATGATCCGCGGATCGCGCTCAGCATAGCGACGCAGGAGCCCGGGCGTACCGTCCGTGGAACCGTCGTCCACGACGATGGCCTCGAAATTCCCGAGTGTCTGCGCCAGAACCGATTGCAGGCACGTATCGAGATACCCTTCCAGATTGTAAGCGGGGATGATTACAGAGACCTCGGGAGAGGGTAACTTGCTTTGAGATTCGTTCATTTATTTTATGTAGTTTGTTACTGCTTCTGCGATACGTTCGCCGTCCAGGGCGGCAGAGATGATGCCCCCGGCGTAACCGGCGCCTTCACCCGCGGGGAAGAGCCCCGCGGTTTGAGGATGCATGAGCGTCACGGGATCGCGCGGAACCCGCACGGGCGACGAGGTGCGCGACTCGACGCCCACTACGACGGCTTCGTTCGTCACGAACCCCCGCATCCGCCGCCCGAAGGTGGCGATCCCCCGGCGCAGCCCCTCGCCGATAAACGGGGGCATCCACTCATCGAGCCGCGATGGAATAATACCGGGGATATAGGAGGTTTTCGGCAAGGCCGCACTGGGGCGCCCCGCCACGAAATCTGCGACGCGCTGCGCCGGGGCGACCTGATGCTCGCCGCCGTGCTGCCGGGCCAGCTCTTCGAACTGCTGCTGGAACTTCAACCCGGCCAGCTCGCCCCATTCCGCACGCAGGTGCTCGAAATCCGCGGGCCGCACTTCGGTCACCATGCCCGAATTGGCATAGGGTGACGTGCGGCCGCTGGGCGACATGCCGTTGACCACCGACTGCGCGGCATCGGTCATGGCCGGAACGATGAACCCGCCGGGGCACATGCAAAACGAGTAGACCCCGCGGCCGGCCTCCTGACTCACCAGCGAATAAGCCGCCGCCGGAAGGTATTCGCCCCGCGTCTGGCAGTGGTACTGGATCGAGTCGATCAACGCCTGCGGATGCTCGATACGCACGCCCATGGCAAAGGCCTTCGCCTCGACGCGCACGTCCCTGCGGTAAAGCAGCTCGTAGATATCGCGTGCCGAATGCCCCGTGGCCAAAACCACGGCCGCCCCTTCGACAAACGTGTCGCCGCACCGCACACCCCGGATACGGCCGTTGCGGATTTCAAGATCCGTAACGCGGCTGCCGAACACGAACTGGCCGCCCGAGCCAAGGATCGTCTGCCGGATATTCTGCATGATGCGCGGTAACTTGTCGGTTCCGATATGCGGATGGGCTTCGTAGAGGATTTCGGGCGTGGCGCCATGGAACACCAGCGTCTGCAACGCCTTGTTGTAATCGCCGCGCTTCTTGCTGCGCGTGAAAAGCTTGCCGTCCGAGAAAGTCCCCGCGCCGCCCTCGCCGAAAGCGTAGTTCGAATCGGGATCGACTGCCCCGTTGCGGTTGATCTGCGCAATGTCGACCTTGCGCGCCGAAACGTCACGGCCCCGCTCCAGAATAACGGGCTTCAGCCCCAGCTCGATCAGCCGCAGCGCCGCGAAAAGCCCAGCCGGGCCCGACCCCACGACTACGACCTCGGTATGTCCCGAGACATCGGGATAATCGAAATGCACGGGTGCGGGCTGCGGCTCCCGGTCGACATAGACCTCCAGCGTCAGGTTGACCTTCGGTTGCCGCTGCCGGGCATCGATCGAGCGTTTGACGACCCTCACCAAGGCAATATCGTGCTCCGGCACACCCAGACGCCGCGCGGCAAGCGAAGTGTAATACTTCGCGTCGGCAGCCTGGCGGGGCGTTAAAACGAGTGCGACATTCTGCGGCATAAGCGGATAAATTGCCTACAAAAGTAAATAAAAAAGGCTTATAATCACCCGCTCCGGATTGTGAATTGTGAATTTTTATATACCTTTGCACATAGCAAGCGGATATGGTGTAATTGGTAGCCACGTCAGACTTAGGATCTGATGCCTTACCGGCGTGGGGGTTCGAGTCCCTTTATCCGCACAAAGGAGCCTTTTTCCGAGGCTCCTTTTTTGTTGCCTGTCCGGCGCAAAAAGAGGAAAACCGACTGTATATCATCATTTTGCAAAGGCTTCGGCCGATTCCCCGAACCGGAAGCGGAAAGCAGTTCGCGGCGAACTCGCGGGAGCACGAAAGGGAACGGCCCCGAAAAACGGGCCGTTCGGCGAAGTTTGCTCCCGAATACAGATGCACTGCGTTGTTTTTCTGCGTTTTACACCGTAATAATTCTCTCTTGCAGGCGTTTTGTTAACCCCAAAATTTCAACGTCATGAGACAAGATGGAAAACACGGTAAAATAGCCCCAGTAGCGACGGTTTAAAATGACCCGTTGAAAACGGATGAAATTGACCACTATAAAACGGTCGAAATTGACCCACCTAAAACGGAGCAAACAGACCCCTTCGGGGATTTGAGTAAAAAGTAGTTGTTCAAAGGCTTAAAAGGAGTCGGATTTTGTTAGCTTGAAGCAAAAGCAAACCAAAATCTGAGAGATCATGCCTAACATACCTTTGAAAATGAACAAATTACGAACGATTATTCGACTGTACACCGAACGTGTGGGCTTACGGGCTATCGCCGAGATGGCCCGTACTTCGCGTAACACGGTAAAAAAGTATATCAACAAGTGGAACACTCAGAGCCTTACCTACGAGGAGTTCCTTGCCAAGAGCGATGCTGAGCTTTACGCCCTGTTCTGCATTGAAGAGGTTCCTGAGGAACCTAATCCCCGCACAGATGCCCTTGAGGCTTTCATGCCATCAGCGAGCAAAGAGATGTCCCGTAAGGGTATGACCAGCCATAAGCAATGGGAGCGTTACCGCGTGGCCCATCCTGACGGCTACAGTCTGACGCAGTTCCGGGTAGCCTTGCGGCGCTACGAACGCATCAGTAACCCGTCGATGCGTATGAAACATAAGGCTGGAGATAAGTTGTTCGTGGACTATACGGGCAGTAAACTGTGGATCTATCCGCCGGGCGGACAACCCCGGGAGGTGGAAGTGTTCGTGGCTATCCTCGGGTGCAGCCTGCTGACTTATGTGGAGGCAGTGGAGAGTCAACGCAAGGAAGATTTTATTACAGCCTGCGAGAACGCATTCTATTACTATGGCGGCGTTCCCCGTGCTATCGTTCCGGACAACCTTAAGAGTGCCGTTACCAAAGCAAGCCGTTATGAAGCTATCCTTAACACGGAGTTCGAACGGTTCGGAGAGCATTATGGGGTAACAGCTTATCCCACCCGGGCACGCAGTCCCAAGGATAAGGCCCATGTGGAGAATGCGGTTAAGTTGACGTATAAGGACATCTTTACGGTCATCGAGCCTCTCGGTCGCTTAACGTAGCTATCCGCGGAACTCTTGAAAAGCACAACAACAAGAACCTGGATCGCCGCAACTACTCGCGCCGCAGTTACTTCGAGGACGTGGAACAGGAAGCCCTCGGCCCTCTGAACCCGATCCGTTACCAGATGAAGAAGCATATCGTCACTACGGTCGACAAATATGGCTATACACGCCTACACGAAGACATCCACTACTACAGCGTCCCGCACATCTACATAGGCAAGAAAGTGCAGTTGTCTTATACCGCTACCGACGTGGAGATCCGCTACAACTACGATATTATAGCCCATCATACCCGCGACCGACACAACTACCGCTATACCACCGTCACCGAACATCTTTGTCCCAAACACCGTGCGGTTATGGAGTGGTCTCCCGAGCGGTTCGTCGAGCAAGCCGCTGCCATACACGAGGATGTAGAGCATTATATCCGCAGGGTACTTGAAAAGACCCGTTATCAGGATCAGGCCAACAAGATGTGTTCAGGCATCCTGAACTTCGCGCGTAAAGCCAGGCCGGAACGTCTTACGGCAGCCTGCCGTCTGGCCGACAGCTATGGTAAGTACAGTTTCAGGGAGATACAGGATATACTCCAGAACAAATCGGAAGCGATAGACCTTCCCGAAGAGCCAGCCGATATGCCCGAGCACGAGAACATCAGAGGTAAAGAGTATTACAAATAATCCACTAAAACCAATAAGTCAATGAACAATCAGACCTTAGAGAAACTGCGCCAGATGCGCCTGTTCGGTATGCACGACGCTTTTAAAACCTCGCTGGAGAACACCATTAAAGAGAAAATGACACAGAACCAGTTCGTCTCGCATCTGGGCCACAGCGAGTTCGACAACCGTAAGAACCGCGCCGTAGAGCGAGCCGTCAGGGCTACCCAGTTCCGCTACAACGCTACGCTGGACGATGTCGACTACACCTTCGAACGGGGATTGGACCGTAATCAGGTCGAACGCCTTGCCGCCATGGAGTTCGTGCGCGACCACAAAGACCTAATCATTACCGGTTCAACCGGGACAGGTAAGAGTTATCTAGCCACCTCGCTCGGTTATAAGGCCTGCCAGGACGGCTTCCGGGTAATGTACGCAAGTACGGCAAAACTGATGAGCCAGCTCAAAATATCCAAGGCCAAAGGCACGATACTGGCCGACCTGAAACGTATCGAGCGAGTCGATATGCTGATCCTCGACGACTTCTGTATGCAGCCGCTCGACGCCCGGTCACGCGGCATACTGATGGACATTATCGAAGACCGCCATCAGCGGCGCTCGACAATGATCACATCGCAGATCCCCGTCAAGGACTGGTACGACGTGATCGGCGAGAAGACCATCGCCGATGCCGTGCTCGACCGAATCGTACACCATTCGCTGCGTGTCGAGTTGTTCGGAGAGTCGATAAGAAAAAAAATCTAAATCTGAAAATGCCTATGGATAGATGCCTGCGGTTGCAAAAACTACTCTCTTGTTCTTTTAAAGCGAATAGTTATCTTTGCAGTGTCGGTCGACACAATCCCGACCGTTTTATGGGCGAGAACTAAGTAGGGTTCTCGCAATAAACCGGGATAAAAGACCTACAGAAAAATGTTGTTTAACCCGGGCAAAATCACATCCTTTTAGACCCCAATCCGGACAACAACTTTTTACTCTTTTTGCTTCGCAACTTTAGGGGGGGGGCATCTTCCTCCGTTTTTTAGGGGCAATTTTACCGTGTTTCCCAATAATGCGCTTACGTCGGTATTGCTCCAGTTTATTGCGGTCGAGCCCCAAAGCCTCACAAACTTTATCCGATGAGAGGAACATCGGACGGTCGCTTTGGCGGCACAGATGCTCGAAGATCAAGGTAGATTGGAGCAGTACGAAATGTGTGCGGAGTAGGCTTTTAAAAGTGTCGGTCTCCACCAGATAGTAAGTTCTTTCAGAGGATTGAGAGGACATGATATTGGATATTAGATGTTACGGATAGCCTTTTTAAGCTGTTTGCGGCGCTGGTAATCCAACTCCGTACGCTCGATAAACTGCATGATCTCGGAGGAGGAGAACAGAAGGCGCCGCCCAAAGCGGAAGCCCGTAAGTTGTCCGCTCGTCCGATAGCGGCGCAGTTGGCGGTCGCTCATCTTCAGCAGGTCGCAGACTTCTGCGACTTCCAGAATCGGCATCCCGCAAAGCATGTTACGATGCCGTTTCATATAGGAAATATCCTCACGGATATCCTTGAGCATTTCGAACATTTCTTCCATACTTGTCATAAGCGGTTTGTTCTAAGTGTTGCTGCTGCAAAAATGGCACGAAGGTATGAGGTATTTATATCAGTAACCGCTTACTGATATGAGATTTATCGTAGTATGCTTAGGATCAGCAGGAGTCAGACGTCCGAAAATTTGCCCACCAGCTTTTCTTTGAGCATATCGACTTCCCGAGCGATCATCGGATGAGTGATTTTCGCATAGATTTGGGTCGTTGTGATATGCTTATGCCCCAACATCTTGGAAAGGGTCTCCATAAAAACTCCGTTTTGAAGGCAGATCGTGGTAGCATAGGTATGCCTCCTTGTGTGAAAGGAGAGCTGTTTGTCTATGCTGCATTCACGGGCAATATTTTTAAGACTGTCGTCGATGGAATCGAGGGACGGAATTTAAAAAAGAGAGCGATTGCCTGCCAGACCTCGATACTTATCCAGAATGAACAAAGGATAGGGCAACAGCGTGACGACATATTTCGTCTCGGTTTTCTGGCAGTTACCGCTGATCCACCAATCGCCGTTTGTATCCTGCTCCAGCTGATCATAGGTCAGCGCCGACATGTCAGCATAACAGATACCCGTAAAGCACGAGAAGAGGAACATGTCCCGATTAAAATCCTGACTTTTGTAACGCAGGCGGGTTGTCATCATGCGATGCAGTTCTTCTTCGGTCAGGAAACTCCGGTCTGGATTCAGAACCGTATAGCTATATAATGCAAATGGATTACGTGGCATCCAGCCGTTGTTAAAGGCAATCTTGACGACATATTTCAGGCATTTTTGATACCCGCAAACCGTCATCAGTTTAAGGCCCCGATCGGATTTCAGATAGACGTGGAACTATTCGATAAAAGATTGTTCCAACTCGGACAAAGGCATATCGCTTACATGATACTCCTTTTGCATTAAAACACGCAAATGGTCGATAGTATTGCAGTATCGCTTCCAAACTCCATCACAACAGTCTATACCGATGCGCTTTTGATAATCGCTGGTAAATTTTTCAAACGCGTCCAACAGCATACGGTATTTATTTCCGAAGCCCAGATATGCATTCTTGACCTTCTCAGCCGAGACGAACGAATCCCGATCACTGATGGACTGATAATGCTGGTTGATCTGGGCACGGATTATTATCCAGATGGCGGTCAATGCGGTCGGCCTCAACGCTCTTGCCTTTACTCCTTTTTAGATAGAATAGAACTTTAAATTTGGTAAATTTCCAAATAACTTCAAAAAATATACTCAACACGGTTTCACTGTCACCTCTATTTCAAGTCTTTTTTATATTTCCAACCATATCCATATGCACTCTTCTGACGTCCAGCGAGAGCATTTTTCACATTATCGGCCCGTGTAACATTGAAATAGGAGATTATTTCATCGAATGAATGAAATTCTTTCGCAACATTACCATTATCATCTATTGCAACAATAATATTTACTTCCGCCGCATATTCATGAAGTACCTGTTCTGCAATATCGAAACCATTATCTTCTAAGAATGTCTGAAATTCCGTCTGAGTTTCTTCTTCTATATCAAATTTAACCAAATTAAGAGTTTCCTCTATTACAAAACCATCTCGCTCGTCATCAAGATCATTCTCGTCCAATTTCTCTATATTAAATGTGTTTGGAAAGCAAAATAAGTCTCGATTAAAACATCTTTTCTTAACGAAGTCTTTTTCTTCTTCGGTTAGAGGTAATTTGGTTTCCCATATTTTATCACATACGGAGTTATAAATAACCATTCTTTCATTTATAAATGCTTCGTAAAGTTCGCCTATTTTGGCTTTTATAATCTCTACTTCTTTTGTAAGGTAATGTGTATGTGAATGTCCCCAAGTCTGCTTATTATAGCCATACTGAGGATCATAAGCTTTGTAGGTATACTATAAGTTGTGTTTCGGCGTAATTCAACATATCGACAAGTCTCTCAATATCATTACTCTCATATTGTTGAACTATCTCAAATTTACACTTTTTAAAAGTCGAATACGCTCTCCAGAATCCGCCATTTGTCGGATCAGTCACGGGACTGATATGTTCCCTATGCCTTATTTGAGGATCTCGTCTAGTCTGTCCAATATATACCTTCCCATCCGGAAAAGTGTACTTATGAAATGTATCCATTCATTATTGTAGCACAGTTCGGATAATATTTAATTAATAAATTAAAAATATATCTGCATTATAAAGCCGAATTCAATAACTCGCTCGTCAGAATAGGCCACATCATTTTGAGCAATTCACATCGAACAGGCGAGAAATACACCTAACTTAATGCCATCAAATATTCAAAGCTACTTGAGCGTTCCACAACATCATGCCTTAGCAAATGATACCGCCAAGGTTTACCCCCATTTTTCAAGGTATACTCCGTTGCATTCTTGCAATATTCCTCGGCAGCTTTCTTTTTTGCCTGCACATCTTCATCGGAAATATCTTTAAGGGCTTTTGTTTCTATCATGTAAATACATTCCGATGTTTCGACTATGAAATCCGGTTCATAGCGTTTGGCTCCATTTGCCCAATATATGTTAAATTGGTTAGGTGCAGGTCGCAACCACCTCAATACATCATTATCCGACTCCAGCACATTCGCAAAATCGAGCTCGGTTTTGCTGTCGAACTTACACTCCGTATAATATGATTTCAAGAAACCGGTAAATATGAATTTACGCACAAAGCTTGGTTTTACAGAATCTCTGAAATCAATTCGTCCAAATCCGTCTAATTCTGTCAAATGCTGATCGACTATTCCAGAGAAAGGCAATACATTCGGTTTCAAGTATCCCAACGGCGTTATCACAAAATGCCTCTGCATCTGGTCAAAAATAGAGTTGGCGATTGCAACTTTAAATTGATTTACAACTTTTGCTAAATCAGTCTCGTTATCAACATTCTTCTCTATGGCTTCGACAGCCTGTCCGGCCAAATGATAGAGGAGTTCTGAGTTTTCGTCATAGTCGATTTCTTCGTGATCGATCAACGCATTCACAATCTGATTAACAGGAGTATCAAATTTCCTTCCTGTTATCACTTGCAACACTTCCATCGATTTCTCTCCAGCACCTACACTTATTCGAATAATCTCATCTTTCAGTGCAGGCAGATCAAATCCCATTCGCGTATCAAGATCAAACCACTTGAATTCAGCTTTATATGCCTCCTTTTGAATGGTCATACGTGGAATTTCTATAATATTGTCTATAAATTTCTTTACAACAACCTCCACAACTGAATCCACTTCTGCAAGCAACGGTTTTGCCTCTTCATCAGCAAAAAGCGGATTAGTCTCCTTCGCCTTTTTAATTATCTCATTCCGCGTAAGGACCTTAATCGCATCTATTACCTTCGGGTTGGACAACTCCTTAGCTGAGCGCACCGAACTGTTCATCTTGGGAATCACCGTCCAAACAGCTCGTTGAGCATCCATTACAGCCTTTGCATTCTTTTTCTCGACCTCCGTCTTTGCCTCTTCGATGGTTTTCTTCTCCTGGAAATCAATTATGGTAGCAGCCGTAACCACTTTACCGGGCTCGGGAGTTAAATCCTCATCATCAAGTTCAACGTAAGAAACCTTACTCAATACCGAGTTCGGATCATTAGCTTTGGCGATAACGGCTTCAAAATTTTCATGCGCAATCACCGTCAATTTATCAATATCGGCATATCCCGTACGTTTCCCACCATATGGCAAGCGTAGACCTCGACCTATCTGCTGTTCAACCAATATAGGCGCATCGGCCGCTCGTAAAGGCACAATGGTATACAGATTGGTTACATCCCAACCCTCTTTAAGCATATTTACATGAATAACGATCTCTATCTTATTGTCCGGCTTCTCCAGCGAAACAAATAGCTTATCTATCTCCTCATCTTTCTTGGTCGAGCTGTCTATTTGAAGCACTTTACCTGCATACCTCCCGTCAAACATTTCGTTCTGTATTCTATTGAATGTTTCGGTGGCATGTTGAATACTTTTGCAAACGATCAAAATAAAGGGTTTTACCAGAGGCTGATTATTATTTTTGGCATACATCTCCAAATGCAGTTTCGTATGTTCATGGACACTCACTGCATCTTCGATTTTAAGTATATCCAACTCCTCATCGGTCATATTGCCCCGGCTGAAATTCCTTCGCTTGGCAATGGTCGGTATCTTCACATATTTCCCATCGGCCAACGCTTGAGCCAGATTATATTCATAGACAATATTCTTAAACGATTTTCCTTTTTCATCGGTAGGCGTAGCCGTCATTTCGAGACCCAATATAGGACGCAATTCATTGATGGCTTTCTTCGAAGCATCGGCATGATATCGGTGCGCTTCATCCATAAGGATAACCAAGTCATCCAACGAAAAGAGGTAATCGAAATATGACTGCCCCAAATATTCCGATAGGCGGCGCATCTTGGGAGCTCCCTTTTTCCCACCTTCTTTACTCTCGGTATTAAACTTCGATATATTGAAGATGCTTATTTGTATCTGATTATCTGAAAACAGGTTACGGGCCTTGTTGTAATTATCTCCGGTTATAATTAAAGGCTCGTTATGCACAAACTCCGATATCCCCTTAAATACATATTTTTCATATGAAGGGTCGCCAAAATCACGCATCAACTTCTCGTAAAGCGTGAGATTTGGAGCCAAAATGAAGAAATGCCTGATGCCTTTTGCCAGATAGAGATAGGCAATACAAGCCCCCATCAACCGGGTCTTTCCGATACCGGTTGCTATCGAGAATGCAAACGATGGAAAATCGCGTTCAAAATCCTTGCAGTATGGGCAGACTTCCTTTACACGTTGTAATTGCTCTTTTAGATAAACCTCATAAGCTACCGCTTCGGCCTCCTTATCCGATTGTCGTTCGGGTTTCGACAAAGAAAGTTTGTCTACAAGGCGAGTTAGCACATCGAGTGCTTCGGCCAGCGGTTCCCGAAGCGACAGGCGTTGTTTTATCGTGTTTGCAATAGTATTCATACCGATAGATTAAAATAGTTCCTATTGTCCCTCAATCGTTTCTTTGGCCACCTCGCTATCTGTAGCGTATTCGAACTCGTCCTCCATCGGCCCCTCTTCCTCGTCGTCGATGTGGGGCAGGTCGATGATGTTGAGCGAATAGTCGTCGTGGGCAAATTCGCAGCGCCCCAGCAGCATCTGCGGAATCTTCTTTATAGAAATGTTAGAAAATGCCTGCTTGCACTCCTTTTGGAACGACGTACAACATATCAATAAGCTCTCGCCTTCGGTCATTGTCTCACGTATGGCAGCAAGTCCCTCCACCGTCATGAACTGCGTCGTAGTGTAGATGAAGTCGCTCTCCGACGAATAGCCCTGCTTCCAATAGACATCGGTCGAGGGAGCATAGGTGAATCCCTCCTGCTTGGCCATTGCCGCCGCCAGCATATCGGCCTTGTAGTCCTTGTTGATGACGAGATTTCCGAACTTGTCCTCTTTGAGCAGGCTCGGTGCCAGTTCATAGAATTTGAAGCCGTTTCCGCCCTTCCAGTTCTGCGCTTTGGAGATTCCTCCCTGATCGGTTCCGTCGGTCACCATCTTCAGACGGGGAACGCAGTGCGTATAGGCATGCTGCCCCAACTCGACCCCGATATAGCGACGCCCCATCTTCTGTGCCACGGCGGCCGTGGTTCCCGACCCGAGGAAACTGTCCAGCACAAGGTCGCCAAGATTGCTGCCCAGTGTCAAAACCCGTTCAATCAGCCGTTCGGGCTTGGGGGTGTCAAATACGGACTCAAACCCAAAGGCTTTTATTTCCTTTTTGGCATCTTGATTATGCCCCACTTCTTGGTAAGTCCATAATGTTTGAGCAACAATTCCGTCTTTTACTTCTGTAAGGAATCGTTTTATTGATGGAACATTATTCCCTGTAGGCCCAAACCATATTCGATTATCATTCAAATACTCTTGGAATCTACTTTGTGATAATCGCCATGAGTAACCTTCTGGAGGATAACAAACTCGACCAGTCGGTGTCGTAATTGGATATATATTTTCTTGGACTGCTGGCCCCACAGATAAATCACTTGATTTCCATACTCCGCGAGGGTCATTATCTAGATTCCTATATCTGTTATTTGCATCGACAGAACGAGGTAGTCTGTTTAGCTCAAACCTATCTGTTTTATTTTTGGCATAAACTAAAATCGCGTCATGGCATCGAGATAAAGTTTTTTTCAGATTGATAGGGGCATACGAGCGTTGCCAAATTACTTCGTCAATAAAGTTGGGACGTCCAAAAATCTCATCACATAAAACTTTGAGATAATGGCATTCATCAGCATCAATAGAAATCCATATGGAACCATCTTCTGTCAGCAGATTCCGGAGAATAATCAGTCGTTCACGCATCAACGACAGCCAGATGGAGTGTTCCAGACCATCATCGTAATGTTCGAACGCATTGCCCGTATTGTAGGGCGGATCGATATAGATACATTTGACGGCACCCGTATAGTTCTGTTCAAGGGCTTTGAGGGCAAGCAGATTGTCGCCATGGATGAGCATATTGCCGTTCCACGATTTGCCATTGGGCAGGGTGCCCGTCTCGACCGTACCATACGAATAGTCGGGATTCTCAATGAGAATTCGCGGTTCAATCGGCTCGCGCGAATCATCCTTTCCAATCCACGTCAGTTCCAGTTTCTGCAATTTCTTATCTTGTGCCATTGTTATCGGTTAATATTTTGTTAATTCTTTTTCTCTCTTGTTCAATATATTGTAATGATGAGTCTCTCATTTATATATCATCTGCTATAGCTGACCTATCAATGGCGATTAAAACTAATTGCTTAGACAGCTTGATTAGCAAGACAAGGTGTTACGATTTTACACTCTACTTGATTTTTTATTTGAGGCGAAAGTTTAGCTAAAATCAATCCTTCTTGAATCATTTCATAATTGTTATTCAAGAAAATCGCTACGACTTGTATATCTTGGATCATTAACATATATTCCTTATATGCTTTATACTTTTGCTTGTTTAAATAACGAACATTCTTGTTATGTCTTATAGGCAATAAGAAATCTAAAAAAGTATTGGTTCGATCCAAACTATCAATTGCGTTTTTGATTTTAGACGCTATATCATCTTCTTGAAATATGAACGCATTGCAAATCTCTCGTATATTATTTGAATCGATATTATTTACACAAGCGGATCTTACCTCTTGCAACCACAGTCTCTCCTGTTCGTAGTTCAATATTTTGAATCGGAGCTGTCATTTTTTCATTAACGGCTTGATTATCGCGACGAGTTTTTTCGTTATCTTCGTGATTGTGTTGCAGTTGCTTGTATAGTACATACAATGTTATCAAACTGACGATTACTAAACCAATATAACTTCCATAAAACGACAGCCAATCTGGACTGCCTCCGACAATCGGCGAGAAGGCGGGTATAAAGATAATAAAATTCAGCAAAACGGGAGCACCCAATCTGATTAAGATTGCCCACCAATATTCTTTGAGGAACGCCTTGAACAAGCCCCACTTTTTTTGAGGTTCGCTCTCATATGATTCTCCATTTAATGGTAAACAGTTCAGTTTGCTGGACCTTCTGTTGCAGCATCTTTTCAATACGGCTTAAAAGTAGCTCTTTTTTTTCATCGATTTCATCTTGAGCATTAAAAAGATTCTGTCGCTTCTCGATACGCTTACGTTCCATCTCCTTGATGGCTCTTTGAGCTTTTACCTTCTCTTCCAGTCGGCCGATCTTTTTGGCTTCCGATTTCCGAAGGCGTATCTCCTGATCCAAATCCGAGATTTCGCGCTCCAAAGCGAGCTTCATATCGCCGGCCCAGTTATCCAGTTTCTCCATCTCTTCATCGAAAAAGCGGTTGTTTCTGTCTGAGGAAGAAGAAAGAATATCATGGTTCAGCTCTTCAACCTTATCGCACAAACAATCGGCAGTTGTAATGTCTACTCCGATTTGTGACAGCAGACGTGCCGGAAGCAGGAGCATCCGTTCGGCAATTTCGGGATAGACCCAATCGCCGCTATCGGTAAGGCAGGCAATAACCAGATGGTCCTCCGGCTCAAAAGAATCGATGGATATCTTCTCTACCCGCATGGTACCGCTTTGGCCTACGAGGTCGTCAAGCAGCTTGGTTCGCCCTGCCGTGTGCGTATAATCAAACTCGATATATGCCGGCGTGTGAAGTGGCTCCCGATACTTGGCCAAAATGTCCTTGGCCAAAGGACTGCTTATACGATAAGGTCGCACTTGCTCGTCTTCACACTCTTTCGACAAAGTATAGATCGACCCGTCGATATGAAGCGAGAAGGCATAGCGATCTTCATCGAATGTGGCCTCTCCCTCCAACGCATGCCGCGTTAGAAGCCAAAGACGTTTTTCAAACAGGTCGAGATTTTTCCGACTTTGAGCCAGATTGTCTCTCAACTTCTCCTTGACCGATTCATCGAAATTTTCCAATAAAGCCGAGCGGGCTTTTATCATCTTCTCGGATATTTGCTCCTGCAATTCTGACTGCAACCTGTCAAATGCAGCCTCTATCTCATCAGTCGTTCGACATTCGTCGTATATTTGTGCTATGCGTTTTTCAAAATCGACACCATTGCCTATGCTGCCCAAAATCTCATCACTGGCACCAAACACACCATTGAAGAGCTGGAACTTCTGATCCAACAGTTCATACACACGTATATCGGCCGCATTACTTTTATTGAGGAAGTTCACAACTACGACATCGAATTTCTGTCCATATCGGTGGCATCGACCTATTCGCTGTTCGATCCGCTGTGGATTCCATGGCATATCATAGTTCACTATCAAAGAGCAGAATTGCAAATTGATACCCTCGGCGGCAGCTTCGGTAGCAATCATGATAGTGGCTTCATCCTTAAAATAATCAACGATAGCCGCCCGCCTGTCGGCCGTAAGGGATCCCGTAACCTTGGGCGTGCCTTTATGCTTCTTCAGCCATGCCTGATAGATAGCCGTCGATTCTTTATCGGTATTAGTCCCGTTAAATCGAACAACCTTACCCTTATATCCCCTCTTTTCGAGATGTCCATAAAGAAACTCTTGCGTACGTTTTGACTCCGTAAAGATAAGTGCCTTGGAGGCAGCACCTAAATGCTTTAACTGCTCAAAACCTTTATCCAACGCGACAAACAGATGTTCAGCCTTACTATTCTTTTTAATTTTCTCGGCCAGATCTCTAAATTGCTCCAGCTCGGATATTTCTTTCTTTATGCCTTCAATATCGGCCGGAGGCAACTCCTCGATATCTTCTTCAATCTCTTCATTATCCACCCACTCATCGTTGTCTTCTTCGTATTCTTCAATGACGAGATTCTTGAGTAACACATTATCGTTTTTTGCGATAATATCCTGCAACCGATTGATAAGAGAGCAGAATGTTCCATATATGGCATATGTTGAAGATGCAAGCAGTTTCCTTAATATCAAAGTCATAAGCTGACGCTGACTATTAGGTAAAGCATACAGTTTCGGTTTATTCAAATAATCAGTCACCATATCGTAGAGACGTTGTTCGTTCTCTGTCGGGAAGAATTCCTCTACTATGGCAATCCGTTTGGTATACTTGATATATTCCAAAACCTGTCGTCTGAGGGTGCGCTTGCAAACGGGTTGTAGTCGACGTCTCAATTCCATGAACTCTTCATCGGTCAAACTATGACCAAATTGGCTCTTGAAACTTTTTATATCCCCAAACACATAATCGTCGATAATAGAAACCAAACCATATAATTCCAGAATAGAGTTTTGCAATGGAGTTGCCGTCATCAATATCTTCTTTCTGGATTCTATAGCCTCTTTAATGGTATTGGCAATCCGGTTTTGCGGTTTATATACATTACGCAGCCTGTGCGCCTCGTCTATAATTACCAGATCCCAGTTCGTACTCTTTATATAAGCGGCTTTGGACTTTGCAAATTGCAAGGAAGAAATAACTATATTCTCCGTATCAAACGGATTAAAAGCGCCATTTTCTATGGAGGCATTAAAGGACTTTGTCTCCATAATCACAGATGGCAGGTAGAATTTCTCCAACAGCTCACTCGACCATTGTTTTCGCAAGTTAGCCGGACATATAACCAGCAATCGCCTTTTATGCTCGGACCAATGTTGTGATAAGATAATACCGGCCTCAATAGTCTTTCCCAAACCAACCTCGTCGGCAAGTATAGCCCCTTTGGATAAAGGCGACTTAAATGCAAACAAAGCCGCCTCAACCTGATGCGGAGTGAGATCCACCTGCGCATCTTGCAAAGAGGCAGTAAGCTTGTTTATATCGTTTGCCGGCAATCTTCGGGTCAAGAAACCTGCTATATATACGGCCTGATAATCTGTTATATTACAGCACATTCCGACTTACTGAAAGCTATATTGCCCAGCTCCTTAGACCTAACATCTACCGGTCTGGAGCTTTTCCCAATTTTTATCCAGTCCTCCTTAAAGTTAGGATTGGTCAATATATAAACATAACCATCACTCGTTCCCATAATTATTCAGTCCTTAATAAATCATCTACTTTTACCTCAAGACATTTAGCTATCTGAATAAGCATTTCCACATTAGGTTGTGTAGTATTGCCCCCCTTAGACACACTAGCAGAATCTTTTCCTAATTGCTCAGAAAGCCATTTGTTGGTTCTACTTTTTTCGGCAAGAATAACTTTGATTCGATTTAAAAACTATACACTCCATAAGATCAATTATTCTCATCTACAAATATAGCAAAAGCTCTTGAATGAAAAAAACTTATATCTCTACCGGTCAAAATATTGATAATACAAACATTTTCCCCAATTATATACTTTAATGTACCAAACTTAATTTTAACGAAATTGGATTCTACCTTTTGTACATAATTTAGGGTGATACTCTATTTTTTAATTCTTTGATACTTAGCATCAAATATCGTAGCGGGAAATAGTTTGGATAATATATCTTATTACCCTGCTAATTTCCGCCACGAGGGGTAACAAAAAGAAACCACCTCGCAAAAAATGCGAGGTGGTTTCTTCTGAAATAGCAATAAAATTCTATGGTATAGCTACAATGGCATTGATAACTTGCGTTATTGGATCTCCGTACTCGAAATCAGCAAACAAAAGTCCGACACATTCATAAATGCTTTAATTGATTTTATTGATCAGGTTCACCACAACCTTCGTCATCACATCCTTTTCTTCTGTACGGCTTTCGGCAATCATCAGCGTCAGGGCGACCAGTGTATTGTTATCCAAAAGGCGCGAACCGTCGGCACGGTAGAGAATCCGATTATTCTCCAAAAACCACAGGAACAGGAAAGCGGCGATGCGTTTATTTCCGTCGCTGAAGGAGTGGTTCTTGACCGTCAGATAGAGCAGATTAGCCGCCTTTTCCTCGACGCTCGGATAGAGATCCCGCCCGCCGAAGGTCTGGTAAATCGCGCCCATCGTGCTTTTGAACGATTCGTCCTTCTCATGGGCGAACAGCTCGCTGCCACCGAATTTGTCGCGCAATACCTGTAACGTCTCCATCGCATTTTCATAGGTCGCATGAAACGGCTCCTCGGTCGTAGTAGCCGACACTTCCAACTGCTGATAATCGTAGCGGTCAAGCGTATCGAGACCGTAAGTATAGTCCGTAATCACGCGCAGCAACCCGACCGCCTCGGATTTCGTGACGGCCTTTGCCGACAGCACATTTGAGAGCAGATGGACAGTCTGTTTCAGTTCCTCCAACTGCTCGATCTTCGCTTGACTGTTGACGGTATAGCCTTTTATAAGGTACTCTTTAAGGACCTAGTTCGCCCAAATGCGGAACTGCGTACCGCGTTGCGATTTGACACGGTAGCCAACAGAGATAATCACGTCGAGATTATAAGCCGTAATTTTACGCTTCACGGAGCGATGTCCCTCCTGTTGAACTATCAAGTATTCCTTGACAGTTGCCTCACGTTCGAGTTCGCCTTCTTTGAACAAATTGTTTATATGAAGACTGACATTCTGTTTGGTCGAGTTAAACAATTCGACCATCTGCGCCTGCGTCAGCCACACGCTGTCGTTCTCCATGCGGACGTCTATACAGGTCTCGCCGTCGGCTGTCTGGTATATGATAATTTCTCCTCTGTCCATATCAACAAATATAGGAAAATCCGCCCGCATCTCCAAAAGTCTTCGCATTTGGATTTTTCGCCGAAAATCGCTATATTTGCATTGTCATACAAGGAGATACGGCGGTGACGCAAGCAATCCGGGCAGATGGGCGCAAGACCATGCAAAAAGACGGTAGGCGACGCGGGAATCGGAACCGAAAAAGCGTCGCAAATCGCTGATATACATTAGGCTTACAAATGTGCCGGAGCACCTTTATCCGCACGTTGAAGTCTCCTTTCGGAGACTTTTTTGTGGACACAATGTTACAAATAAGCACATTTTAAGCTGATTGTCAGTATATTATACTCGAAAGCACAATTCTCTGCCAAAGCAAAAGTGGTTCCGATAAAAGCACGTTCCGCACCTACCGATTCGGATTCTTTCATCGCAACGTTTATTATATTGACAAATTGTAGCGGGCCGAAGCGGGCTTAAAATTTGGCACGAAGCTGGAAATCAGCTATCTTTACTCCATATTACAAACATGATGACTATGCAGGACATGATAAACGGACGGTGCGGCTGGTGCGGAACCGACGAGCTGTATGTGAAATACCATGACCAGGAGTGGGGGAAATTGGTGACCGACGACAAGACGCTGTTCGAATTTCTTGTCCTGGAGAGTGCCCAGGCCGGGTTGAGCTGGATAACGATACTCAGAAAGCGTGAGGGGTATCGCAAGGCCTTCTGCGATTTCGACGCCGGACGGGTGGCACAAATGACCGACTACGACGTCGAACGGCTGATGCGGTTCGACGGCATTGTCAGAAACCGGTTGAAAATCAAATCCACAATCACAAACGCAAGGCTATTCCTCGCCATACAGGAAGAGTTCGGCAGTTTCTACAACTACACCCTGTCATTCTTTCCCGACCGGAAGCCGATTACCAACACCTTCCGGTCGTTGAGCGAGATTCCGGTATCCTCGCCCCAATCCGATGCCATGAGCAAAGACATGAAAAAACGGGGATTCAAATTCTTCGGCAGCACGATTTGTTACGCCCACCTGCAGGCGGCAGGATTTATCGACGATCACCTGACGGACTGCATTTGCCGAAAAAGATAAATAACACATAGATTGACAGTCAGGCTGCTGAAAAGCCAAACGGGTATTCCTTTGTCCTCCTTTATCCGCACATCGAATTCGCCTCCTTGGGAGATTTTTTTTCGGGCGGCAGGCCGGACAAATGCGAATCACAAGCCGATAAACCCCAGAAGCCTTCCATCCCCGTATTGGGCGGAAATTGCAGATTTATTTTGCAAATGCGTGTTTATTTCATACCTTTAAATCGAAATCCGAGGGGGGGGGGTGAAACTGAAACCAACCCTTATGACCGATGCGGGCAACACCGCGCAGGGACACGCATATTTTCAATCTGCCTCTTCCCCCAATCGTTTAACTAAAACACTTTTTAGGATGAAACATTGGGGTCTTTTCTTTTTGGCACTCTGCTGCGCAGCCTGTCACGACGATGAACCGGAGCAGAAGTATTACATCACCCTCGATGAAGATGAAATCAGGGCAGATTATTCCGGGATTCAGCAACGTATAGCAGTTTTGGCCAACTGCGACTGGAGTATCCGAAATATTCCACAATGGTGCATTATCGAAAAGGCCGTTGCGGATAACGCTGCGTATCTGGATATAGAGGTGTTGCCGAACGACACGGAAAATCCGCGCGAGGCAACAATAACGCTTGCCTGCCCGCATGACAGGTACAAACTGACAACCGCCGACCTGTTCGTTTCCCAAGCCGGGCAAAAAAAGCCGGAATACGCCCCTTTGCAGTGGCACACGTTCGCAGTTAATAAATTCAACGATAACAAATACGACCTCCTGCCGGACAATGTCACGCGCAAATACCGGCTTTCGGCCGAACAGTCATTTGTAAACCCGGCGTTCAGGACGCAGGTTTATCCGGGACATTTGATTAACTGCCATACTGACAACCGGACATTGACGGTCTACGACCAATATACTTACAACCCGATTAACATCAGTGCCTCTATCAATGGGAAGCTTTATGAAAAGGAAATGCTGCCCACGTTCGACGGTATGAATGAAATGGTGCAGCAAATAACCTCCGAATTACCAGCTCAAAGTCAGCAATTCAACTATATCGGCCCTTTGCAATACCACTCACACAGGCATCTGCACCTGCTGGGGGTAGGCAACCTGGGCCTCAACCTCGATGAACTGCTAAGCGGGAAACCCTACACCGAAAAAGAAATGGGGAAACGGACGGGGGTTTTCTATAACTATTCCCGGGAAATGTTTACTATTATGATGGACTATCCCGATAAATTAATCCGAGAAACAATCAGCGAGGAACAACTGCCCGATATGTCCTATATTACCCACATGACCTTTGGCCAAATGTCTTTGCTTTTCGTTGAGACAGACCAGGAATATACGAAGGCAATAAGCGTTGTTGATAAAATTATCAAAAAGGAAAAGTTGAGTGCGGATGACATTCAGGTTAAAGCCGATCTTCTCGTCTATTATGTCTATTTCGACAAAGGCAACAACCCGCAAACGGTTACGGGCGGCAGCGAACTGATCGGAAGATTCGTGAACGAGATCGGCTCGCTGAATATCACGCCTTTAGGGTTCACCACAAATAAACTATCCAACAATCAGGTTGGAAATTTAGTAATAGAATTTGCATTGCCGTAAACCGGATCCCTTCGGAAAAGGCAACCGGAGAGGGAATAAATTCCGGTTTCAATACAGTGCGGCAATCCCCGCCTCAGCGCATCAGCAGCTTATACCCCACTCCCCGCACGTTCACCAACCGGATCGACGGGTCGGCCGCAAGGCGGTGGCGCAGGCGGGTGATGAAGACATGCAGGCTGCGGGCATTGAAAAACGAATCGTCGCCCCAGATATTCACCAGCAGGGTTTTCATCGGCACGATCTCGCCTGCATTCCGGCAGAGGTATTGCAGCACTTCGGATTCGCGGGCCGAAAGTTCCGTCACCACGCCGTCGCACGAGAGCCGCTGGCGCTCGGCGTCGAAACGCATACGCCCCAGTTCGAACACACGTTCCGTACGCGCTTTCCCGACGCCCGCACGCCCGGCAAGCGCCCTGATCCGCACGATCAGCTCGCTCATGGCAAAGGGCTTGCGCAGGTAATCGTTGCCCCCGGTCTCGAATCCCTGCACCACGTCTTCGGCCGCCGAGCGCGCCGAAAGGAAAAGCACAGGCACCCCGGGCGCCTCGCGGCGCAGACGCCCGACGAAGGTGAACCCGTCCATACAAGGCATCATGACATCCGACACGACCACATCGGGGCGCGACCCGCGGAACGCCCGCAACCCGGCCTCGCCGTCATGGGCGACCGTCACCTCGAACCCCTTTTCGGAAAGGGTATCGGCAATGATCCCCGCGAGGGTTTGCTCGTCCTCTACGAGCAGCAGTCTGATCTTATCGCCCATCGTCCGGAAGTATCAGGGTGAAGGTCGTACCGCGCCCCTCAGTGCTCTCCACTGCGACCGAGCCGCCGTGTTTGGCGGCGATCAGCCCGACGTAATACAGCCCGAGGCCGAAGCCCTTGACATTGTGAATGTCGCCCGTAGGCACGCGGTAGAACTTATCGAAGATATGCGCCTGCGCAGCACGCGGGATACCCACGCCGTCGTCGGCGACACGCAGGACGACCCGGCCGCCGTCCCGCCCGGCCGAAATGCGGATATGCACCTCCTCGCCGGAATATTTCAGGGCATTGTCGACCAGGTTGTCCAGGGCATGCGAGAGGTGGAAGCGGTCGGCGAAGGCAGTCAGCCCTTCGGGTGAAACATCCACCGTAACCCGTGCGGGTTTGGCCGCCTGCATCCGGAACTTCTCGGCCAGCGCCCCGAGCATCCCGGCCAGGGGGATACGCTCGCGGCGGAGCGTGAAATCCTCGCGTTCCTCGCGCGACATGGTGAGGATGCGCTCGACCATCTCCGACAAAGCCGTCAGCTGGCTGCGGATCACACCCAGGTACTTCGCACGCCGCACCCCATCGTCGGCCGCCCCGAAATTCTCCAGCGCGTCGTTGGCCGCATAGGCTACGGCGATCGGGGTCTTCAGCTCATGGGTGATATTGTGCGTGAAATCCATCCTCATCTCCTCGAGCGTCTTCTGCCGGAACAGCGTCCGCAACAGGTAGATGACCACGAACGCGACGACGAGCAGCATGAGCACCGAGGTGAGGATGATGCCGAACAGCTCGCGCAGCAGTTCCCGGTGGGGGTTTTCGATCTTCACCCGGAAAAGCAGCTTGTCGTCCGTGGTAACGCGCGAGGTGAACACCTTCGGGTTCCGTATCTGCGGAGCATCCTTCTGCGAAGCGATGACCGCCTCCTCCCGTTCCGCCCCCGTTGTCCGCGCCGCCAGGCTGTCGAGCCGGATTTCGGCAACATCGCCGCCGTCCCGGCCGCGGATCACGTCGACGCTGTAGGGCAGGCCGATGCCGGCATCGGCCAGGTAGCGCGTCAGCAGGGAGTCGTAGCGGGACAGGTTGAACTGGAGCGCCGTGAACGAAGGCATATACACCTCCTGATAAATATAACGGGTCTTGTCGCCGCGGCGCAGGGCGATATTCGTCCGCACCGTGTCGACCTTCGGCCTGAGGGAGATCACCTTGCCGGCAGTTCCGAGGTTCTCCACCGAGATCGCACCGATCATATCCGTCCTCACGGAGTCGATATTGCCCGTCGTCACGACCGACGTCCGGGTCTGCGACGTCCGGCGCCGGTTACCTATCAGCAGGTCGTCGTACGCCGCGCGGTTCATGGCGAGCGTCACCTTGCGCGAAAACTCCTCCGCACGGTCGGCATACATCCGCCACAGGCTCCACGCCTGCATGAGGGCCAGCGCCAGCAGGGCGCCGATCGCGCAGAACGAGATATTTCTGAAACGGTTCTTATCCACGGCCAAGGGGTTTATACCGCAAAAATACGAATAAAAACACTCCTGCCGCCGGCGTTAACATTATTTAACACTTCTTAACGCGGCGTTAACCATCGCCCTTCGTTTTTCGGGGTAATATTGCACCGTAAACCAACACACCGAAGCCATGAAAACAAAACTCACCTTCCTTATCATCGCCGCCGCGCTGGCAGCCGCAACCGCAGGACGGGCGCAGACCGTCATCTCCTACTCGACCGACGGCGGGGCACAGGCCCTCGAAACGGGCGACATACCACAGACCGTACTGGACACCGCCACGCTCGAAGTGAGCTACCGCATGGAGTGGCTGCGGCGCCCCGACAG
>UMFO01032865.1_pt1 | contig 23775 bp, 20 predicted proteins | sample 1965051 | NCBI WGS metagenome assembly UMFO01 (sample SAMEA4836050, study PRJEB28245) | human gut metagenome | biome: gut microbiome; material: fecal sample | place: Denmark | collected 2008
TTGATCTCGTCGGCCACCAGCTTTTCCAACCCCAGCAGGCAGGGGATCTCGTAAGTTATCATGGGATACACCTCGGTTTCTTGACTACCAAAGAGTATACCGAAAAATGCCATAGCGCGCAACCTAAATTTCCGGTGGCTTTTCGGGGCCGCTTACGCTATAATAGGGAATGTAAACCTGAGGTTGCACCATGCGCGGTACATTGGCAGACAATTTTACGGAAATGCAACCTGAACGTGATAGACTTTTCCGTCGGTGTCCCGTATACTGACGGCACTGAAAGCAAAGGAGGGCACATATGGCATTTGGTGATCGGCTGGCAGCGGTACGGCGCGGCAATGGACTGACACAGGAGCAATTCGCCGAGCAGCTGCAGGTCTCCCGCCAGGCGGTGAGCAAATGGGAAAGCGGACGGGGCTACCCGGAGATGGAGAAGATCCTCTACATCTGTAACCGCTATCAGGTGTCTATCGCCGACCTGTTCGCCGAGGAGGCGCCGGTACCCGCCGCGGCGGCGGAGGCACGCCCCGCGCCGGAGCAGGAGGCCGCCCCCCTGCCCCGCGCCACGCTGGGCAGCGCTGTGGGCGCCTTCCTGACCAACCTGTCCCCAAAAAACAAATGGCTGGCTGGAGCTGTGCTGGTAGGCATCGGCGCGCTGGCCGGCATCATCGGACTCATTTTGAGAGGAGGCGACGCAGACATGGCGACAACGATATGGATCGCCGCCATCCTTATTTTCGGCGTGGCGGAGGCCGCCACCGCCGGGTTGACATCCATCTGGTTCGTGCTTGGCGGCGTGGCCGGACTGATCGCCGCGGTATGCGGCGGGCCTGTGTGGCTGCAGGTGGGGCTGTTCTTCGCGGTGTCCATCGCGGCGCTGGCCTTCACCCGGCCGCTGGTGGTCAAGCTGATGAAAAAGGATATCAAGCCCACCAATGCCGACCGGGTACTGAACAATGTGGGCCGCGTGACAGAGCGCATCGACAACGCGCTGCCCTCCGGCGCCGTCTATATAGACGGTAAGACCTGGACGGCGCGCAGCGCCGACGGGGAGGTCATAGAGCCGGACGCCGCCGTGCGTGTCCTGCGGATGGAGGGCGTGAAGCTCATCGTACAGAAGGAGCCTTGATATGCCGTATGTTCTGGGCGGATTGGCCGCCATACTGCTGGGCGTGGTCGCCCGCATCATTCACCTCATCCATAAGCATACTACGACTATGAAACAAACAGGAGAATAAGGAGGAACTACTATGCCGACACCGGGAACCATCGCCATCATCATTCTGGTCATTCTCATTCTGGCCGTCATCGTCAGCTGCATCCAGATCGTCCAGCAGTCCAAGGCCTATGTCATCGAGCGCCTGGGCGCGTTCCACAGCGTTTGGGGCGTGGGTATGCACTTCAAGCTGCCGTTCATCGAGCGCGTGGTGAAGAAGGTCAGCCTGAAGGAGCAGGTGGCCGATTTCGATCCCCAGCCGGTCATCACAAAGGATAACGTGACCATGCAGATCGACACCGTCATCTATTTCCAGATCACGGACCCCAAGCTGTACACCTACGGCGTGGAGTACCCCATGAGTGCCATCGAGAACCTGACGGCCACCACGCTGCGCAACATCATCGGCGAACTGGAGCTGGACCAGTCCCTGACCAGCCGCGACACCATCAACGCCAAGATGCGCTCCATTCTGGACGAGGCCACCGACCCCTGGGGCATCAAGGTCAACCGCGTGGAGCTGAAGAACATCCTGCCGCCCCGCGAGATCCAGAACGCCATGGAGAAGCAGATGAAGGCCGAGCGTGAACGCCGGGAATCCATCCTGCAGGCCGAGGGCGAGAAGGCCAGCAAGGTGCTGATTGCCGAGGGCGAGAAGCAGTCCACCCTGCTGCGGGCCGACGCCGCCAAGCAGGCCAAGATCATGGCCGCCGAGGCCGAGGCGGAGTCCATCCTGAAGGTGCAGCAGGCTATGGCCGACTCCATGCGGATGCTGAACGAGAACGCCCCCAACGACCAGGTCATCAAGCTGAAAGCGCTGGAGGCGCTGGAGAAGGTGGCTGACGGCAAGGCCACGAAGCTCATTATCCCCAGCGAGATCCAGGGGCTGGCCGGTCTGGCCGCCAGCGCGAAAATGCTGGTGGAGAACGACGCGCCCGCCGCGGAGTAAAGCTATGGCAAAGAAGGAACAGCGCTTTATCAAGGTCATGGAGGAGAGCGCCTTTATCAGCAGCAACGAGGTGCTGGTGGACACGCAGACCGGCGTGCAGTATCTCTATCACGCTGTGGGCAACTCCGGCGGGCTGACGCTGCTGGTGGACGCCGAGGGCAAGCCCCTGCTGTACCGCAAGACGCCGGACGCACCGGAATTCTGAGCAAAAAAGGAAGCACCCCGCGGGGTGCTTCCTTTTTTGCTTCGCTTTATGACTCCTCCTGGGCGGGCTTGAACACCAGGGCGGCCATATCGGAGAGCGCATCCTCCGACGCGCCGGTGTCGGCCGTCAGGCTGTACGCCAGGCCGGGAGCGAGGTCACGCCAGATGATGCAGCCGGCGCCGCCCGCGTCCCATCGGAGGACGGTGGGGCACCAGCGGAGCTTGCCCTCCGCCGTCAGACTGCCGCCGGTGAAGCCGGAGATATCCGGTGTCGTTTCCGAGACGTCCGAAGTGGGCGCCATGCGGTAGTGCCAGGTGACGCCGTCCAGCGTAAAGGTGACCTCCGTGACCGTCGCGCCGTCCAGATCAAAGAGATCGTAGCCCAGCACGTCCGCGCCCTCCGGCGCGGTGGGGACGGTGTAATACTGGGCGTCCATCAGGGTAAAGGCGGTGACCAGCGGCGCGCCGCCGTCCCAGGCCACGCAGTACCACTGGATACCGGCGGACGTGTCGTACCAGCCCACGGCGCCGTCATCGTAGACCAGCAGCGTCAGGCCGTTCACCTGATAGGTGTCTGTCGGGAGGGTACCGTCCGGGGCAGGCAGGGGCTGGCTGGCATATTCCGCGCTGTAGTCGTAGTCATAGCCGTCCAGCAGCACGGTACAGGACACACCGGTGACGGCGCCCTCGCCGTCCTGACGCCACCGGTAGTCAGAGGCCAGAGACGCGCCCTCCGGCAGCACCAGCGTGGCGCTGAGCGCCTCCGGCTCGGCGGAGGCAGAAAAGCCCTTGTATGTGGCAGCCTCCGGCGGTGCGCCGCAGTCCGCCCTCTGCGCCGCGCCGTGCCCCAGCAGCACCAGTACCAGCGCCAGCGCCGCCGCGCACAGACAGGCGGCCAGGCTGCCCCAGCGCAGCGCTGTATTTCCGCGGGGCAGGGGACGCTGGGCCTCCTCCAGCAGGTCGTCGTCGATGGCATCCATCCAGCGCTTCATTCTGTTGTCGTTCACAGCATCCCCTCCTTTTCCAGCACGGTACGCAGACGCTGACGGGTGCGGAAGAGGGAGGATTTGACCTTCTCCTCGCCCGCGCCGCAGCTGTCGGCGATCTCGCGGATGCTCTCGCCATACCAGTAACGGTGGACGAAATACGTCCGGCTCTGCCGGGTCAGCTTGCGCAGGAAGCCGTTGAGCACCCGGCGGAACTCCTGCTGCTCCAGGGCGCGGACTGCGCCGTCCTCGGCGGGCAGGCAGCCCTCCAGCTCCTCGAAGGCCACAGTCAGGTCGCTGCGGCGCTGGGCGGCGCGGTTATAGTCGCACTTGTCCAGGGCCAGGCGGCGGGTGACGGTGGTGATATACGCCGCCAGCGAACGGGGGCGCTCCGGTGGGATAGCATTCCACAAACGGAGCCACACGTCGCTGACGCACTCCTCCGCGTCGCGGTCGTCCGGCAGGATGTGCCGGGCGGCGGCAAGGCAGCGCTTTTCGTATTTCTCCTGCGCGGCGCGGAGGGCCTCCGGGTCGCGGCGGAAAAAATGATCTATGATCTGAGCGTCCTCCATCGGGCACTCCCCTTTCTGTGTGTATCGGTCAGACCATCATAGCACACAGAAAGGGGAAACGCCATAGGAAATCAGAATTTTGCCAGGAATGCGTCGGGTACGGTGCAGCCGTCGGGCAGCACCTCCAGCACCACATAGTTGCCGTTGACGGTAACGGTGGCGTTGTTCTTCCACATACCGGCCTCCTCGGGGTAGGTGGTGTCGTCGGCCATGGCGTCCACACGGGCCTGGAAGCTCTGGCGAACGATCTCGGCGTCAGCGGCGCTCTCCGCCTCCACCATGGACACCTCGCAGGAGGTGGCGGTGGGCGAGATGAAGAACACGGACTGCTTCAGCTTGGCGTTCTCCAGACCGGGGTAGTAGCTGTTCAGGATCTCCACAGCCGTCTCCTCCAGCAGCACGGGCGCGTTGTCGCCCAGCTCCTCCTGCACCTGCTTGATGGCGGCATCGTACTCCGCCCGCAGATCCACAGACTGACCGTCGGTCTGCGTCTGGTCATCCTTTTTCTCGCCGCCGATGTTGTCTTCCTTCTGGCCACAGGCCATCAGAGACAGCGCCATGACCAGCGCCAGCAGCAATGCAGATATTTTTTTCATCATGTAAGCACTCCTTTCGGGCGCGGGGCAGGACCCCGCGCACTTTACCGTTTCCGGAAGGACGGAAGCTTCCTCCGGCGGACAGCGAAACGCCGCCCTCTGCCAATACTGACGGCGGAGAACAGCGTTTGGTTTCGCTTTTTCGTTTATCGCTCATGGGGCTTGGGGGCGTTCCAGCCCTCGGGAAAGTTTTGCAGCACCCAATGGCGGGTGTGGTCGATGAACGCCTGCGTGGAGTGGGAGAGGGCGTTCTTGTCCTTGACACAGATGCCGATGTCCCGGTGGAACACCTTGGGCAGGGTGCTGGCAGCCAGCGGATAGGCGCACTTGTAGAGCATCAGCTCCTCCATGACGCTGATACCTAGGCCGCCGGAGACCATGGCCAGGATCGTCTGGTCCTGCTGGACGGTGTATTGGATCCGGGGCTGGACCTTGTAGTGATCGAAAATGGCCTGGATCTCATAGTCGTCGCCCTCATCCAGCAGGATAAGGGGGTACTGCTCCAGGGCCTCCGGCGGGAAAGGCTGGCGGCCCGCCAGCGGGTGGTCGCAGGGCAGGATGACCTTCCACTGGTCCCGCTGGAGCAGCCAGTAGTCCAGATACTTCTCCGCCGGGGTGGGCAGGGAGATAAAGCCGCAGTCCGCCTGACCGTGGAGGACCCAGTCGGAGATCTCGTTGTTGAAGTTGGAGGGCAGGAGCTCGAACTCGATGCGGGGGTACTTTTCCTGAAATGTCTTGAGCATACCGGGCAGCCACTTTTCCGATACACTGGTGAAGGTTGCCACGCGGATAAGACCGGTATCCAGCCCCCGCAGGTCCTCGGCGTGCTGCTCCAGACGGTGGGACAGGGCGCACATCTCCTGAAAATATGGTGCCAGGGCGCGGCCATCCGCCGTGGGGGTGACACCGCCGTGGCTGCGGACCAGCAGCGTGACGCCCAGCTCCTCCTCCAGCGAGCCGATGGCGTGGCTGACGCCGGACTGGGTGAAATTCAGGGCGCGGGCGGCAGCGGTAAAGCTGCCCATCTCCACAGTCTTGAGGTATATCTGGTATTTAGTGACGGACATGGGGACACCTCCTTCAGGGCCAGTATAGCATATCTCGCCATGTGCTGCAAAGTATTTTTCATGGTTTTGATGATAATCATGCGTTTTACAAATCACTTGTCCTGTGCTATGCTAAAGATACGTTAAGAAGCCCAAACGAAAGGAGGCGCTGAGCATGGTGCTGAACCTCATTCTGGCCAGCCTGGTGGCGGTCCTGGTGGTTACGGGTATCGTGTCCAAGGCAACGGACAAGTAACCCAACACCCTTTGTTTTCTATTCTTAATTTTTCTCCCTATTCTCCTTCAAATTGGTGAATGCCGGCGCGCCCTCCCAACGTGCCGGTGAAAGGACGCCGCCCCCTTCGGGCGGCGCCCTTTTTGCTCCGGACGCAGCGCGGGAGGTGATTGCTTTTCCTTGCTATTTCATGCGGCGTATGGTATGATACCGGCGTTAAAGAGAAAGAGGTATTGCCTATGGACCAGAAAAAACTGCATATTCTGTCGCTGCTGGCGGCGCTGACCGCGGCCACCATCTTCGGCATGAGCTTTATGTTCTCAAAAATGGCGCTGGCCACGGCGGCACCCACAGTGCTGCTGGCCTTCCGGTTCACGGTGGCGGTGGCGGCCATGTCGCTGGTCATCGCGCTGAACGCTCTGGTGGGCAAGGTACGTGGAAAGCCGCTGTTCGCCTTCTCTCTGAAGGGAAAGCCGGTGGGAAAGCTGCTTCTGCTGGGTATCGTGCAGCCGGTGGCGTACTTTATCTTCGAAAACTACGGCATCCTGTACACCTCCGCCGCTGTGGCGGGGACCATCATCGCGGCGGTGCCGGTGTGCTGCATCCTGATGGACGTGCTGGTTCTGCATGAGCGCGTCACCCGGCGGCAGGTGCTGTGCGCCCTGGGCGCGATCGGCGGCGTAGCGCTGATCTCCGTGGGCGGGGCGGTGATGATCTCGGCGCTGGGCCTGCTGTTCCTGCTGCTGACCATGCTCAGCGACACGGTGTACTATGGGCTGAGCCACGATGCCGCCAAGCGCTTCACCCCCTTTGAGATGACCTATGTGATGTTTGTGGTGGGCATGGCGGTGTTTATTCCGGTGGCGCTGATACAGGCCGGCGGGATAAGCAGCGAGCTGATCACCGCGCCGGCGCAAAGCGGCAGCTTCTGGCTGGCGGTGCTGTATCTGGGCATACTGTCCTCCGGTGTGGCCTACGGACTGCTGAACTTCGCCAACAGTCACCTGACGGTCTCAGAGAGTTCCCTGTTCTCCAACGTGACCACGGTGGTATCGGTGCTGGCGGGCGTGCTCTTCCTGAAGGAGGATTTCAGCCTGTGGCAGGCTCTTGGCGTAGTCATCATTCTGGTGTGCGTGTTCGTGGCCAACGTGTCCGGCAGCGAAAAGAAATAAAAAGATCTCCCCCGACCGGGGGAGATCTTTTTATTTGCGGATGAGGGTCCCAGCCTTCACGCCGGTCATTTCTCCGTTCTTCACGGCCAGCCGGCCGGCCACCAGCACGGCGTCCATACCCAGGACCGTTTGGCAGGGGTCCTGATAGGTACCGCGCTCGGTGAGGGCGGCGGGGTCGAACACACACAGGTCCGCGTCCGCACCCACGGCGATAACGCCCTTACCCGCAAGGCGAAGGGCCTGTGCCGGGGCCTGGGTCAGCTTGTGAACGCCCTGCTCCAGCGTCAGCACACCCTGTTCCCGGACGAAGTGCTGCAGCAGACGGGTACAGCTGCCGTAGACCCGTGGATGGGGCATCCCCTCGGTGGGGTAGGTGGCGTCAGAGATCAGGCAGCTGAGGGGACTGCGGAGGATAGCGGCGATGTCTTCCTCCGCGGCCATGAAGTCGATCATAGTCACCTGGCAGTGCTCGCGGATCAGCAGGTCGCAGCAGGCGTCCAGCGGGGATTTGTGCTCCATGGCGGCCTCCTGGGCGATGCTCTTGCCCAGCAGCGGCGCGTCCTCCGGGCAGTGAAGACTGCTGAGGAAGATTCCGTCCCAGCCAGCCAGCTTGGCGATGTCGTCAAACCCGCCGCCGTCTTCAATACGGTGAGCCAGCGTCTCGCGTTCGTGGGGGTCGGCCAGGCGGCGGACAACGGCGTCCATGCCGCCCTCCAGAAACTCCGGCGGCAGGATATGCAGCAGCTGGGTGGAGCCGGCGGTGTAGGGGTACACGTCGCAGCCCACGTCCAGGCCCTCCTCCTTCGCCCGGTGCAGCAGCTCCAGGGCCCGGGGTATTTTTTTGCCCCAGTTGTCCCGGCCCATGGCTTTCAGGTGGCTGATATGCAGAGGGACCCGCAGTTCCCGGGCCACCAGCAGCATCTCCTCGATGGAATCGCAGACGCCCGCGCCCTCCTGCCGCATATGGACGGTGAGGGGGATATCCTGCCCCGCGATGGGTGAGAGCGCACGGATCAGCTCCGCCGTGGTATAGAAGCACTCCGGGGCGTAACCCAGGCCCAGAGAAACGCCCAGCGCGCCGTCGGCCAGAGCCTGCTCCAGGGCGCGGTGCAGGGCGCGGTAGTGGCGGTCCTCCAGGTGCTCCAGCTCGTAGCCGGCCGCGTCCGCCCGAAGGACGCCGGCACCGGCCAGCATACCCACATGGACGGGGATATTCGGCACAGAGGCGAAATAGCCGGAGAGGGTTTCCGTCACCAGCTCCGGCGGGAGAGCGCCGGTGATGGGGCGCAGGTAGTCCCGGATGGCGTCGCCGTGGGCGGGGCCGAAGGGGGCGGCGCTGAGGCCGCAGTTGCCGTTGACGATGGTGGTAAGGCCCTGACACAGCTCCGCCGCGCCGAAGCCCGGGCGGAACAGCGCCGCGTCGGCGTGGCGGTGGATGTCAATAAAGCCGGGGGTAACGGTCCTGCCGGCGGCGTCGATTACATGAGCGGCGGACGCTGCGGACAGATCGCCGATGGCGGCGATCCTGCCGCCGGAAACGGCCACATCGGCCGCAAATGCGGGGCGGCCCGTGCCGTCAACAACGGCACCGCCCCGGATAAGGGTATCAAACATGGTCTGTGCCTCTCTCCTGCTTCCCTGCCGTCAGGGGCAGGGAGATACTAAAGGTGGTCACGCCGCCGCTGCTGTCACAGCGAAGGACGCCCCGGTGGGCGTCCACGATGGCTTTGGCAATGGGCAGGCCCAGGCCAAAGCTGTCGCCGTCGGTACGGGCGTCGTCGGCGCGGTAAAAGCGGTCAAAAATGCGGGGGAGCTTGTCCGAAGGGATATCCGGCCCCTGATCGGTCACGGACACCACAGCGCGGCTGCCCTGCCGGACGGCGGTCAGGCGGATGGGCGTACCGGGTGCGGCGTATTTGACGGCGTTATCCAGCAGCACCGCCAGGGCCTGGCCCAGCTTGGCGCCGTCGCCCCGGACAGGAAGAGACGGCGCAATATCGTAATCCAGCACATGGCCGGCCTCAAAGGCCACCGGCTCAAACCGCAGGGCGGCAGTCACCGCCGCCTCCGACAGGTCGGTGACGGTGTCCGGCGGGCTGCCGGCGTTCTTCTGGGCGCGGAAGAGGGTGAGCATATCCTCCACCAGGGCCTTCATGCGGCGGCCCTCCGCCCGGATATTGTCCACGTAGACCGCCTGCTCCGGCGAAGCGCTCTGCTCCAGCAGCTCGGCGGAGGAAAGGATGACCGTCAGAGGGGTCTTCAGCTCATGGCTGGCGTCGGAGAGGAACTGCTCCTGCTGGGCCCAGGCGGCACCTACAGGCTTGGTAACCACACCGGAGAGCAGGTAGCTGCACAGAAACAGCACCACCAGTGCGCCGCAGCCCACCAGAGAGCAGGCCTTCAGCAGTGTGTGCAGGGAGGTGTATTCCAGATAGGTATCGGTAAACGCAATGGCCGTAGTGGTGTAGCCCCGCTGGCGCAGATAGCGCAGATGAAATTCGTCCAACGTGCCAGCGTCCTCGTCCGCCGCCAGGGCGGCAGTGACGATCTCCGCCATGCGGGTCTCGTCGCTGAGGTCATAGTAGCTGTTGCCGGCCACGCGGACGGTGCCGCTGCCGTAGACCTCGGCCACGAAGCAGGGGATGCTGTCCATGCCGGGCTGGCTGCGGCCATAGTCGCCCTGCTCCAGCGCCTGGTACAGCTGCTGCTGCACATTCTTGTGATAGTTGCCCCGGGAGATGAAGTACACCGCCGCGAACACCGCCAGCAGCACCAGCGAGATCAGCAGCATATTGGTGGCCACCACCTTCCAGCGAAGGTGCCGGATCATGCCTCCACCTCCAGACAATAACCCACCATACGGAGGGTCTTGATCTTCACAGTGGATTGCAGATGGGTGAGCTTGCGGCGGAGGAAGGAGATATAGACCTCCACGTTGTTGTCCTCGGCGGCGGAGTCGTAGCCCCAGACCTTCAGGATCAGCTGCTCCTTGGAGACGATCTGACTGCCGTTCCGCATCAGCAGCTCCATCAGGTCGTACTCCCGGCGGCTGAGGCGGACGCTCCGCGGGCCGCATTCCAGCAGGAATGTGCCCATGTGCAGCGTCAGGTCGCCGAAGGCCGTCACCTCCGGGTCGGCAGCGGCGTCCTCACCGCCACGGCGCAGCAGGGACCGGATACAGGCAAGCAGCTCCTCCGGCTCAAAGGGTTTGGTCAAGTAGTAGTCCGCACCGGCGTCCAGGCCGCGGACGCGGTCATTCAGCTCACTGCGGGCGGTGAGCATCAGCACCGGCAGGCGGCTGCCGCCGCCGCGCAGCTGGCGCAGCAGGGCGAAGCCATCCATGCCGGGAAGCATGGCGTCCAGCACCAGCAGGTCGTAGATATCGCTGCGGGCGTTGTCCAGGCCGGAGATGCCGTCATAACACACGTCGGCGGTATAGCCCTGGCGGCGCAGCAGGTCCTGCAGGGTGCCCGCCAGGCGCTTTTCATCCTCCACGATCAGTATACGCATAGCCGCGCCTCCCTTTTCATGGCTTACAGCCCCGTCTCGGACAGGGTCAGGATCTGGGTCAGGGACGACTCCTCCATCCGGTAGATGGTGGTGTCGCCGTCCAGGGCCACATAGCGGCCGCCGTCGCCGGTGGATAGGCCGACGGCAAGGATCAGCGTCCGCTCGGCGCTGTTGTCAGCCAGGTAGTTCACCGTCAGCGTGACCTCCGGCGTGTCCAGGCCGCAGACGGCAGCCGCACCCTCCGCCGGGTCGTAGTCCACGCAGGCGGTGAGCGTCAGGGCAGCGATCTCATCAGCCAGGGCGGCGGTCTTTTCCGTGACGTCCCGGTTGGCGCTGCGGCGGGTACCGTCCTCGGCGGTGTAGAAGGAGACGGCAGCGGTGCCGTCGGCGCGCAGCAGGCTCACGCTGACCAGCCTGTCCGGCTTGATGACCGGCAGAACGGGCAGGACCGCCATGGCGTAGATGCTGCGGCTGAGCAGCATCTTATTTTCGTCAGAGGTATAGCGCACCGTACCGGCAGGGGTGAGCACGTACCAACGGCCATCCGCGGCCTGGTCGCCGAGATAATAGACGACGTCCACGCCGTCGGAGGTGACGGTGATGTACTTCTTGGGAGCCTCCAGGCCATAGACGGCCAGCTCCTGCACATCGGCCACCGTTTCGCCGCTGTCCAGGGCGGCGGGCAGGGCCAGCAGGTCCTCCAGCGCCGTCTGGTCCAGGGGGAAGGCGGGGTCGTCAAACCAGGTCCAGGCGCCGGTTTCGTCCTTTTCAAAACGGAGGGTCACATCGCCGTCGCACAGGGCCAGGGCGGTGACGCCTTCTACGGGCGGGGCGGTCTGGGTGGAGGCGTCCACCAGTTCTTTATTCGCCGTATTGCCGCAGGCGGACAGCAGCAGCGTCAACCCCAGCAAAAACGCCGTCAGGCGCAGAATTCGCTTCATCATGGCTTCGGTCTTCTCCTTTACTTTCGTTTACTTTCGGTTGCTTTTGCTGTATACATTCGCGTTCGCTATATGTTACGTTCGCTTTCAGTATAGCAACTTTTCAGGAAAAAGAAAAGTACATTCCGTGAATTCTCCCGTTCCCGGCGGCGCGGACGGACGAAGCACAAAAAAGACCGGCCCGCGCCGGTCTTTTTTTGTCGTTACCCACAGAGATGCGGCAGGTGTGCTGTAATGGCCGAGACGGCAGTTTCGCGCCGGTCTTTTTCTTTGCGTTTTTGCGTTACTTGCAGAGATAGCTGAACCAGCCCTCACTGCTGCGCTGCTCGAACACATCCCAACCGTCGGCCTTCAGCTTTTCCAGCACCTCCGCCACCCGGTCGTCGATGATACCGGAGCAGAGGAAGAGGCCGTCGGGCTTCAGGAAGGGACGGACGTGGGGGCTGAGGCCCATAATGACATCCGCCACGATGTTGGCCACCACGATATCATAGCCGGCGCCCATCTCCTGCCGCAGGGCGGCGTCGGTGAGCACATTGCCCCAGCGGACGGTGTAGCGGTCCTTTCCAATGCCGTTCAGGGCGGCGTTCTCATAGGCCACGTCCACGCACTTCTCGTCGATGTCGCAGGCGAAGGCGCTCTCCGCGCCCAGGCGCAGCGCCGCGATGGACAGGATGCCGCTGCCGCAGCCCAGGTCCAGGACACGCTCGCCGCCGTGGATGTGGGTGTCCAGCGCCTGCAGGCACAGGCGGGTGGTGGCGTGGCTGCCGGTGCCGAAGGTCAGGCCGGGGTTCAGCACCAGCTTCACCCGCGTGGGGTCGGCGGCCTCCTCCCACTCCGGCACCACCAGCAGGCGGCTGCCGATCTCCATGGGCTTGTAAAACTGCTTCCAGTTGTTCTCCCAGTCCTCGTCGGCCACGTCGGCCATGGTCAGCAGCAGGGGCGCGTACTCCGGGTGGTCCTTTTTCAGTGCCGACATGGCCATACGCACGGCGGCCACGGTGCCGTAGGCATCCTCGTTCCGTTCCAGATAGAACGTCACGCGGCTGACGCCCTTCTTCTGCGCCAGCAGATCGTCATCCACATAATCCCAGTATTGGCGGTTGTTCTCCAGAAAGCTCTGAAAGTCCGCCTCGTCGTCGATCATCACGCCGGTGACCCCCTGCTGCTCCAGCATGTCCGTCACCGCGTCCAAGCCCGCGTGGCTCGTGTCGATCTTGAGTTCCAGCCAGTCCATAGGATGACCTCCCGCAAAGTTGAAATGCACCGTACACCGCCAGCGGCGACGGAGCTTGCGTCCCGCCGATGGCAAGCCTCTAACGGCAATGGATCTTGCGCCAAGACGAGGCGCTCCAACGGCGTTGGATTTTGCGTCCTGCCGATGGCAAACCGACGACGGCGTACTTTGTGTACGTCGAGGAGGTTTGACGATGGCAGGGCGCAAGAGACGCGCCGTTATCTCTTGGTGCCTACGAAGAATATGCCCATGGTATTCGGCCCCGTGTGGCTGCCGATCACAGGCCCGATGTAGTTGATGTAGACCTCCTTGACGCCGTAGCGGGCCTTCATCTCCTCGGCCACGGCGCGGGCCTCCACCTCGCAGTCGGCGTGGCAGATGAACATGACCTGCTCACTGGGCTCGATGCCCAGCTCAGCGATCTTGTCGATGAGGGCCTTCAGGCTGGCCTTGCGGCCGCGGACCTTGCTGACGGGGACCAGCTTGCCCTCGTCGGAGGTGTGCATGACGGGCTTGATGGAGAGCATGGAGCCGAAGAACGCGGCGCCGGCGCTGAGACGGCCGCCCATCTTCAGGTAGTTCAGGTCGTCCACGGTGAACCAGTGGTCGATGTGGAGCTTGTTGTCCTCCACCCACTGCACCAGCTCCTGAGCGGAGAGGCCCTCGCGCTTCTTCTGGACGGTCAGATAGAGCAGCAGGCCCTGGCCCAGAGAGGCGGAGAGGGAGTCCACCACATAGATGTTGGCATCGGGGAACTCCTCCTTCATGTCTTGGGCGGCGATGCACGCACTTTGGTAGGTGGTGGAGAGGGCGCTGGAGAAGTTGATGCTGACGATGTCCTTGCCGGCAGCCAGAATGGGGCGCATGGCCTCCTGAAACTGGCCTACGTTGGCGGCGGAGGTGGTGGCCAGCACGCCGCCGCGGATCTTGCCGTAGAAATCCTCGAAGCTGATGGCGCTGCCGTCCAGCAGGTTGGGGTAATCGTGCCCATCGATGTGGACGGTCAGGGGCACCACGGTCAGCTCCAGCTCCTTGGCCATGTGGTCGGTCAGGTCGCAGCAGCTGTCGGTCATAATGACATATTCACGCATGGGATAAACCTCCTTGGGAGTGATATTCCCCGCTATCATAGCATGAAAACCGCCGCAGGAAAAGAGCCAAATTGTAAATAATACGGAATATTAGCAGAAATGTAGGCATGTATCGCCTATTTCCCCACGCAGAAGCGGGAGAAGATGGTGTCCACCAGATCGTCGCGGACCTGTTTGCCGTTCAGCTCACCCAGCGCGGCCAGTGCCGCCTCGCAGTCGGTGAGCACCACGTCGGGGGTCATGCCGATACGGAGGGCGCCGCGGGCCTCGGCCACGGCGGAGAGGGCGCGGTTGGCGGCGTCGGCCTGACGGGCGTTGGTCAGCAGCGCGCCGCCGGCAGTCTCGCCCGACGGGAACTGCGCCGCGATGGCGTCGGTCAGCGTGTCCAGTCCCGCGCCGGTGGCGGCGGAGACGGACAGCACGTTGTCGAAGCGGTCCGCCAGGGCGCCGACGTCCAGCGCCCGGGGCAGGTCGGATTTATTGACGGCCACGATCAGGTGGGGGACGGTGTTGGCCAGGGCGATGGCGGCCTCGTCCTCCGCCGTCAGCTCCCGGGAGCCGTCCAGCACCAGCAGGGCCAGAGATGCCTGCTTCGCGGCGGCGCGGCTGCGCTCCACACCCATGGTCTCCACGGCGTCGCCGCCGTCGCGGATGCCCGCCGTGTCGATGAGCCGCAGGAGCACGCCGCCCACGGTGACCTTTTCCTCCACCGTGTCGCGGGTGGTGCCGGCGATGTCGGTGACGATAGCCCGGTCATAGCCCAGGAGGGCGTTCAGCAGAGAGGATTTGCCGGCGTTAGGCTTGCCCAGCAGCACCGTGGGCACGCCCAGCTTCAGCAAACGGCCGCGGGAAAACCCGGCCACCAGCGCTTCCAGATCGTTCTGGGCCCGGCGCAGGGTGTCCAGCATCTGCTCGCGTTGGAGATCCTCGATGTCCTCGTCCGGATAGTCTACCACGGCGTAGAACCGGGCGGCCATGTCCATGAGGCCGTCGTAGATACGCGCCACGGTGCGGCTCAGCGCGCCGTCCAGCTGGCAGACGGCGTTGTGGGCCTGCTGGGCCGTCTCGGCGTCGATCAGGTCCGCCACGGACTCCGCCTGGAGCAGGTCCAGCTGCCCGTTGAGAAAGGCCCGCTTGGTAAACTCGCCGGGACCGGCCTGGCGGCAGCCGGAGGCGAACAGGGCGCGGAGGCCCGTGTCCAGCACGATGGGGCTGCCGTGGCAGTGGAGCTCGGCGCAGTCCTCTCCGGTATAGCTGTGGGGCGCGGGGAAATGGACGCACAGCACGCTGTCGATGACCTGCCCCGTCTCGTCCAGCAGCTCACCCAGCACCATGGCGCGGGGGCGCTGCTGCGCGGCGGGCCTGCCGTTTTTGGCGCGGAACACCGCGTCCAGCGCGGCACAGGTATCCGGGCCGGACAGGCGCAGAATACCGATGGCGCTGGGCTGTCCGGGCGTGGCGATGGCGGCAATGGTATCGGACATAGGCGGGACCTCCTTGCAGGGTGTTTTTCTCAGTATACCACAGGCGGCGGGAAAAAGAAATATCCCCCGGCGGACCGGGGGATATAAAAAACGATGCTTTACTTGATGGGCTCGCCGGCGGCTTCCTTGGCGGCGATCTCCTTCATGGCGTCCTTGTGGCTCAGGTTCACGCGGCCCTTCTCGTCGATCTCGGTGACCTTGACCCACATCATGTCGCCGATCTTGCAGGCGTCCTCCACCTTCTCGATGCGCTTGTCGGCCAGCTTGGAGATATGGACCAGACCGTCCTTGCCGGGGGCCAGCTCCACGAAGGCGCCGAAGGTCATCAGGCGCACGACGCGGCCGTAGTACAGCTGGCCCACCTCGGGCACGAAGACGATGTCGTCGATGCACTTCTTGGCCTTTTCGCAGCTCTCGGCATCGGGGGAGGCGATGTGGATGGTGCCGTCGTCGTCGATGTCGATCTTGGCGCCGGACTCGGCCACGATCTTCTGGATGACGGAGCCGCCCTTGCCGATGACGTCGCGGATCTTATCCGGGTCGATGTGCATGGTGACCATCTTGGGGGCGTACTTGCTGACCTCGGGCCGGGGCTGGGCGATGCAGGGCAGCATGACCTGGTCCAGGATCTGGCAGCGGGCATCGTAGGTGATGTCCAGCGCGTTCTTGATGATCTCCATGGTCAGGCCGTCGTTCTTCAGGTCCATCTGGATGGCGGTGATGCCCTTCTTGGTACCGGCCACCTTGAAGTCCATCTCGCCGTGGAAGTCCTCCACGCCCTGGATGTCGATGAAGGTGGTGAAGGAGCCGTCGTCATCCTGGATCAGGCCGCAGGAGATGCCGGCCACAGGGGCCTTGATGGGCACGCCGGCGTCCATGAGGGCCAGGGTGCTGCCGCAGATGGAGCCCTGAGAGGTGGAACCGTTGGAGGACACGACCTCGCTGACCACGCGGATGGCGTAGGGGAACTCCTCCACGGGAGGAATGACGGGCAGCAGGGCGCGCTCGGCCAGCGCACCGTGGCCGATCTCGCGGCGGCCGGGGCTGCGGGCGGGCTTGGCCTCACCCACGGAGTAGCCGGGGAAGTTGTAGTGGTGCATATAGCGCTTCTCGGTCTCCTCCCAGATGGTGTCCAGCTTCTGGTTGGCGGACAGAGTGTCCAGCGTGCAGACGGACAGCACCTGAGTCTGGCCGCGGGTGAACAGGCCGGAGCCGTGGACACGGGGCAGCACGCCCACCTCGGCGTCCAGGGGACGGATCTCGTTCTTCTGACGGCCATCCACACGGTGACCCTCCAGCAGCCACTTCTTGACGATCATCTTCTGGAACTTGTAGGTGATCTCCTCCAGGTACTGGTCCATGTTGGGGTACTCTTCCAGGTACTTCTCGTGCCACTTCTCGATCATGGCGTTCCAGCGCTGCTCGCGGACGTTCTTGTCGTCGGTGTCCATGGCGGCCTTGGCCTCGTCCATGAAGTCGGCGGTGATCTTGTTGAACAGCTCGTAGTTGAAGTCGGCGTGGGGGTACTCGAACTTGGGCTTGCCGATCTCCTGCACCATCTGATTGATGAGGGCGATCTGCTTCTGGTTCTCCTCGTGGGCCTGCTTGATGGCCTCGAACATCACGTCGTTGGGGACCTCGTTGGCGCCGGCCTCGATCATGACGACCTTCTTGCCGGTGGAGACGACGGTCACGTCCAGGTCGCTGACCTTGCGCTGCTCGGCGTCGGGGTTGAAGACCAGCTTGCCGTCCACCAGGCCCACCTTCAGGGCGGCCACGGGGCCGTTCCAGGGAATGTCGGAGATGGCCAGGGCGGCGGAGGTGCCGATCAGCGCGGCGATCTCGGGGGAGCAGTCGTGGTCCACGGCCATGACGGTGCACATGACGGACACGTCGTTGCGGAAGTCATAGGGGAACAGGGGGCGGATGGGGCGGTCGATGACGCGGGAGGTCAGGATGCCCTTCTCGCCGGGACGGCCCTCGCGGCGGTTGAAGCTGCCTGGGATACGGCCCACGGCGTACATCTTCTCCTCAAAGTCCACGGACAGGGGGAAGAAGTCGATGCCGTCGCGGGGACGGGGAGCGGCGGTGACGCAGCAGAGGACGCGGGTGTCGCCATAGCCCACCATGACGGCGGCGTTGGCAAGCTCGGCCAGCTTGCCGACCTCCAGCGTCAGGGGACGGCCGGCCAGGTCCATGGTGTATTTGTGATAGTGGGGGAACTGGCGCTTGGTGATGATCGTTGACATATCGTTTCTCCTTTTTTGTGAAATGGCATTCTGCCCGCGACCTATCGCCGTTAGCACTTGAAAACGCTCCGAAACCCTGAATTTCGGCGCATTTTCAACTGCTAATGGTCAATTTGTACACGGCGCAGAATGTGAAAGAAGGGTGATGCGCAAGCGCACATCACCCTGTTTCAACTTACTTACGCAGACCCAGCTTGGCGATCAGGGCACGATAACGCTCGATGTCCTTCTTGGCCAGGTAGTCCAGCAGACGACGGCGCTTACCGATCATCATCTGCATACCGCGGCGGCTGTGGAAGTCATGGGGATGGACCTTCAGGTGCGCGGTCAGCTGGTTGATACGCTCGGTGAGAATGGCCACCTGGACCTCGGGGGAGCCGGTGTCGGTCTCGTGGGTGCGATTGGCCTCGATGATAGAGGTCTTCTGGTCTTTCAGCATCATAGTCGTGTTTCCACCTTTCTTGAAATACGCCCGCAGCCTGGGCCGTGGGAGAGATGGAACGCTCCGCAGGGCTAAGGCAGGGGTCGGACGCGCTTAGCGCGTACTTTGAGATGATACCACAGAAAATCACCGTTGTAAAGTGGTTTTTGCGGCATTTCCGGGGATTTTTACGCCGTTACCTGAATGGCGGCCACGGGACAGCTGTCCGCCGCCTCCTGCACGCCGATCTTCTGCGCGTCCGGGATAGGGTCCACCGTCACCCGGGCGGGCTCGCCGCTGTTCAGCGCAAACACCTCCGGGCACAGCCCCGCGCACAGTCCGCACTGGATGCACGCCTTCTCCAACACCATTGCCTGCATGGAACACACCTCCTTTTGATTGATGGAAGTATTTTCCCCGGTTTGCGGCGGGGTTATTCAGCTCTCCGCGATGTGCCGGGCGAAGGCCGCCGCCTGCGCCTCGATGCCCGGCAGCTTCACCAGGCTGCCGCGCTCATTGGCCGTTTCCAGCAGGGAGAAGCGGGGCGGAAGGTAGAAGGACTTGTTCATATTCAGGGCGGAGATCAGCTGGCGGGCCAGCAGGTCGCCGCCGGAGTAGCCGGAGACGATCAGGCCGAAGATCCGCTTGTCGTACATACGGGTCTGGCGGAACAGGGCCGTGAGCCGGTTGACACAGGCGGTCAGATTGGCAGCCAGGGCGTCGTTGTAGTTGGCGCAGAGCATGACCAGGGCGTCGCATTTCCGCACGGCGGGATAGACCTCGTCCACCATGGGGCCGCCGTAGAAGCAGCCGCCCTGCTCGCCGAAGTGGAGACAGGCGGTATAGCTGCACCCGTTGCAGTCGGCCATGGTGCCGTTGCGGAGGCAGATCTCCTGCACGCCGAGGTCCGACGGAAGACCGGCCTTCACCAGCTCCCACAGGGCCAGGGTGTTGGACGTGGCGCGCTGGGAGGCGTGGAGAGCCAGCACATGGCGGATGGGGGCGGGCTTTTCCCAGCCGTTCAGGCGGGAGAGCAGCTCCGCCACGGCGGCATGGAAGGCCGTGACCTCATCGGTACCGCCGATCTGGGCTTGGGTGCGGAAATTCCGCAGGGAACCGGTGGCCTCCACCAGCGGGCGGCCGAGGAAGCCGCAGCCCGCCTGGTTGGCGGCAAAGACCATGTCCCGGGCCACATCCTTGGTGTAGAACTCGCCCACGCCGGTGACGATGCACGCGCCGATACTGTCGGAGAGCAGGTCTGTGCTGCGGCGCAGGCGGGAGAGCATACGGTAATAGGCCATATTGCAGCCGCCCTCATCCAGCGCCACAGCGAACAGCAGGCGGCGGCCGGCCAGGTCGTCCAGCCCGTCATTGGGGTCGCGGATATCGCTGCCCGGGGGCAGCAGGGGCGCCAGCAGGTCCCGCAGGGCAGGGCTGCGGTCGTTTTCGGGGAGCAGAACGGTGAGCATGGCGGATACCTCCGTTATTCTATGGCGTTCAGCTTGGCGCGGGTGTCGTCGATACGCTTTTGCAGGGCGGGCGGCAGGGTCAGCGGCTCCGTCTCGATGCCGGCGGGGGTCAGACGATTGCGGCATCCCATGAACACCTGGCCGTCGTAGACGGAGGAATAATGCCACTGCCCCCGCAGCAGGGCCAGCAGGCTCAGCGCGCCGGAGGACAGGGCCGGGGCCACATAGGGCTTGTAGCCCAGCTTACGCATCTCCAGATTGGCGTGGGCGACTTTATCCGTCAGCTCGCGGGACAGGGCGTCGTCGTAATGCGCCACGGAGTTGGCCAGCACCAGGTCCTCGCCGTGGGGGCCGAAGGCGCGGCCCTCGGTAAGGTAGGACGCGAAGCGAGGGTCCCTCCGGGCGTAGTACAGGGCGCGGGCGTGCATAACGCCCAGACCGAAGCCCCGGACCTGGGCCGGGGACAGGCCGCTTTCACGCAGGACGGCACGGCAGAGTGGGTCCACCGGATCGCTGACCACGCAGAACAGGCCCCTGTACCGCCTGTCCCGGGCCATACGGGCGTAGATGGACACCAGCTCCCGGTTCAGGCCGTACTGGGCCATGCGGACATCCCCCGCCGTAACGGAGGTATCCGGGATCATCCGGGAGGCGCAGAACAGGAACACGTCGCCGTCGAACAGCTGCTCCGGCGCGATGATGTCCACCGGGGGCAGCGCCGCACCGTCCGGGGACTGTATCTGGTTCAGCTCGAACTCCCAGCGCTCGGAGACGCCGGGGCGCACGTCGCAGATGCCGACGGAGCCTATCACGTCGCCGCCCATGAGCCGCAGGCCCGTCAGCAGCGTGCTGCCCACATCGCCCAGAGCCAGCAGGGTGACGCGGCACTTAGACGGGATGCGCGGCAGGGCGGTATCGTTGAGATCGATCATAGTAGCTTCTCCTGTTTCTATCTTTTTGCCTCCGGCGGGGTGCTGACGCGCAAATTTCACGCCAAGGCAGGCCCCCTGAGGAGCAGAGAATGTGCCGGATTTTGCGTCCTGCCGATGGCGAGGCGGCGCCGCACAGTCTTGATAAAGGTTCAGATTTTGTGTCAAGACGAGGCGCGGAGGCGCAGGCCCCCCCCTTGAGGAATAGAGAATGTGCCGGATTTTGCGTCCTGCGATAGCGGGACGGCACACGTCATGCCCGTAAAAGCGATGGATTTTGCGTCCTGCCGATGACGAGGCGACGCCGCATAGTCTTGATAAAGGTTCAGATTTTGTGTCAAGACGAGGCGCGGAGGCGCAGGCCCCCCCTTGAGAAATAGAGAATGTGCCGGATCTTGCGTCCTGCCGATGGCAAACCGACGAAGGCGTACCGTGTGTACGTCGAGGAGATTTGACGATGGCAGGGCGGAAAAGACGGTGCATTATCTCGCGGGGCGCATGCGTTTGAGAAGCTCTATATCTCCCTCCAAATACGTGCTGGCGGCGCGGGAGAGATCGTAGGTCATGCAGCCGCCCTTGTCGGGACAGAGGGGCAGGATGACCGCTTCGCCGAGACGGCTGAGGGTGAGGTTGCGGGCGTAGAGGGAACGGAATTCCGTTTCAAGGGCCAGAAGAATGTCGCGGGCGTTTTCGAGGCAGCAGAGGGAGAGCTCCCAGGCGGTCTCGTCGTCCATGCCGGTGTATTCGGGGGCGGCGTAGGGCAGGATGCGGTTGACGGCGGGCTGAAGGCCGCCGGGCAGGGCCTCGCTGCGGCGGACGGTATCGCCGCCGATGAAGGGATAGAGCGTGGACTCGACGAAGCGCAGGCGCAGGTTGGGCAGGTAGTAGATGGCGTCCACGTCGTAGCCCAGCTGCTCCATGAGGTCGCGGCCCATGCCGGTGAGGTAGCCCACCAGCACCTGGTCCACGGGGGTGTTCGTCTCGGCGAGCAGCGGGGCCAGGCGGCGGATACGCTTGCCGTCGTGGAGCATATCGTCCACGAGAATGACGGGGCGGGCAAAGGCGTGGATGGTGCGGACCTGGTCGGGCAGGGGCGAGTAGTCCGGGTAGGCTTCGATGGAATAGGTGCTGAGGTCCGGCTCGTAGACCTTGTCGGTACGCAGGGTCTTGGTGACGGTGTTGGGCACGGCCACGCCGCGGAGGATCTTGCCGTAGGGGACGCAGATATCCGGGCCGAGGACGCGGGGCGTGGTGGGCTCCGCGGGGACGCCGTTGCGGCCGGTGATACGCTGGAGCAGCCGGTGGTAGATGACGCCGGCGGACAGGCTGAGCACCAGAGATCCGGGCTGCAGCTTTGTCAGCGCCGCCTGCAGGCGGCGGTGGGCGGCGGCGATGGCGGCAAGCACCCGGGGCGAGGAACTGAAGGGCGCCTTCACCGCGGTGTCCACGTTGCGGCTGAGGACGATGGGGCAGCGCATATCCACGGCCAGGGCGTCCGTGCTGTCACCAGCCGGGACGAAGCCCTGGAGCGTCAGCAGCTGGCGACCGTAGCCGGAGACGGCGCCCTCCAGGGGAAGGTAGAGGGCATAGGTGAACTCACGGCTGAGAGCCAGGGTCAGCACCTCGGTGATGAGCAGCTGGCAGAGGTCGCTCTGGCGCTCGCCCCGGGGCACGAACAGCCCGCTGATGAGCAGGGTGCGGCCGCCGGCGTTCTGGCGGACCAGACCGGAGAGGGCCGGGTCGCCCAGGCGGGCGAAGAGGCGGGCGGAGTCCAGGCAGGCGTAGCTGGCCGCGCCCAGAATGGTGCCGTCGGTGTCCCGGCAGACCATCACGTCGTCGCCGCGGCTCTCGATCTGCGCCCGCAGCGCCGCGGCGGTGGGCACAGAGAGCATGGTGCGGAGGAATTTCTCCGCCGTCTCCGGCGAGGCGGGCAGGAAGCTCAGGTCCTCGGTGCGGAGAACGGGCTTGTCCTGGGGCTCGCGGAGGTACAGGCCGCGGCGATAGATGAACTCCTGCACCGTGGGATCGATGAGGTTGGAGATGTCGCGGTTGGCATCCACCGCCTCGCGGATGCGGGTGGAGCTGATCTCCTCCAGCTGGGGCGGGAGCGTCAGCTCCAGCACCTTGCCGGTGATGCAGCTGTAATCCGCCGGCTCGGCGTCCGGCTCGGTGCGGCGGAAGACCACGTGGTCGAAGGTGTGGATGGAGTCCGGCGTGACGGGCTTTTTGTAGGACGAGGCGTGGAGCACCACGTCGCTGCCCACCACGATGGACACGCTGCGGCCCGGGAAGGCGGCGCGCAGCTCGTGGAGGTTCTCCGGGTTGGCGATGTTCACCGGGAAGTCCTCCGGGAAGATGCTGACGTGGAACACGTCGGCCACGGCCATGGCGGCGATGCGCCGGCGCAGGCGGTAGGGCTGGGTCTTTTTGGACCAGGAGAATTCGTCAATGGCCAGCAGGACCTCGAAGCCCTGGTCGCGGATGGCCCGGACGATGCCCTTGTGGGACAGGGTGAAGGGGTCGAAGGTGCCGGGGAAGAAGGCCACGGGGCGGGGCGCGCCGAAGTCAAAGCCCTTGTGGAACAGGCGCTCCTCGGTGATGAAGCGGTAGAGCTTGCCCAGCATGGCGGCCCGGTAGTAGAACGTCAGGCCCTCGCCGGGGAATTCGTCCTGGGCGGAGAGCAGCTTGCGCTGGGTGAGCATAAAGGCGCGGCGTTTTTCGTGGCGGCCCAGCTCTCCGGAGCCGAAGACCCGGCGGCCCAACACGAACAGGGCCTCCTGCCGGGTGGCGCCGTCAATGCCGCTGAGGCCCCGCATCAGCAGGCCCAGCAGCCGTTCACGGCGGCGGCGGTAGGCGTCGTCCGTCTCCGGGAAGCGGGAGCGATAGGCATCGTACGCCTCATAGATGACGCCCACGGTATCCAGCACGGAGGCGGTAACGCGGCTGTCGGAGGAGCTGAGGTTCACGCGGAGGTCGTCCAGCACCTCATCCAGCTCCGCCGGGGGCAGCCACAGGGCAAAACGACCCAGGTAGTCGGGGATATACTTGGTGAACTCCTGCTGGCCCAGCTCCAGGCCGCGGCACAGCTCCACCGCCACCTCGTTGCGCTGGTCAGCCGTCAGTCGGGGCGCCAGGGCCAGCAGGGCGTTGCCGGCGCTGTGGCGGACGGTGACGCGGTCGCTGACCTTGATGAGATTGGACAGGTGGGTAGCGATATGGAGGGCGGGGCTTTTGCCGCTGCGGGCAAAGTCCGTCAGCAGGCGCAGGTTGCCCTGCTTGGTGATCCACGGCGTGGCGGTCTTCAGGTTGTCCAGGAAGATCTCGGAGACCACGTCCTCCGGCAGAAGAAGGGGCGCGCCCTGAGAGAGCACATCCTGCTTGAGATAGCGCAGGGTGCCGCTGTCGCCGTCGGGGACGGCGGTCACGGCCTCCAGCGCGCGGCCGTCCTCCGGGTACAGGCGGGCGAGA
>UMFO01000178.1_pt1 | contig 23715 bp, 29 predicted proteins | sample 1965051 | NCBI WGS metagenome assembly UMFO01 (sample SAMEA4836050, study PRJEB28245) | human gut metagenome | biome: gut microbiome; material: fecal sample | place: Denmark | collected 2008
CAGCTTCTAAGATGTTTACGCAAGGACATACACGAGGTATATGTAAAAATGGTGGATTTATCCCTTATTGGTGAGACCGTGCTGGACTGGAATGAGGAAGATATGAATATATACCATAAGAAGCGTCTGGAGGTGGACAGTCTGCTCAGCCTGTTCAAGTCCAGCTATCGCAGCGAACGTATAGACAGCGTCTGCCGGCTGCTGGCTGAAAAGGAAAATCTGCTAAATAAAAAATGAATGTCCGCATTCATCCAATACATACCCCTAAAAAATGAATATATACTGCATCCGCAGTTGAATATATACTGCATTCGCGGTTGAATATATACTGCATCCGCCTACGAATATATACTGCATCGGCAAACGCAGTACTACTGCATTTTCAACTCAGTCGAATTGGCTAATTGCGGACATTCATTAAATAAAATCATGCTGGTACTCAACGAACAGGAAGAAATAAAAGACAAAATAGCCCGACGGGTTCCAGTAATAGCCCGCAAGAGTTCGCAGGAAGAGCCCCCAAAAAGAAAACGGACAGGTGATACATTTTTATCTGCTGCCCAATTACCCACTTTTGACTATAAAAAACTTTCGATATCGATACTATACGCTAAAAAGCATATCAGATTGTACATACCCCATTAACGATGATAGGCGGCAAGGTGGTTTTTCCCACACCTGCCGCCTATCTTACCAATAGTTAGTTATCTTGCTTTATCTCTCAATAGCAGCCTGCGCCGCAGCCAAACGTGCGATAGGCACGCGGAATGGAGAACAGCTGACATAGTTCAATCCTACTTTATCGCAGAACTTCACAGACGAAGGCTCGCCTCCATGTTCGCCACAGATACCGCATTTCAAATCAGGACGTACTGAACGGCCTTTCTCTACTGCCATTTGGATAAGCTGGCCTACACCGTTCTGGTCAAGTACCTGGAACGGGTCTACTTTCAGAATCTTCTTCTCTAAATAAACCGGTAAGAAGGAAGCGATATCATCGCGCGAATAGCCAAATGTCATCTGCGTCAAGTCATTCGTTCCAAATGAGAAATATTCAGCATGCGAAGCGATGCGGTTAGCGGTCAGAGCCGCACGTGGAATTTCAATCATCGTACCTACCTTGAACGGAACTTCTATACCTTCTTGTTCGAAAACTCTCTTAGCCGTAGCGCGGATGATGTTTTCCTGTGCTTCGAATTCGTACAAGATACCAATCAACGGAACCATGATTTCAGGATGCGGGTCGTAACCTTCTTTCTTCAGCTCACAAGCGGCACCCAAAATAGCCTCCGTCTGCATTTCGGTAATTTCGGGATAAGTATTTCCCAAGCGGCATCCGCGATGACCTAACATCGGGTTGTGCTCGCACAGGCTTTCTACACGCTGGTGGATATAATCTACCGTAACACCCATCGCTTTCGCCATTTCCTCCTGGCCTTTCTGGTCGTGCGGAACGAATTCATGCAAAGGCGGGTCGAGCAAACGTACATTTACAGGATAACCGTCCATTGCTTTGAATATGCCCTTGAAGTCATTCTTCTGGTAAGGCAACAACTTAGCAAGTGCCTTCTTGCGTCCTTCTTCATCCGGTGCCAGAATCATTTCACGCATAGCGATAATCTTCTGATTGTCAAAGAACATGTGTTCCGTACGGCAAAGTCCGATACCTACGGCACCAAACTTACGGGCTACTTCCGCATCGTGGGGAGTATCGGCATTGGTACGTACCTGCAAGCGGGTATATTTGTTACACAAGTCCATCAGTTTTGCAAAGTTTCCTGATACTTCAGCTGCCTTGGTAGGCACTTCGCCCTGATAAACTTCGCCTGTACTACCGTTCAAGGAAATATAGTCACCTTCTTTCAGCACGACGCCATCGATTTCTACCGTGCGGGCTTTATAGTCTACATTGATAGCTCCTGCACCCGACACACAGCATTTACCCATACCGCGAGCCACTACGGCAGCATGTGAAGTCATACCGCCGCGTGCGGTCAAGATACCTTCAGCAACGGTCATTCCAGCCAAGTCTTCGGGAGAAGTTTCGATACGTACCATAACCACCCGATGACCATCGGCACGCCATTTAGCCGCATCTTCTGCAAAGAATACAATTTGACCTGTAGCAGCACCCGGAGAAGCGGGAAGTCCGCGAGTCAAGACCTTAGCGTTACGGAGTTCTTCTTTATCGAATACAGGGTGAAGCAGTTCATCCAACTTATTCGGTTCGCAACGCAAGACAGCTGTCTTTTCATCGATTAAACCCTGTTCCAGCATCTCCATGGCGATACGCACCATGGCAGCACCTGTACGCTTTCCGTTACGGGTCTGCAAGAACCAAAGTTTTCCTTCCTGTACTGTGAATTCCATATCCTGCATGTCATGATAGTGGTTTTCCAGTTTGGTCTGCAGCTCGTCAAGTTCTTTATAGATTTCCGGCATGGCCTCTTCCATCGAAGGATATTTGCTGGCACGTTCTTCTTCTGAAATGCCTTGCAGTTGCGCCCAGCGTTGAGAACCGATTTTAGTAATCTGTTGCGGCGTGCGGATACCTGCCACTACGTCTTCGCCTTGGGCGTTAATCAGGTATTCACCGTTGAAGAGGTCTTCGCCTGTAGCGGCATCACGAGAGAAGCAAACGCCGGTAGCAGACGTGTCGCCCATGTTTCCGAATACCATTGCCTGTACGTTTACGGCAGTACCCCATTCAGCCGGTATGCCTTCCATTTTCCGGTAAAGGATAGCACGTTCGTTCATCCACGAATCAAATACGGCACAGATAGCTCCCCACAATTGTTCGTAAGCATTGGCAGGGAATTCTTTACCAGTTTGAGTCTTAACAGCTTCCTTGAAGCGTCTTACCAGCTCTTTAAGGTCGTCCACTTCCAGTTCATTGTCCAAGCGGACCCCTTTCTTCTTCTTCACGTCTTCGATAATCGCCTCGAACGGGTCGATATCATCTTTATTGGCAGGCTTCATGCCCAATACAACATCGCCATACATCTGCACGAAACGGCGGTATGAATCCCATGCGAAACGTTCGTTGCCTGTCTTGCGTGCCAATCCGGCAACCACTTCGTCATTCAGCCCCAAGTTCAGGATAGTGTCCATCATGCCTGGCATAGACGCGCGTGCACCCGAACGTACAGATACGAGCAACGGATTTTCTACATCACCGAACTTTGATTTCATGAGTGTTTCGACTCCCGCAATAGACTTTTCGACGTCATCTTTCAACAGAGCTACTACATCGTCTTTGCCTTTTTCGAAATATTCGTTACAAACTTCTGTAGTAATGGTGAAACCGGGAGGAACAGGTACGCCAATCAGGTTCATTTCAGCAAGGTTAGCGCCTTTACCGCCCAGCAGGTTTCTCATGTCTGCTTTTCCTTCGGCATGTCCGTTTCCGAAGGTGTAAACTCTTTTTGTTTCCATTTCTTTTGGTAAGATTTATTAGGTTATTATGTTTCTCATAAGTAGAGTGTCTGCAAAGCTATGGAAAATTTGCAACATATCAAATACAAATAAGGTGTTTTTGGGCATGTTTTGACAAACAGACTTGCCAAAAGCGGCTCTCAGGCTTTTTCATACCATTATGATTGGCTGGCCATATAGATAGCTTCGTCTGGTGTAAGATTAATAATCTTGCAACGTATGCACCTATATGTGCTTCCCTCCGCACCTGTATCCGCGGGCTTCCGCAACCGGCTGCGTCTCGCAATGATACCATCCGGGAAGGCGGTTGTCAAGAGTTTGGGGGAAATTATGCAGGGATGTGAAAAATAAATGCGGATAAATTCGGACTTCCTTTAAAATCTTTCCGGAATATGAAGGAAAATGCTTACCTTTGCACGCAAACTTGATTTATTAGAAAAACGACGTGACAAGAAAGAAGAAAGAACTTCCTTTACTGGAAAAGGTAACGATAACGGATGTGGCGGCAGAGGGAAAAGCTGTTGCCAAGGTGAATGATTTGGTCATCTTTGTGCCATACGTAGTGCCGGGCGATGTTGTCGATTTGCAAGTCAAGCGGAAGAAAAACCATTATGCGGAAGCTGTAGCCATAAAGTTGCACGAAAAGTCTCCGATGCGTGTAGAGCCGTTTTGCGAGCATTACGGTGTGTGTGGCGGATGCAAGTGGCAATGTCTGGCGTATGCCGACCAGATTCGGTACAAGCAAAAACAAGTGTATGACAATCTGACCCGCATCGGGAAAATCGAATTGCCGGAAATCAGCCCCATCATCGGTTCGGAAAAGACGATGTATTATCGCAATAAGCTGGAATTCACATTCTCGAACAAGCGTTGGCTGACCGAAGAAGAAGTGAAGCAGGATGTGAAATACGAGCAGATGAATGCAGTGGGTTTTCATATCCCCGGTGCGTTCGACAAAGTACTTGCCATCGAGAAATGCTGGCTCCAGGATGATATTTCCAATCAAATCCGCAACGCTATCCGCGACTATGCATACGAACATCAGTATGCTTTTTTCAACCTGCGCACGCAAGAAGGCATGTTGCGCAATATGATGGTACGCACTTCTTCTACCGGAGAGTTGATGGTCTTGTTGCAATGCAAGATTGTGAATGACGAGGAATTGGAGAAAATGAAGGAACTCCTTCAATTTGTGGCGGACAAGTTCCCTCAAATCACCTCCTTATTATATGTGGTCAATAACAAATGCAACGATACAATCGGCGATTTGGATGTATGCGTATTCAAAGGGAAAGACCATATTTTCGAAGAGATGGAAGGGCTTCGGTTCAAGGTAGGTCCCAAGTCATTCTATCAGACCAATTCAGAACAAGCTTATAATTTATATAAGGTAGCCCGTGACTTTGCCGGATTAACGGGCAATGAGCTGGTATATGATTTGTATACCGGAACCGGAACCATCGCTAATTTCGTTTCCCGTCAGGCTAAAAAGGTAATAGGAATCGAATATGTGCCCGAAGCGATAGAGGATGCCAAAGTCAATTCAGAATTGAACGGCATAAAGAATACCTTGTTTTATGCAGGCGATATGAAAGATATCCTGACCGAAGATTTTATCCGCACGCATGGACGGCCCGATGTGATCATTACCGACCCGCCTCGGGCAGGCATGCATGGCGATGTCATTCAGGTGATATTGGCGGCAGAACCGGAACGCATCGTTTATGTGAGTTGCAATCCGGCTACACAAGCCCGCGATTTGCAGTTACTCGATGTGAAATATAAAGTAAAGGCAGTCCAGCCGGTAGATATGTTTCCACATACGCATCATGTGGAAAATGTGGTATTGTTAGAAAAGAAAATTCATTAAAAAATAATAGACGTGGCAATAAAAGACTTTAAGACAAACAAGCCTATTAAGGCGCATGCTACTTCGAAATATACAATTTACCGGGTAACCGAACCTGCCGGATTGATGGAATTCCTGATGAAGAAAATGGCAGGAATAAGCCGCACACGGGTTAAAGCTTTATTGACTAACCGGGTGGTATTGGTGGACAATACGATTCAGACGCTTTACAATTATCCGTTGCAACCGGGCATGTGTGTGCAAATCAGCCGGGAAAAGCACAAACACGAATTCCATCATCCGATGCTGAAGATTTTGTATGAAGATGCATACATCATCGTTGTCGAAAAAAAAGAAGGATTACTCTCGGTTGCTACAGAACGTCAAAAAGAGCGGACGGCACAACATATATTAAATGAATATGTAAAACGGATTCATAAAGGGAACCGGATTTATGTCGTCCACCGCCTGGATAGGGAAACATCAGGTATTATGATGTATGCCAAAGATGAAAAAACGCAGCATACATTACGTGATAACTGGCACGACCTTGTGCGCGACCGCCGCTATGTAGCAATTGTACAAGGAGAGATGGAACAAGATGAAGGCACGGTATGTTCTTGGCTTACCGACCGTAAGCTATACGTAAGTTCCTCTCCGGTAGATGACGGAGGCAAATATTCGGTGACTCATTATCACACCATCAAGCGTGCCAATGGCTTTTCGTTATTGGAATTGCAACTGGAAACGGGGCGGAAAAATCAGATTCGCGTACACATGCAATCATTAGGGCATCCCGTTGTAGGAGACGAACGTTATGGATGCGAAATGAATCCGTTGGAAAGATTGGCCCTTCATGCCTTTAAATTGTGTTTTTACCATCCAGTAACACACGAATGGATGGAGTTTGAGACCCCATACCCCACTCCTTTCAAGACATTGATGCTAAGAAGATAAGAAAGAACTGTTTTCGAGGATGTTTTCTCGATTTTATGAGAATGATAGCGGGCTATCCGACGAATAAAATTTGCAAAATAAACCTAAGCAAAGTTTAAACAGACTCTAAGAAGCTGTTTTGAATTTCTCCAAAAAGTTTTTCTTGGCTTGATGTATCCGTTTTCGTGTGTGCTTTGGGCGATTTTTTGGTCTTTTTCGCTCCTGTTCTTCGTCAGATAGCCCGCTATCTTCCTCATCACAGAAGCGAAAATGCCTCAAAAACTCATCCCAAATCATCGCACGATAAATTCAAAACAGCTTCTAAAAACAGTTTCTCAGGAGGAATGATATTCCACCAACTTTTTGATAGGGTTTTGTAGAAATGTGCCGGTGCACAAGCCGCAACAGGCAGCTGCTTCCTCTATCTCAGCACGGAAATGCCAGGCTATAGAGCCTACAAACGAAACAGGCAGGCGTCTGGAGTAAAGCAGAACGTTACGCCGGAAGAACTCTCCGAAATGTTGAAGTAGGAAAGTATGCACCTCCGGGTCGTTTTTGTGCGCATGGATAAACGGTGCAAGACTTGCCAGAAAACGATTGGCCTGAGGATGACGATACACGCGTTCAATGATACCTTGCGGGTCGAGGCGCAACGTGTCCAACAAGGCATCGCGAAGCTTCAGGGGAAGTTGGCTCTTAAGGCAATCTGCTACAAAATGCTTGCCCAAGTAAGCCCCGCTTCCTTCATCGCCCAGAATATAACCTAAAGGGGAAATATTTTGGGTGATACGCTCTCCATCGTACAAGCACGAGTTAGAGCCGGTACCCAAAATACAAGCAATGCCCGGACGGTGTTGACACAAAGCGCGTGCAGCTCCCAACAAATCCGTTTCTACCTCAATGTGCGCCTTAGGGAAAAGGTCTTGCAGCGCTTCGGTGACAGGATCCGATACGGATGGCAGACATCCGGCACCATAGAAGAAAATACCCGTACATATATCTGCAGGTACTGTGCATCGGGGTACCAACTGGTCTTCGAGAATATGGCGGATATATTCAGCAGACTGATGGAACGGATTGATACCTTCGGTCTGCACTTGCATGTAAGCCCCACCGATGGTATCATAACACCAGTCAGTCTTCGTTGCTCCACTGTCGGCTATCAGAATCATTTGAGTTTTTAAGTTTTTGAGTTTTTAAGTTTTTTGAGTTTGTCAGCACACAGGCACTCACAGATTTTCATTTTCTCCTTTTGTCATGCTGAGCATCGGCAAAGAATCTCGTGGACATCATGTGTATGCATCCGGAATGCTTCACTTCGTCCAGCATGACAAATTAATTTGTGGTGAAACTCAAAAACTATTAATGACAATGTCCGCATCCGCCTCCACAACACCCATCTTCATCGTGGTGATGATGCCCTTCTTCACCGCATCCTCCGCCACAACCTTCGCAATGTCCTCCGCATCCTCCGCTCATGGCGTTCACGATTTCTTCGATTTCTTTATTCGTGGCAGGACGCATCTCAATAATCTTACCCTCGAACATCAGGTCTTTACCGGCGTGAGGATGGTTCAAGTCGATTACTACCTTATCATCGGTAATTTCACCCACGTTGGCATAGAAGCGATGCCCTTCGTTGTCGTTCAGCATGATGATATTGCCCGGATAAATATTCTCGCTATCAAAATTCCCATCGGGATCGCAGAACATCGCCTTCGATACCTGGCGCACATTGTCCTCATCACGCTCGCCGTATGCTTCGGCACAAGGGATAGTGAAACTGAAGTCGGCCCCCTTTTCCAAGGCAGTGATTTCTTTTTCGAAACGGTCAAGCGTATATCCGATTCCAGAAATAAACTGGAACGGATGTGCGGCAGGTGCTTCTTCGATAAGTTCTTTTTCTCCGCCGTTCATTGCGTAAAGGCGGTATGATACAGTGATGTATTTATTTTCCATGTCTAATATAAATATATTTATTGCGGCACAAAGATAATACAAAAAAGTGAGATACAGAGAAACCGTTCTGAATTTCTCAATGGCATCGCTGCAACCTTCTATGAAGATTGTGATGAAATTCTGATTCAGAAACTCTAAATCTACATGAAGTTACAGAGAAAAACATTTATGAACAAATATTCAATTTTTCTACAGACATTTACCAAATAAAAAAGTCCTGATTTCCAACGAAATCAGGACTCAAGTCGGGGTAGCGGGATAAAAAATCTAATATAAAAGCCCTGATTTTTGAATATGTAAGATTCTATTTTTGGGTTTGTTGTCTGTTTCTGTCGATTCTTGTCTGCTATCTAATAATAAACATAGCTTCTAAATTTTCCATTTTATTTCCTTTATAAGTGTTACCACCTGCGGTTAGTCCTTTTTCCGTTGTTCCGTAAATATCATAACCAATAGGACGTAAATCAATGGTGTCTATATTAACTAAATCTTCAAAGTAACTCATTCTCAAAATAGTATTATTCTCACTTCCTATATTCTTAATTGAAATAATATGTTTATCTGAATCTATATCTAATTTTAATTCTCGTATACGAGATATTGATTGCTCCACAATTGGCACATTTTTGATTATTGTATATTTTCTATATTTGCTATATATCCATATTTTAGGGTATATACCTTTTCCTATCAATATAGGATAAAAATCTTTATGCTTAATCAGAGCCTTACAATATATTAGTTCATTATCACATATAATAAGCTTATCATATGGTATAAAATTGGGTGGTATTACAAATTCATTCATCTTCTTCTTTAAAATAATCACGAATCTTTTTTATCAAATCTTTACTTGGACTTTTGGATAAAGTTGAAATAATAAGTAAAATAAAAGAAAGGGTAATGCAAAATATTAAACTATAGATATCAACATCATTAATTTTTGCTGTTGTAGACTTATTATTAGCACCATCATTATGATAAGCTACAACAATAGCTATACAAGTGCCTAAAATTTTTATTAAAATCCCTATGCCTGCCCAAAAAAACTTTATGCTATACTCTTTCCACTTAGATTGTCCGTTAATGAGCAATTCTAATTCTGCTTTAGTTATTAAATATGGTTTTATTTGAAGATAAACCCTATGGTTTAAAACATCTTTTTCTGGTATTACAATAGGTTCATCAATTTTCATAAAACTAAAGTCATCTATTTAAAATTTCAAGATTATTATCACCAAATACAAGCTTAAGTACTTGCTCCTTTCTATCTTTTTTCAGACGAATCTGTAAAATAGCTTCAATATCGTCAGGCTCCTTTCCTTCAGGAACATATTTTTGAGGGTAGGTAAACAAATCAATAACTTCAACTCCAAGACATTTTGCGATTATCTCAAGTTCACTTACTTTCAGTTCTCGTTTACCTTTCTCTATATTACTAATGACCGAATCATCGACAGATAATGCATCCGCCAATAACTTCTGTGGAATACCTTTTTCCAACCTAATTCTTTTTATATTTTCTATTACTTTCATTATTACGAAGTTAAAGTGATTATTCAATACAAGCATTGAGAATTTCATGTTTATACATGAGAATTTCTCAACAATTTCTTGTGAATTTCTCAAATGCTTCATATATTTGCACCATGTTATTGAGAATAACACAACGAATTTGAGAGTAAAACAGAGAATAATAAAGAAAACCTTCAATTATCTTATAAAAATGGTATTTAGAGACTATATCAAAAACTTGCCTAATCAGCAATACGATACAATCAAGAAGTTGGCAGAAATCACGTGTTCATCGAAAGTTTCTGTTTACAGATGGATGAGCGGAGAAGTAGAACCTCCTATGATTAAAAAGAAAATTATTGCTGAATATATTGGTAAGAGTGTAGAAGAACTGTTCCCAAACATTAAAAATGGGTTATGACAAACATGTTATTCTCTAATATCGAGTTCTACAACACCCCCGACGGCGACATCATGCTGAAGGAGGTGGGCAAGCCCGCCCGACCGTTCCGCGAGGCGGACAGGGATATCATTTCGGAGCTGCTTGCCATCATCCGCGACCGCTACCCGAAGGCGCACGCCGCGCTGATGGAATTGTATAGCAAAAGCACGATGAACCGGACATACTACGAATACCGTGTAGTACACCGGTTTATCCGATGCAACTTCGGTGAATATGACCAATACCGATTGGACATCAACTATCGGGGACAACTGCAGTTTGAAGAGGTTCGCTGCCCGCTTCGGGGCGAATGCCGGTACGAGGGGGTAATCTGCAAGCCCGAGCTGGACACACGGCTGACGGAGCGCGAAATGGAAGTGTTCCGCCTGATTGCAGCCAATCTGCAAACGGATGCGATTGCCGATGAGCTGCACATCTCGCCCTGCACGGTGAACCGCCACCGCGAAAACATCAAGGCGAAGACGCGAACCGGCAGCGTGGCGGAAATGATAACCTACTGGCACGAAAACGGACTGAAATAGCACGAAAACCGGGCTTTCCGCACCGCCCCGGAAAACGCATAGCGGTACGCCTGCCAACGCACCGCGCTTCGTGAGCGGTTTCACCGCGCTGAAACTGCCATCGTACCGCTATGTATCGGGCTACGCACCGCGGTGTGTTTTCGGGCATAGCTAACAAACTGAAAAACAAGGAGGTTTAGGCACGACTTGGGTAGCGTGTAAACTTCGACCCGATGGAGTTCGATTCTCCAAACCTCCCCGACGATTTACCAACCTATCAATAACATCGCATTTATGGAAACAAAGACCATTGTAAGAGTGAACAACGTGGACATCATTGCCACCAGTGACGAACAGATGATTGCCATACGCCCCATTTGCGAGGCGTTGGGAATCGACGCAGACAGCCAAAGAAAGCGTATCGAACGGGACGAAATCCTTAGTCCAACTGCGGTCATGATGACCGTGGTTGCCGCCGACGGGAAAGACCGGGAAATGTATTGCATCCCCTACAAATACGTCTTCGGCTGGCTGTTCAGCATCGACACATCGAGGGTGAACGAGGAAGCGCGCCCCGCCGTGCTGCGCTATAAGGAAGAATGCTACGAAGCCCTTTACCGCCACTTTGCCGAGCCGCAGACCTTCCTTGCCGAAAAGCAAAAGGTGATGGAGCGGAAGGTGGAGGAATACCAGGAATGCCAGCGCCGCTTCAAGGACGCGCAGAAGCTGATGAACGAAGCCAAGGCGGAACTGAACCAGGTGATGAAGGTAACCATTGAGGAATGGCGTGCCAACAACCGGCAGCTCATCCTGCCCTTTCATTCCGATGAAGAAGAATAAAAATCCACCCAAACCCTTTGCACATTCAAAAATTATCACTATGTTTGCAGTGCTTAACAATAACATATCGAGAAATGCAGGACGCGAGCTTGCATTACAACGTGCAGGCATTTTTTATGTCCGCAACCGTTTTAGTACAACCTTATACAGGTATCCGTGTACCCCCGTGCATCGGCTTAATGGCCATGCAGCATTTCTCGATGAATGTGTTAAGCAGCGGGACAGGCACGGATACCTTTTTTATTTATACCTATGTTACAGTACATCGAGATTTCCAACGCCGCACTGCTTAGCGACCACGGAACGTCCGCCCACGAAACGGGCATCGGATCCTTCACGCTTACCGGAAATCCTTACACCGACTTCGCACGCCTGGGCATGGACCTGCAGGGCTGCCACGTCCGCTACCGCCGCACGCCCAACGCGCAGGGGCACACCCTTACCGGCACGTTCAACATCTGCGGCACGGGCTACACCATGGGAGCCGCCTCGTATGCGCAGCTGGTGGAGCGCGTGCACGCCAAATGGCTGGAGAAGCAGGCGTACCGCCGCCGCTGCCGTGCCGAGAAGCGGATGCGCAACACCCTCGCCTTCATCGCCCGGCATCCCGACGCTACCATATTGCCGGCCTACCTCTCGTAAGCCGGAATCTCCTCAACCTGTCTTGCAGCCGGCAGTTCCCCCACAGGAGCCGCCCGGGACGGGTACACCCTGAACCGAACGAATTACCAACACCGGATAAGCAATCATTAAAACAATAAAGACATGAAAAAAGAACAAATTGAAGAAGCAGAAGAAAAGCATTCCGAGCAATGGCTTGACAATTCGGACGAATATTTCCGCAGCCACCACAGAGACGTTTACGAGTATGGATTCACAGACGGTGTGTACTGGCTGGCCGACCGCTTGTGCCGGCTCCCATGGAATGAAATACTGAAAGAACTGCATGAGTATTGTGTGGAAGAACAAGAAAAACAACAATCAAACAACGCATAGTATGGAAACAAAAACAACCAAAACACAACAGCGGGGCTTTGCCTGCATCGCCTCCCCCGATGAACGATACCGAATCTGGATTCCGCGCCCCACGCCGACAGGCATCCTGGTGTGCACCTGCGGATTTGCCCTGAGCGGGCACATGGACTTCGTGGACGCCGTAGACCGCCTGTTCTACGTGCGTGTAGACCGTGCGCAGACCATCGACGACGACCTGAGCAACCTCTACCTGACCTGCCTGCAAGCCCCCATGGGCTGCATGGAACAGCTGCTTGTGGACTTGCCCGAACTGATGGAGGAACACTTGGGTAATTAATAATTAACAATTAATAATTGGAGCATGGAATGTGAACTTAGCATCAACCGGGGCTTGCTGGAGGCGCTCATCGACGAATGCCGCCGGAAGCGGCTGCCCGTGCGCATCCAGCGGAGCTTCCGGTTTACGGAAGAAAACGGCACCGTGCTGGAGACCGTCACCATTGAGTATCCGGACACGGATTTCGACTTCAACGCGGTGATGAGCCGCGTCATCAACCGGCACTATAACTTAAATGACACGGAACAATGAAAAAAGACAAGAACACGAAACAACAACGCGTCAGGGTGCTGCAGACCGGAGAGCTGGGCACCGTGACCGACCAGGTATTGATGAAACGCGGCAACAAGCCGATGGTGTACAAACAGGTAAGGCTCGACAGCAAGCCTCACCTGGACCGCTGGTACTGGGCAGATCAGCTGGGAGCTGTAAGGGAGAAGTGCTGTATTACGCTAACGGGCGGCAACGGGACGGAATTGTATATCAATGTGACGCATGACTACGAAAAATACGGCAGCTACGAGTTCGAAGCTTCGGGCAAGCCTGCCAACCTGAAGGAGCACGACCGCCACGGGCTGCCGTTCCTGCTTACAGGCGCATTGCTGAAGGGATTGGGCGTCGGGCAGGAAGGTGTGGAGACTTCCGTCGATGTGCGTCCTGCCATATCCGAAAAGAATTGACCACCTTTGCACCTGTTAATACCCCGTATGCCTTATGATTAAAGCTACCGACATCTACGCCGCCACGCACGACGGTCTGGACATCATACTCTATTATTACCCGCAAGCCGAGGGGTGCGTGGACAACAAGAAGAAGTTCAAGCGCCGACCCGATGAAGATGACGCTTCGGCGTGCATCAAGCGGTTCCAGGACTGCTACAAGGTGACCGACTTCGGCGACACTGCCACCGCCATGAGTCCCATCGACATCTGCATGACAGAAGAGAACCTGCGGTTCAACGAAGCGATTGCCAGGCTCGCGGCACGCTACAACGTGACCGATGAACTGAAACGCTCGGTCAACAAGCCCGATATCCGTAAACGCCCCGCCACGGCGGACGAGAAAGAGGGCAGCCGTTTCTTCGAATTGGAGGAGCGGTTCACCCCCGACCAGCTGAAGATAATGGGTCCGCGCGTGAAACAGGAACATGTGGATGCCCTGCACTGGCACGTGGCACGTAGCATCTCGTACGTGAAGAACCGCGAGGTGATTACGAAGTATTCCACGCCCACGTATCCCATCTTCATGCGCGAGTGCACCGTTGACAAGCCCGAACCGGGCAAGCCTTCCGTCTTCTACAAGATTTACGAACCGCTCAACCCAGACAAGCAGTGGCGGTTCAGCTATACTCCCGAGGGCGCGAAACCCAAGCAGTACATCAACGGCATGGCGGAACTGCGGGCTGCCTACCGCAAATTCAATGCAGATGAGGAAGCCGAGTTCCGCCGCACCGCCAAGGAGGACGAGGTATATAAGGAGAAGAAGCTGCCTGAGGCTTTCATCTGCAGCGGCGAGCGCGATTCGATGTGCCTCCGTTCGTTGGGCTACCACCCGTTGTGGTTCAACAGCGAGACCTATCGTGTCACCGCCGAAGAGATAAAGGAGATATACAAGTACGTGGAGCGGTTGTATAACATACCCGATATCGACTCGACCGGCATCCGCAAGGGGCGCGAACTGGCATTGCGCTTCCTCGACATCCATACCGTGTGGCTGCCCTCGTGGCTCACGGGATACCGTGACCAACGGGGCAAACACCGCAAGGATTTTCGTGACTTTGTGGAATTGCGACCCGACTACCGCGACTTCCAGAACCTGCTGCAGCTGGCGATGCCCGCACGCTTCTGGGACAGCCAGTGGAGCGAGCGGAGCAAGAAGACCACGTACTCCATCAACACCGCCCACCTGCACTACTTCCTTACGCTGAACGGATTCTACACCCTGCACGACGACAACAGCGACACCGTGCGCTACATCCATATCCGAGACAGCATCGTGCGCCAGATAAAGGCGAAAGACATTACCAGTTTCCTGCGCCAGTTCACCGTAGACCGCTTCTTGCCGGTGGATATCCGCAACCTGATACTCGATTCGCCGCGCACCAGCGAATCGTCGCTCTCGCTTCTTGATGAAATCCGGTTGGATTTTACCAGCTATACCCCCACGGGGCAGTACTTCTTTTTCCCGGACTGCTGCTGGCTGGTGACCAAGGACGGCATCGAGCGGCACGAAGGCATGTTGCCCGACGGACGCAGCGTGTGGGAATCGAACGTCATCGGTCACAAGGTCAAAGTGCTTCCTCCGATGTTCGAGATAAAGCGTATGCAAGACGCCGAGGGGTGCGACCGGTTCGACATCGATGTGAAAGAGCACCAGAGCTGCTTCTTCCGCTACCTTATCAATACCAGCCGTATCTACTGGCGCAAGGAGCTGGAGTATGCGTGGGAGGACAAGGGAGCCGACGAAGCCGACCGCTACCGGGCGGAGCACAAGTTCGACATCGCCGGACCGCTGCTGACTGCCTACGAGGTTGCCGAACAGAAGCTGAACCTCGTGAACAAGATATACGCCATCGGGTACAACCTGCACCGCTACAAGTCGCCGAGCCGGGCGTGGGCACTCTTCGCCATGGACAACAAGATAGGCGAAGAAGACCAGTGCAACGGGCGCAGCGGCAAATCATTTCTCTTCAAGGCGTTCCGCTTCTTCATGCGCACGGTGAGCCTGTCGGGGCGAAACCCCAAGCTGATGGACAACCCGCACGTCTATGACCAGGTGGACCAGCATACGGACTTCATCCTCGTGGACGACTGCGACCGTTACCTGAGCACTTCGCTATTCTACGACAACATCACCAGCGGCATGACGGTCAATCCCAAAAACAACCGCTCGTTTTTCATCGAGTTCGAAGACTCGCCCAAGTTCGGGTTCACCACCAACTTCGTGCCGCGCGACTTCGACGCTTCGACCAACGCGAGACTATTGTATATGGTATTCTCCGATTATTACCACGAGAAGACTCCGGAGAACGACTACCTGGAGACCCGGACTATCCGCGATGATTTCGGGCGCAACCTGATGACGGCTACCGACTATACCGATGATGATTGGAACCAGGACATCAACTTCTTTGCCCAATGCTTGCAGTTCTACCTTTCCATGGCCGGTTGCGGCGTGAAGGTGCAGCCGCCCATGGACAACATCATCAAACGGAAATACAAGAGCGACATGGGCGGCAGCTTCGAAGACTGGGCATACGGATACTTCGCCCAGGAGGGCGACAACCTGAACAGACTCATCGTGCGCAAAGAGGCTTACGAGGCATTTGTTGACTTCGCCAAGGTATCGAAAGCGTACTGGACGATGCAGCGGTTCACCAAGGCATTGAAGGGCTTCACCGAAATATGCCCCTACGTGGCGGAGATGAACCCGGCATCGATGCAGAACGCTTCCGGACGCCTGATGCGCAAAGATAAAGACGGCAAGACGCAGGACATGATTTACCTGCGCACCACCGACAAGGTATTGACCGCCGATGACTTCAACCCTAAAGAAGAAGACGATGGAGGAGTTCCGTTCTGAATACGTCAAGTACTACGAACGCTACCTTCCTGCCCTGCTGGACGGAGGCGATGCCGAGCGGTACATCCGTCAGGTGTACGACTACCTGGAGCTAATGCGCCCCGGCACACGGCTCAACCTGCAGGCGGAAGGCGACAAGCTGAAATGGATGCTGGTAGCTGTCGGTGCGTTTATGGCGGCGCAAGACCACTGGATGGACTTCGAGCTGAACACCGACTATACCAAACTGCGGCGCGTCTTCCTACCCGACAAGTTCAGGCGGCTGATGAAAAAGCCTCCCGGCAAGCGGTAAAAGGCATACTCGACAAGAAAACACGGGCACAATTGTCCGTGTTTTTTATTTGCCAGAAGTCAAGGAACCGGAAGGGCGCTTCCAGGCTTTCCACACCTTTCCCCCTTTTTTCTACTAAATTTTTGTAACTCTGTAACCAGTGTTTGAAAAAAGAATAAAAACGGCTCATTCATAAAAAGATAAGCAGGTCGCAAAACGGTTACAAAATAAGGTTACAAAACAGGTTACAAAAAAATAAGGTTTGTAACCAAGCCCGTTCTCGTGCCTTCCGTTTCCCTCCGGTTGCAAAGTTGCAACTTGCCGGCAACTTGCCGTTCGAAGTTTGTAACAGCATGCAGGTTTTGATTATCAGACGGTTAAAGCCCATAAGTTGCAGGTTACGAAGTTGCATAATTTTCTGGGCAAATCAGTCAGCGGAGCGTGTAATGTTCAGACGCAAGACGTACGGATAACGGAATAACCGCTTGATTTGTCAAGATAAATGAAAATTAATGTGCTACTGAATAATGCACATTGTCACATTGCCACATATTTCGTATCTTTGCAGTAATCAAATCCTTAACGCATGAAACCACAAGTAACCATTGAACTTCCGCCACATCTGCATGACTACCTGTATCACGAGTTCGGCACGCCGCGTAGCGAAGAAGCCATAACCGTTACCGCCGCAAACGACCTGGGCAAGCTCATCCAGTCGATGATTACCGTGAGCGACCGCCCGCCCAAACAGGCAATCAAGGAGCATCCCGTCACGCTTGTCTTGCCGGTACAGGAGTGGAACCATTTCATCTTTCAGGAAAACTTCATCTACATCCCCGAATGGAAGCAGCGGATGCTGCGCGAATACATCGAAGCATCCTACCGCATCCGTATCCGCGAATACTTTATTGCCGGATACGAAAAGGGCTACAAGCAGGACCGCATCATCCGCGCCTTCCTCTACGCCTACAACATCAAGAACAACGCCATCAACTACGATGCGGTGAAGAAGTACGACTACCGCAACCGCCAGCGCATGGTGAAGGAGGTAGACAGGGATATCCAGCTTTCGTTATTCCCTTAACACTGTTTAACCTATTAAATTCTAAGTGAAAACCGCCGAAACTCGTATTTTAACTCTTAAACTTTAAGTAAAAATGAACCGAAACGACAAACGCGCGTCCGTCTGCGGGCTGGCGTTCCTTCCGCTGAGCCAAGCCACGGTGCGCAACTTTCCGGGCAGTCCGGACATCGGAGTGCGGGGCACCTTCACGCCGGTACCTGTTTCGTCAGCCGAATACGGCGAGACCGGAGAAGCGGGTTATCCCATAGAACAGGAACTCGAAGCCGTAGTAACCGACACAAGTTCGGCTAAACTGAACGAATTGCGCACGCTTTTCGCCGAAGCCGGGCTGGTGCTGCTCGACTTCACCAACGGCGAGCGCCGGGTGGTGGGGAGCGATGAGTTCCCGGTACAGGTCAACACCGAACTGAGCGGCACTCCTGCGACACTTTCACTCACTTTCAAGCGCGACAGCCCCGAACCTGCCAAGGTTTATTCGTCCTTTTGACGGGTTGATACCGTTGTACCTTTGTATCCGGTTATTAATAGGTATTAGTTTTCAAAGGTGTAACAATGGTTTTCTCATTTCTATACAGTGCGGTGTGCCGGGGCAAGTGGTTCATCTCCTTCCGCGAGGCGGAAGCCAACTTGCTCCTGGTGCAGCGGCTGTTGTCGCGCGACGCTTCGCTGGCAGACGGCAAGCCGCTGTCTGAAAGCCAGCCCGTTCCGGTGATGCTGGAGCACGAAGGGCGGCTGATGAAGCGTGGCAATTCGTTTTCCGATGCGCCCGAGGGCAGCACGGCAGTCATCCCCCTGCGCGGCACCATGCTGAAATACGGCACGATGTGCAGCTACGGCACAACCGAAATCGCCTCCGTCATCCGTGAGGCGGCAGCATCCAAAAACATTTCCTCTATCGTTCTCGACATCGATTCGGGCGGCGGCAGCGTGGATGCCATCGCCCCGCTGGCAGATGCCATCCGCCAGGCGCAGTCGGCGCGCAAGGCGGTGGTGGCAAGCTGCAGCCTGTGCGCTTCCGCCGCCTACTACGTGGCAAGCTACTGCAACGAGATACTGGCAGACAACGACATCGATGCCGAATTCGGCAGCATCGGCGTGATGATGAGTTTTGCCGACTATGCCAAGTATTACGAGAACGAGGGCATCAAGGTGCACACCATCTACAGCAACCTGTCGGATTACAAGAACGCCCCGTTCGAGGCGGCAAAGAAGGGCGAGTATGCCAAGATACGCGACGAAGAGCTTGACCCGCTGGCGCGCGACTTCCAAGAGAACGTGAAGCGCAACCGGGGCGCACGCTTGAAGGCGGACACCGAAGGCGTGCTGCGCGGACGCATGTTCTACGCCCGTGATGCCGTCGGCACGGGGCTGGCAGATGCGGTAGGCACGCTGGCGCAGGCTGCCGAACGGAGCCGCGAGCTGTCGGCGCAGATGTGCATCGACGACTATCTGAGGGTAGTTAATAATGAATAATTAATAATGAATAGCGGATAACGCAGGCTCATTGTTAATTGTCCATTGCCAATTATTAATTGTTAATTATTAATTCTTAATTGAATAAGCTATGTTTGGAAAAGTAATGAGTGTGGTTCTCGCCTTTCTGGGCATCTCGGCTTTCGCCAAAGACAAGAACGGCAAGTCCGTTCTGCTGTCGGTGCAAGAAGAGCAGCTGAAGCAGAAGTACGGCGAGAAGTTTGTCGAGTCGTTCAAGAAAGACTTGGCGGAGTTTGAGAAAGACGGTGCGGCAGCCGAATCTGCCGTGACCGGCGAAGTGCAGGCACAGCTGGAAGACGAACGCGAGAGCAACGTCCGCCTGATGGAGCGCATCAAGGCACTCCAGGAATCCGAAAAGCAGATGAAAGCCCTTCTCGAAGAGCGGGACAAGACCATCGAACGCCTGAGTAAAGAGCCTGCAGCCGATGCCGGCGAACAGGTGACGGGAGATAATGATAAAGGTATGGCAAAGAAATTCAAGCCCGACATGAGCCTGGCGCACAACCAGTGGCTCGATGCGGCATTCAAGGGGGCTGCCTACAGCGGCAACACCACCATCGACACCACCGAGCTGCAGAGAGAGTTCGGCAAGTACGTGAGCAGCGAACGCATGCAGATTATGAAGGACTTGGTGGGTACCACCGAATCCATCCGCTACATGAGCACTATCGTGACGGACAAGACCGAGGTGCGCGCTACGCAGGCCGCCATCACCAGCGTGCTGCAGCAGTTCGTGCCGAAGTGGACGCCCAAGGGAAAGAGCACGTTCACGCCGCTCACCATCAAGAACTTCAAGTGCAAAATCAATGTACCCATCACGCCGAGCGACATCATGGAGGATGTATTGGGTTACCTCTACGATGAGAACCTGAAGCCGGAAGACATGCCCATCGTGCGCTACATCATCTACCAGCTCATCATCCCCAAGTTGGATGAAGAGCGCGAACAGGCGCTGGCAGTGGGTGTGTTCAAAGAGTCGGAAGCCACGGATGATGGCGATGCTGCCACCGACGCACTCGACTGCATGGACGGCTACGTGACCCAACTGAAGGCGTTGAAGACCGCTGAGAATGACAAGGTAACCTGGCTGCTCGACGGCGAAACCTTGAGCACGGACGGTGAAGCCTTGTTGGCACAGATAGACAAGGCGGTAGACCAGGTGAAGCCCCTCTACCGCAACAAGACAATGTTCGTTCACGCCGACCCGGACCTGGTCATCAAGTACAGCCGCGCCTACCGCGAGAAGTACCCCTGGCTGAAGAACCAGGACGGAGAGAAGGTGAAAATCGACTTTTCCAGATTCACGTTTGCACCGTTGGAAGGAATGCGCGGTACCGGTGTCTTCTTCATCACGCCGAAAGAGAACTTCAAGCACCTGATGTCGAGAGATCCGCAACGCTCCCGCATCTTCATCCAGGCGTTGAACTACGATGTGAAGATCTTCGCCGAGTGGTGGGAAGCCTGCGGTTTCTGGCTCGCCGAAGCCATCTTCGCCTACATCCCGCCCGAAGAGGAAGAAGGACCGGAATCTTCGCAGGGAGGCGGCGTGTAATTGATTTACGATTTAGCGATTTACTATTTACAATTTAAGTGTAATTGGCAAGTGTAAATCGTAAATCGTAAATAGTCAAGTAGTCAAATAGTCAAGTAGTCAAGTAGTCAAATAGTCAAATCGTAAATCACATCATTATGGCAGACGAATACGCATTCATATCTGTGCCCCGCAAGAGCAACAATGCCGGACGGGCTACAGGCAAAAAAGGATACATCGTGCTCTTCCGCTGGGACGACGTGGCAACCTTTACCAAAGACGCGAAGGGCGTGCGCGTGACCGCCTTCTCCTTCGCCGAGAGCAAGAAACCCATTGCCGTGTACACCACGCAGAGCACCATCAACATCTACGACACCGCGGAGGGAGACCCCGATGCACGCGGATTTATCCACCACGTGGACTTCGAGCATCCGGGTTCGGAAGTCGAGTTCAAAGAGTTCCTGAACAACAACGTCAACGAAAACCTCGGCGCGATTGTCATCAACTGCGCGGGCGAAGACTGCAAGATTGCCGGAACGCCCTGCACCCCGCTGAGCATCAGCACCGCCGAAGGGCAGGACAACAACGAGGCGAACAAGACCACCATCAACATGGCGAGTACCTTGCGTGGCGACACGCTGGGCGTGATTGCCAAGTCGCTCATCCCTGTGACCGACGATGACGAAATCAACACCATTCTCGGACTGACCGGTACAGAATCGTCACAAGGAGGAGGAGTATGACGGCCAAGATGAAACCTGTAGAGAACCCTGCACCCCTGCCAGCCGCACCGGTGCAGGATGCCGTTGATAAGAAGACCGCCGGGACCGCATGCGTCTCGGTGGTCATTCCGTATTGCAAGGAATATGCGCAGGGCAACGAGCTGCTCTTTGCCTTGCGCTCGTGGTACCAGAACGCGCGCTTTCCCTTCCGCATCGTCATTATCGGCGATTCCGAAGAATGGATGGACGGCGAGAACCTGACCCTCATCGAGTGCCCGCGTGTGTCCGACATCCCATCGGTGGACACCCTGCACAAGCTGTGGACGGCAATCGAGAGTACAGACGTGACCGGACTTTTCATCTGGACGAACGACGACATCTATCTGATGAACCCTGTAGGGATGGACCACATCGCCTTGCCTAAGGTATTGGGTATGCTCAATCCCGAAGCCTACAACGGTCACTACCGCAAGGCGATGCAGCACACCGTAGAGATGCTTACCGAATCGGGCATGCCCACGCTGAACTACGGCACCCATACGCCGGTGGTGTTCGAGAAACAACGGTTAGAAGCGTTCCTTCCAGCCGACGACCCCAAAGCCACCGAAGGCGTGCTGTTCACCTCGCTCTACTTCAATCAGGAGGTCACGGTGCACCCCGTCCGTCTGGACTGGAAGACCGATCCCTTCCTGCTGCCGGTGGTAAGCAAGGCGCCCGATGAGAAGTACGTGGAGCGGCTGTTACGGAACAAGGTGTTCATGAACAACGCCCGCAGCGGTTACAGCCCGTGGCTGGAGAAGTTTTTGGAGAAACGCTTTCCCGACAAGTCGCCCTGCGAGCTATGAAGAGCGGATGCCGCAGAAAAAAGCCTGAGCTTCCGCGACGAGTTCCCGTTTCTCGACAAGCCCGGATGCCCCATGGAGCTGGAAGCCCTTGCCAGCCGCAAGTTCACCAAGTACCGGGCTTACGTCCGCCTGCATCAGAAGCTGCGCGGATGTGCCGGACTGGCGGAATGCGCCGAGACGGCAGGCGAGCTGGTAGACAACTACATCGACAACCGCCTTATCTGGCAAGAGCTAACGTGGTACCAAGAACACGGCTCATTGTTGGGCAAGCATCCCGCCTTCGCCGAGTTCCGCCGCCGCAAAAAGCTGGTGAACATGCCGGTCAAGAAGCTGATGACACGGCTGCGGCAGGTGGAGATGAACATCTGGCGAGTGAAAAGCGAACTGGCAAAGGGTGACAAGCCCCACCTCGACGCCGTGCGCCGCGAACGGCTGGCAGGCTACGAGAAAGAACGGGCAGACATCCTGAGACTGTTGGAATGAAAATTCGTATTGATATGGGGTATTACTTTTCGTTGGATGAATTAAAACGTGAGATGATGGACTCTTGCTTCTATTCACAGAGGTTTGAGTCCTTACTCACGTTTAAACTTGACAGTCTGCGTGAACTGTGCGGTCGGCTTCCTGAAGAAAACGAGATATTCTTTATCGAGACGCAGAAGAGTTTTACCGCATTTACCTTTATCGTTTACCTGATCAAGCAGACAGGCCATATCAACCGGTTATACATTGCGACCTATTCCACCAACGAAAGAATCATCAATGCCTTGTTGCGCTGGCGTGACAAAGGCATGTTGGGCGACATCCACCTGCACGTTTCCGAGACACTCAAGTTCCGTATGCCGAAGGTGTTTGCCCGATTGGTTGATTTAAACCATAAAGGTGTAATTACCCTCACATGGTCATGGAGCCACAAAAAGGTGGCTTGCATCGATACTCCGCAAGGGTATTTCGTCGTCGAAGGATCAGGCAACTACGGTGAGAATGCGATGATAGAGCAATATGTATTCCTTAAAAACAAAAAAGTCTATGAATTCAGAAGTGACCGGATACGACCGCTGGCATGACAGTCCAGAATGGATGTCGCAAATCGACATTGACGAATACGAACGGCTCGCCGGCATCGGCTACCGCCCCGAACAGATTGCCATGTACTACAAGATACCGCAGAAAGACTTCCTGTGGTACTTCCACCTCATAGGCAGTCCGCTGAAGTACCACTACGACCGGGGTCAGCTGCTCCAGCAAGCCAAAGAGGGGCTGTCAATGTCCGCCGCTGCACAGACCGGAGAGAACGTGACACAGGCACAGCGGTTTGACAAGTTCCGCAAATCGATAGGTTATCCTTAATTCCGCAACACTTTGATTTAACTTTAT
>UMFO01002665.1_pt1 | contig 23648 bp, 18 predicted proteins | sample 1965051 | NCBI WGS metagenome assembly UMFO01 (sample SAMEA4836050, study PRJEB28245) | human gut metagenome | biome: gut microbiome; material: fecal sample | place: Denmark | collected 2008
ATTTCCCCAAACCTTAATATCTCTAACATCCATGCTCTTTCTCATAGTATATTGGTTTAATTTCCTATCTTTAAAGAATTCTGCATTTAATTGATCTAAATATAAAGGTTCTCCAGTATCATCATCATATTGAAGTTTTCCTTTTTTATAATATAATTTTGGATCGAAGGTTATAATATATTCTGGAACAAATTCTCCATCCTCTTCTTCTTTACCTAATGAAGAAGTGCTAAAATTAGGATCTGATTGATATTTATAAGAATTTTCTTTACAATTACTAAAAGCATAGGCATCTCCTATTACATCATAGAGAATCTCTACAGGAGGAACATTATTAGATAATATTTGAAAGTTGTCAAATATTTTATGTCTGGCTCCTTCTTTATTAACTATAAATTCTAGTTCAAATGGATATTGTCTATCATACCACACACAGTTTTTAATCTCTGTTTGGTTGTCAATTATTCCTGCCACTCCATGTTTCCAGAAGTATGTAAGTTCATGAGGTTCTTGGAGTTCTGGTATATTATTTAAATAAGATAATCTAATAGTTAGGGTATCTTTAAATATTTGTCCTAAAGTTCCCTCTTCTACTCCTTTTCTATTTATTCTTACTAGAATATCTATAGTGGCATAAAATTGTGGATCTACTTTAGGATCAGAATCAGGCTCTCCTATTACATATTTTCTATATGTAGTTGGAGTTAGTTTAAATACTAATTTATTTCCATCTAGTCTAAAATCATCATTATCATTTTTAGATCCCTCTGCTGGGTCATCAAAACTAAAATCTAATGAATTTATAGAAGTTTCATCTATCGAATCCAATTTAAGACTTAGTTCTCCAATTCCTATTTCTTTAGTAGTAGAACTTAATATAGGAAATTCTACTCCAGGATAAACTACTTCTTTTAAATACTTTGTAGAATAGATAGAATTAGAATCGTTGACAGTGTAACAATTCCCCAAAACAATCCCTCGTGACGTGTAACTATCTCTCCAACATGAAGAAACTGATGATACATTTTTTGCAGATTCTTTATCATAACTAAAATAAATATTGTCAATATTCTCAGACAATAAAGGAATCCAAGAATATCTAGTTGTCCATAAATTTAACTTTTCATTAAAACATAGGTTCCACTCTATTGATGTTATATCATTACCTAAATTATCTTTAGATTTAATATTATTATAGAATGTGAACATTATATCATATTTAAAGGCATTGTAATGAGATTTAACATTTCTAACTCCTAATAGAGGAGTAAGTTCTCTTTCAGTAAGTCTTATATTATCATTTAAATAGGTTTGTATTTTAAAATCAGAAATGGTTTCAAAAGATCTTCCATCTGTTCTCCAGATTCTTTTTCCTACTGTATCTACTCCATAGACAAATCTTTCTGATTTAACTATAGAATCCTTCCATTGTGATCCAAATGTTTTAGATAACATTGTGGGTCTTTCTGGAAGAACTTTATTAGAATTAATATAAACTTCTTCTTGATTTTTTTCTCCTCCTAAAGGAACTTTTTCATTAACTGGTAAAATTCCTACTCCATGTTCAAAGACTACTAGAATATTTCCATACCATTCTAGAATGTCTATAATTGCTCCATATTCTTTACTATAATCTCTATAGTTATTTATTTGGAACGTTCTATAAGCATTTTTAAAAGCGTCTGTAACATGTATATCAGAATACATTATTCTATTAGAGAAGTCATTTTTTATATATGGAACATCTGGTAATATAAAATTATATTTATCAGATGTGGTAGAATTGTATCCTACATTAATAACGGTGGATTCAGGGACTTTATATTCCCCATCAGCTTGAAACCAACTTGCTGGCACAAATGTTCTAGGATGTCCTATAAGAGCTAATTCAGAACCATTAGAGTCATCCTCTGCCCTTAGAGCAAAATTTATATTACTCATGCACTTGAAGGTTATCCAATGTCCAATTTTAACTGCATTGACATCCCCCCTATTTATTTCTACAGCTTCTTCCATATCTAATGCTCCGTTAGCATAGCCCTTATAGTGTTCTTTCCATGTGTCTGGATTGATAATTTTATCATTATTTGGTGCCTCTGGATCTTGGAAGTTTCTACACATTCTATGGGTAAAGTTTCCTATAAAACAATCCCCTCTGAAACATACTACTTCAATTCCATCCTTATTAGCAATAAGGGAATCATAATCAGTTCTATCACATATAGGAAAATACGGCTCTGAGGAACTCATTCTGACTTTAAAATAATCTTCCATTAGATTTTCTTCATATCCTGGAATTTTAACATCAAATATACTAGTAGGAATAGTGTACCCATCAATTCCAACATATGAAGACCACTCTCCTCTTAATAAATTAGTAGCCTGTGCTGTATTATTTTCTTTTTCTAACTGTGAATATCTATAAGCTTCTTCTGCAACTCCAGCTTTTGATGAAAACTCCGTAATTCCAGAGGAAATTAACTGTATGCCATCTGCTACATATGTTAATGTAACATCTTTTCTAGACATAAGAGCAGAGTTTGTATTATATGAAGATATATAATAGTGTCTAGAGTTATCTGATTGAGTAAAATACTTAGAAGACGGAGATATTTTAGAAGATTCTATATTAAATTGGGAAGCAGAAAATAATTGAGAATATAATTCTGAATTTAATTCAGCTTCTGGTATTATAGAAGCATTAATTGTGGCCATTTTGGTAGTAAGCATTCTGCTTTCAAACTCATGATCTAATTCTCTATCAGAGTTCAAATAAGATTCAGTAAGATATGATAATTCATTACCTGATTCGCTGATGGGAATTACTGGAATATGGGAATTGTTATCAATTCCAATAGTTATACCTTGACAATAAGTTGTAGGAACTCTTTTTTGTCTTACTATGAAAAATCCTTTTGTATATTTCTTTAATTCATTTATTAATTCACTTCCACCATCAAATCTTAACTTAATTCCTACTGGAAAAATTCCCTCTGATTGGTTTTGTAGATTAGGGCCTTCTACTATTTTTATAACTCCTCCTCCATTTTCTTGAAGTATAGTGCCCTTAGATATATCTTCTTTATTAGCTATTTGTATAAATTTGTCTGAATCTAATTCAATGATTTTTCTAGTTCTATTATCTCCTTCTCCTTCATATAAAGGAAAATGAGTAAATGTTTTATCCTGCCCTGGATCAAGAACTCCTCCTCTGATATTAAAAACTGGAGAAAGCGTAAAATCATTTAATATATAAACTACTCCTAATCTATATAAATCGTTCCAATAACCTAATCTATAATAAATATTGTCTGGATTATAATACTCATTTTTATTTGGAGATGATGATTCATCACTATAATTGTGATTTAAATACCCTATTGAATAATTACTAGAAACTTCTGTATAAGGGAGTATTCTTAAACTTAAATCTGCCAATTCTGTATATGGTATTGTAGTTTTTGCTACATTTCCTAAAAATAATCTACTTTGAACTTGAGCTTGAGCTTTAGCTTTTGATATTACATTATAAGAAATATTTATTTCATTTAGAGATATTTCAGTAAATTCTTCTAATCCTGTTATTACCACAGTAGAGGTACTGGCGCTAATAGGAAATTTAGTTCCTATCTTATATGCGTAAGTTAGTTCGGATTTATTATATGATCCTGTACTTCTAGTACAGTATACATTAACATAATCGTAAGAATTATCCACATTTCCTAAAGCAAATCTTACTAATTTATTACTTAAAGAATCTCCTAAATTACCTTTTGCTCCCCTTGGTAAAGATCCTTTAAAAATACTAACTATTCCTGATTCACCTACAAAATCTGTTTCGTTTCCATCTGAATCTACATATTTGAAATAAAATACATAATTTCCTACTTTCAATTGTCCTCCAGATGAAACTCCTAAAAAATTTATATTAGGAATTTTATCTATAGATTTGTATAGGTTAGTCTCTCCTATTATTTTATCTTCATCATAGATATTAGTATCATTATCTCCTGTTCTGTCTACAACCTCATATTGTCCCTCTTCAGTTGCAGTAAATCTTGTGTTAATAAGTTTAGGTGTATTTAGATCATCATTTAAAATAAGATTCACAGACCCATCATAGGACGGTTGTATTTCTATATCAACTGGATGATTAATATCTAATCCTAATTCAGTTGTTCTAAAATCTACTAATTCGTTTGGGTAATATTCTATATATAAATGTCCTTCTTCTGGAGTAGCTCCAGCTTTTGCGGGAGCTATTTCACTTCTAAAATCTCCATTGGAGTCTTTGTATTTGTCTATATTTATTGGACTAAGAAATTCACCATCTATTTCTATAGGTTTAAATCTTTTGTCTAAATAAATTCTAGTAGAAGGATCTTGTCTATACCTAGCAGAAGAAGTTCTCATACATAAAATAGGATTATAATCATATACTAGAAATCCTTTTGTAGGCTTTACCTTATATGCTATCTGAAAAACAAATTGTGAATCATTTAATGTTGTAAAAGTTGGCATTATTATTTAGCTGAAATTGGATATCCACTTAATAGTGAATTTACGAAATTAGACAAAGAATCCTCTATAGCTTGGCCTAAACCAGAGGAATTACTATTTATAGGAGCCATACTCATATATTTTATAGCCCCATGACTATCTTTTAAGTGGGCAACTTCCATTGTAAAAGCATTTCTACTGCTATACCTAAATCCATCTCCTTGTATTTTTCCATCTTGAAAGAATAGAGATAAATCTTTATTATTATAGTAAAGTTTAGAAGAATCTACAGAAGTTCCTTCACCTATAGCTTCGGATAAATCTGATAAAGAATAAATTATATTATCTATAGTATACTCTCCCTGCTCTTTTTTCAATATAAATTTGTTTTTAGAAATTGTATAAGAATCCTTATATATAATTTCTTTGGAATCATTTATGAGTGGGAAATTTTGATTACTATATACATAATTATCAGAAAATATTGCTCCTATGTTTTCTATTTCTTTAGGTAATGAATTCTTTACAGAATCATAAAATGAGGAATTAAGTAATTGCTCCTTTCCTTTATACTTAGTTTTTATAGTATAATTAATCATTTGTGCTGTAGTAATAGTCTTATTAATATTAAATAGACTATCAAAGCTTCCATGTCTTAAAATAGTTCCTACATTTGGAATGGTAATAGGAGTTAAAACTTTTTCAGAAAATTGTACCTGCAAACCTTTATTTAAACCATTTATTAGAGCTGATTTAACATTTCTAAATGTTTCTGAAGCTGTATCATCAGAGATATTTGACTGATATTTACGTAAAAAAGCAAAAGGATAATTATATTGACTTAACAAAGAGTCATAATTTTTCCCAGTATACAATAAAAATAAAAATTTGTTGGCCAATGAAGTGTTATTACTAGAACTATACTTCTTTTTAGTATTTACAGAGCTAGTTTTAACTCCATTAGTAATTATGGGATCTGCCCATCCGTGACTATTTCCATACCCCAAACATTGAACAAAAGCAAATTGATAATTCCCTAAACGAGAGGAAATTTCTTTTATAACCTCTGAAGGAACAATAGTAGTAGAAGATGATCCTCCTATTAAATATCCTAAATCTGCATGATAATCGTCTCCTATATGATCCCATAAATCATCTGCAGAAGGTACTGACAAATTACTTCTATTATCTATATAAATATAATTTGAACCATTAGTTCCAAATCCTATTATTCTTATTACATAAGGAGAAACTAATTCATCTATAGTATATCCTTTATTTTCTTCTAATGATTTAAATCCAGTTTGAAAACACTCTAATTCCTCAAAAATACCATCACATTCTATTTTTCTATTAGAAGATGTGTCGATAGTAACTTTAAATCCAGTATCAAATTTATAACTAGATTCTCCATTTTTTCCAGTTATATTTAAAGAATTTATTACAGAATCTGTAGATAATACTGAACTATTATCTTCTGACACAGAATAATCTATATCTTTTTCCAAATCTATACTTGAAGGAGTGGTGCTATAGTTTAAAGTTCCTTCTATATCTCCATATCCTTTTAATACTTGACTATTAGGTTTAACATAGGTTTGGTAGGTTCTAGAAACATTTCCAGATACCAAAATTCTGGTATTAAAACTTCTTTTTCTGGATTCCTCTTCTGAATCATTTTTATAATAATTATTTATATAACTTTGATAAGAGTATCTCGGATTGTCAGAGGTAAGAAGTAACTCAGCACTTTCTGTAGTATCCAACCAGTTAGATGTATACTCTAACTCTATATCTACATAATTTGGCAATTGTAAAAAATTGAAATTATCGTTTGAACCTCCAGATAATGGCCAATATTTGTTAAAAACTCCAGTTGTCCATAAAAAATTATAACAGACATATTTTTTGCAAGTTAATTTTTCTGTAATTGAGTCTATATAATAATCTAAACCTACTATTGCTGCTATATAAAAGTTATTTTTCCTAAGTTTAGTATTAGAAGTATTTAAACTAATTCCTAGATTATCATATCTATTTCCACTAGTTGTAAATAAACTATCTAACTTATATACAAATGGTATATTTTTAACAGTATTATATCCTAGATCAGTATTAGCTAAAATATCTAAATTAGTATAACCGGCATTTCCTTCATCTAAATCCTTTAAACATTCATTGTATTCCCCTGATTTGTTTTTGTCTATTAGCAAATAATACTTTTTATCATTTTTAATAATTGTAGGATCTAATCCTCCAGTAGAAGATTTTATATCAGGATTTTGCCCATTAAAGCAATTCATAGTAATAGTTTTACTATCTGAAACTGAAGATATAGGATAGAATAAAGAAGTATCACTTATTATATCATAAAATTCTATATATATTGCATCTAATTTATTTCTTCCATTTTTGGTCCCTCTGACAAAAAAGTCATAAGTAATCTTCACTTTGTCTGGAGTAATCTCAGGATCCAAAGATTCATCTAAGTAATACTTCCATACACTAGATTCTTTAGCTGAAGTTAACTTGCTATAATTTACTACATTATTATATTCTAAATTTGTAAAAAATCCAAATGGAGAGTAGGGCCTAATTTTTAATTTTATGTCTTCATTTATATTTTTATCACTAATAGTAGCAGTACATATTGTTTTATTCTTACCTACTATAACATTATTAGTATTAAATAGCCCTGAAGGAACTTTCCAAGCTTCTTTATAATCAGAGGATACCTCTTGGTCTTGTGGCTTCTCATCATCTACAGTTATTTCAAGACCAGTAACATTATTTTTACAATCTGCCTTAGATGTAGAAACTATATCAAATTTAAATAGAGTAAAATTACCACTAGAGTCTTTAGAACTTTCTATACCTTCTATATTTTCAATGTTTAAATCAAACTCATCTACTTGTTCTAATTCTAATACTAACATCAAATATCCATTTACCTTGTTATTATAAACAGCAAATAGTCCTTCTGAAGAATCTTTATTTTGTATTTGAGACTTAGTATAATAAAATGTTCCGTCTGTATTAAATTTAGGAACAATATCTTCTATAGGCTCAGTAATTCCATCATCACTTATTCTAAGGAGTTTAAATTTAAATAACCTTCTTTCTGATAATATTCCATTTTCATATAACTCCAGTAAACTTCTAAAATTATCCATTGCAGAATTAGAACCATCATCTATAAATATAGCGAATTTGTCTCCTGGTCTAAGAAGTTGTTTTTCATCTCTATCATTCTCCACAAAATCTAATTTTATTATAGTGTTTTCTATCCCATTATTTTTACTCTCATCAATATATAAATCACTAGTTTGCAAAACTGTTTGAGGAGCTTTGTTTATTTCTGTGGACTTAAATATAGTCCTCTCTGGAGACGGAAAACTTCCTATTTCACACTCTCCTGTGAAGGGATTTTGGGAAACTATATAGACAATTCCACCATATTCTCTCATTCCTATAGGAATAAAATCTTTAGGAAGTTTACATCCATCTATAGCAGCATTACCATCATCACTCTGTAAAACAAACTCATTACCATCATAAGTAATAAGTGTTCCATTTAAACAGTCTGTTAATACTGAATTTGGAGTAGTTAATGGTTGCATATCCATTAACATTCCATCATTAAATGTATTGTTAGCTATTTGTCTCATTAATATTCTCTTAATTTATCAGTTTTATACTCATTTATCATACTCTCATAACCATCAAAAGTCCTTTTGGCTATATATTCAGCCTTATTAGACTTATAACCTTGCCTCACTTGTTTATGCCCCATCATAGCTAACATGGGAACTCTAAAAAAGTGAGTATATTTTATATTTAATTTACATTCATCAAACACTTTAAATAGAACTATATCTCCATAATTGAACTCAGTTCTATTATATCTTTTCTTTCTCTTTTCTGGATTTTTAAACCAGGGATTCATTTGTGATTCATAATTCTCAAATTGGGAGTCTGTTAATCCAAAGTAATAATATCCATCCCATTTAATTTTTCTTCTCTTATATAATATTTTAAACTTTAATGATACTTTCTTAAGGATATACCTAACCTTATGAGCTAGACTTTGAAAATTTATTCTTCCAAATAGTAATTTAAAGTTCTGATTATTTATTTTGCTAATAAAAAATACATCTGCATTCCTATAAATTAGTTTATAAAGATTTCTACTTCCATATTTAATGATATAATCTAAATCTTCTATACTAAATTCAGGAAACTTTTCTTGTAATTCATGGACATAATCATTATATCTTGTATATCCCTTTTTCTTATCCGTAAACTTTTCCATTATTGATATTATCAAAAAATTCTTTATTCAAGGAATAATTTAATATAACCTCTTTTGTTTTAATTTCCTTTTTTCTATATTCATAAAAAAGAGTTATCCTAGGAAGTACAAATCCAGAGCCTATATAATCATACATTTCTGAATCTTTTCTTCTTACATACTCTTTTAATTTTTGTCCTTCTAATATTTTAATTCCTAAAATGAAGGTTCTTCTTATTGGGAATATAAAAGTAATATTATTTCTGATAATATCCAAGATAATTAGATATAAAAAGTAAATAAAAACTCTACAACAGATATTTCTTGTATTTACATGTTGTCCATATCTATGTTGTAGAGCTTTTCTCTTAACCGATAACTTTTTTATATCAAAATCTTCGAATAGTTCCTCTGCATTGAAATAGTATTTAACAAGACTTGATATAAAATTATTATTTTTCATATTATCTAACTGGTTTGTATGATTTACCGTAAGTCTTTCTATCAAATGAGAATTGAGCATCTAATATCTTATCTACATCATTTTGTGATAATTTATCAGGAGTTCTTGCTCTCTCACATAATCTTCCCCATTCCATTTGAATATCTTTAGCTATTTGCATGGCATTTTGATCTCTGTTAGCTATACCTTGTTTATATAACATTGTATAAGCACAATAAGCTGCAATAGCTTCTGCTTCTTTGTCACTTATAAATGGAAGTCCTTCTGGATCTAACTTCTCTGCTCTATATAATAATAATACATTATGATAATCTCTATCAAAATATAAAGTATCCCCTGATTGGTAATATTTAAGAAGTCTTCCATCATCATATAATATTGACTCATTAATTTTCCAATAATTTATATATCTCTCAATAAAGCTACTGGCAATTTGAGGAAACCTTTGTAAATTAGAAGTCATTACCATATCTGGAAAGTCAGCAAATACTGCTTCTATACTTAATATATCACAAGGAAGTTGTACTTCTCCATTTTTAACATCTAATATAATTCCTTTCACTTCTGTATTTCTGTTACCTATTTTAGTATAAGCAATCATTCCTACAGTTGTAAATTCATTCTGATCCATTGTTAGACCATATTTAGCACTTATGTATGTATAAGCTACATTAAAGTTTAGTGTTTTCATTATATCCTTTTAATATTTTAGAATAATGATATTTTCCACATTTAGAACACTTCCAAATCGATCTTGAATTTAACAAATTGACCTCATCTCCATATATATTTCTAATAAATATATTATAATTATGTTTACAAAACAATTGTTTTAAAAATTTCATTATCTTGGAGGAGTTTGGTGATCAAGGTTTATTGGAGTTGCTAATTGGCGATACCATCTGACTTTTTTCTCTGTTAACCTTCTCTTGATATCATTAGCTATAGAATTGAAGTTTATAACATCTCCATTATTACAACAAGAGAATCCCAAGACTTGTCTAGGATCTTTAAATACCGCTATAATTGTTACTGTTTTTAATAAAGGAACATTAAACAAGTAACAATCATACATATTATTTTCATTAGGTGTAGTATCTATATAAACATAAGGTTTTCTTCCTACCCATCTATCATATTTGTGATATTGATAAGATATATCAGTATATACCTTAAATGGAGTTTCTCTATCAATAGTCCCAAAATAATCTACAGCTAAAGATCCTAAATCATTCACAATTTGTGGAATCTCTACATGGGGAATCTCAGTTTGTTTAAATTTAGATCCTATTCCACATATTCCACATTTTTCTATAGGCTTACAGTCTACTTCTAAACATGTTATTGAGGTATATAAATCTTTATATGGAACTAATCCTTTAATAGCATATTCTTTAATAATAGTAAGCCTCTCATCTATTATATCATCCTCTAACTGTTCCATAGAAATTCTAGGATTAGAAGATAATCCAGATAATCCAGCTATTATATCATTATATATAGCACTAGATAATTTGTTTAGCCAATCAATTTGCATATTAGTATATAAAATTAAAGGCAAGCAGGAAGTTAATCCCGCCTGCCTTATTAATTAAAATAGTTCTCTTCTCAAAAGATTAGGCTGTTACAGTTACATCAACTGCTTTGAAGTTTCCATCTTCACCACTTACAACTACTTGAGTTTCCCCTACTTCAACACCAGTGATAGTTTTATCATCAACAGTAGCTACTTTCTCATCAAGTGACTCTGTGTAGTACATACCACCAGCAGGATTTGTAGTAATGGTTAGAACGGCTGTATTACCTTTCTGTACAGTTACAGTTTCTGGAGAAACAGTTAAAGATTTAACCTCCAAATCTATATTATCAACAATAACATCAGCTGAGCTAAGCATTGCATCAAATTCTTCAACAAGATCATCATTTACCCACATAATGTGTTTAGTAATAGATACTAATTCTTGTCCTACAGCTCCCATACCAGTAATATCTCTATGATGTCTATAATCTAATACATATTGAGTATAACTTGCTCCAGGTATTAGTCTAGTATCATCATTATCTTGAGAGAATATATCTGTTCTGTTGCTATTTTGGATTTGGATGTTTTTAAGCATTGTCCAATAAGTTCCAAAGCCTTCTTTACCGTCAACTTTAGTATCAGCATCATATTTAACTAATGTTCTCCAAACTGGCTCAACTGGATAATAAGTACCTAAAGCAGCAGTATTCCAGTTTACTAATTCTTGTACTTCTACATTGTAGAAATATTGGAATTCATCTTCACCAGAAAGAACAATAGTAGTTCCTCCATCTGTTTTTAATTTAAAGTTAATAACAAGATTATCATATAAGAAATCTTGATCTTTTAAGATCTCTACAAATTCTGCAGCTATTCCCTTAGCAGTATCATCTTTAGTGATAGTTAAGTTAGCTACAATAGGTCTTGCTTTAACTCTACTATTATAAGTAGAATAATCAGATCTAACTGAGCCTCTTCTTCTTACTTCTACCATTAATCTAATATTCTTTACTTCTCCAGCCTGTGTAGGAATTATAGAATCAGGAATAGTGATTTCGATAGAAGGTTTAATTGGTTGAGACGATGGGGTTTTATAGACAGTTCTATTTACAATATGGTTAGCTTCAAAAGTTCCATATCTATAGATTCTAAAGCCACTCCCCTTTGGCAATTTTTCAAATTTTGGTCTGCCGCTATAAGCGTCGGTCGCGGAATTAATTAATCGTTCGTTTACAAATTCAAACATTGTTTTAATTTTTAAAAGTTAATAATATTATCTCACGCATAAATTTATTTATCTTCTAGATCCTTGTTGCTCTTGTTGCACTCCAGCAGGAGGTGCTATTGTGTTATTAATAGCTGCATTAGTTTGCAGTCTAGGATCAGAATAGTTTTCTAATAATAATTTTACTAAAGTATGCAAAATCTCCTGACAAATATACTCTGGGAATTCTAAAACCTGAGAAGTATCTATATCCGTATCAAATTGTCTTTGAGATAATCTGATATATTGAGGAGTTTTTAAATAGTCAATATATATATTAACTACCTTAAATACATCAGTTGCTCCAACTCTTATTTGTAATAATACATTATTATAAGCATCATTTAATATTTGTCTAGCAATATCTGGTGTATCTGCTTTAATTAATTTTTCTTTTACTTCTGACTCTATTTCTACACTTTCAAAATCTTCAGCTAGTCTTGATTTATATTTAGTATTTACTTGACCTTTTTGATCAGAGGTCAAAGCTCTATATATAATATCTAAGGTACTACCCTTCATTCTACTTTTCTCAATGTCTGAAAAATCTTCATCTTGATAATCTATCAAGTGTAAATAGTTTTTCCAAACTCCATTTGAGTAAGAATTATTTATAATATAGAAATAGGGTGTTCTGTAACTAGGTCTAAAATAAGCATTATTTATTGCATCTGAATTAATCTCTCCAGTTGCTCTTATTGCTTTATTAGTCCATTTTTGCCCCTTATCATAGCATCTCCAAGTATGCAAAAGTTCAAATTGGACTTGACAAGAAATGAGATGATAATAATTTTCTGGGAGTCTTACTTCATATATAGTTCCCATATTATCTTCTTCACTTAGGCTTACGTTATTGTCAGTTACAGGAATTTTTATAAAATCTTTTAATACTCTAAGATCATCAGTTCTTTGCTGATCAGCATTATAGAAATTATAAATAGAATTTACAGTTTGTTGAATGGATTTATTAATAAAATAATTATAATCTTCTATTAATAAATTAGGTGCTCCATTTTTCTTAGTCTCAATTATTGCATACTGTAAAAGTTCTTTAACAGTCATTTACTATTTATTTTTAGTTTTAGTTTTAGTAGCAGTGGCTGAAACAGTTTCTGCTTCTACTTCTGGAGCAGTTTTTTCAGCGGCTGAGGTTGTAGGATTGATGTCTTCTGCTGTAAATCCATCTTCTCCCATAGTAAGAGCTTCAGTTACTTCTTTAATAATTCTATCTGTTATTACTTTATTTTTAGGATCTTTGAAGAATCTTATACAGTCTTCCATAGTTCTACCTATAACTGTGGTCTCATTATATATAAATAATCCACCCTTGTTTTGAAGAATATTTTTCTCTTTAGCTGTAATAAAGATAAGAGATAATTTCATGTCTGAGCCAGTATATAGGTTAATAATTTTCTCTGGATCTGTATTAGCTACATTTATAAGGAATTCTTCTATTTCTTCTCTCGTAGAAGTTTTTACAAAACATCCTAAGATCTTAGCTTTGACAGTTAATCCTGAAGCACTATCTCCATATATGTATGTTTTGGCCTTTACTTTTGTTCTTTCAAGCTGGTTTCTCTTCTTAGTCTCATCTACTATTCTTTCTACATAAAATAAAGAATTAACAGGAGCAATATCTGAAGGCTCTTGAATTACTCTACCCTTTTCATCCAATTTACCTCTTGGATCAAAAATTAATTCAGAAAACCTAATTGCTTCCCAATTAGCTTTTTGAATAGGATTAGTTAAATCAAAATCTGTTCCATTCTTTATTTCAAAACCATCAGTTTCTCTAATGAAATAATCAGCTTGATTATCATTTTTATCATAAATAATATCTCCTTTGGAATCTACTCTTCTTACACAAGAAGGGAATTCTCCTGTTAAAGGATTCCTTACTGGATAAATTTTAGCTCCAGCATGAGCAGGGCCATGAAAACATCTTATATGTACATTTTCATTTAATTCATTTAAAATTTCAGCATTATTCATAGTCATTTTATTTAATAGTATATAAATAAAAATCTGTAGAGAAGAATATGGTTATATTATCTCTACAGATTTATCTTAAATTTTTATTTTCTTCTTCTGTTTTGTTTAAATATTACAGATCTATAAGGAGCATACACAGTGATTCCAGAATATCCCCAATAGATCATCTTAGATCCTGCAACTGGAGTAGAAGCAGTACCTCCCTCAAGACCAGTTAGACCTCCAACACCTTTAACATCAGTTTTGATCATATCAGCTCCCTTGAATGTCCAAGACTCAATAGCTGGTTTACCATTAGCTAAATCTGGTGTTAAATCTAGTATAAATCCAAATGCTTCATCTGGATACTCAACGTCTAAAGTTCTATCAGGCATGAAGGTAATAAAGTTACCTGCATATTCATAAGATGTAAATGTGGCTCCAACTCTAACTCCAGGAACACTTTCACCTATTGATTTCTTAGTTCCAGAAACTTTAGAATACATTAAAGTATTAGAAGGATTCCACTTAGCAATTTCATTCATCAAGTTGTCATTAACTTGTCTCCACATTAGAGAGTTACAAACAACAGTGAAATCATTACCAGTCAAGTTATCAGTCTTACTTGTCATGAAGTTGATTGCTTCCTTAAAGTGAGTTACTAATAACTGATCAAATGTGATAACATAAGCAAATCTTTCGATTTGTGGTATAATACCATCACCAATATAAATTGGTCTGTTAGTTTCTGGATCTGTAATAGTAGGTTTACCATTAACGTCTACATTGGATCTAGCAAATAGATCATGCTTACTTTTAACTTCTAGGAAGTTATCAATTAAGGTTTTCTCCATACTAGTCATGGTAAAGTATCTTTCACTTCCATGAGTTTCAGTATCAGAGATTTTTAAGAACACATCCTCATTAGCTAAATAAGCTTGAGAAGCATCAATATCATTTCTGTGTAGAGTTAAGTAATTTCTATGAGTTTCCATGTTAGATTGATACTTAGTATAACCTTGATCATGGTAGTCATAAGGATGAGCATTAGATAAGAAGTGAGTAGTCATTCCTGGCTTACATGCACTTAAATCTAAGTGTTGTTTTCCATCATTGTCTACAAGAACACAAGTGTATTCAAAATATTGATTAGTTCTCCAAAGAGGTCTTCTTGTTACATATAGTTGTTGATGAGAACCATCTATAACAAAGATGTCATGTTTTTCATAATATCTTTCTTTTAAAGGTATAATTATCTCGGTATTTCCAACACCGTCTCCAATAGGTTCTCCTGCAATTTCAATTCTCTTAATGAAATTAACATTAACATCCCATTCTATACAGAATGCATTAATGCTCTTAGTTCCTTTCTTTGGAATATCTTGGTAAACTAAATTTCCTAATTTATCTACCAATGTAGAAACGGTATGATTTTTGCAAAGGGAAGCAGCTAATCCTACTCTATGTTTAGCTCTTCCTAAAAATTGTGAAAAGTCATGATATGTCCGTGATCCAGACACATTGGCTCTATTACTGATGTATTCAGCTACAAACATTTAATTTAAATTTTAAAGTTTAACTAATATTTTATTGTTTAAGTTTAAACAACATACTTAGATCATCCTCATCAGATGGTACTGATGTGCTTTTAACAGTTACATTTGATTTTGGACTAGGTTTGTTGTTTCCTTTAGGGTTGGATGGATTTTTTAAATTTTGTATTTCTTTATCTTTTTTAGATAATTCGCTCATATAAGCAGTGTGAAGATTTTGAAGTAGCTCATCACCATGTGCCATGAAGAAGGCCATCTTAAATAACTTTTCAGGGTTATTTAAATCCATTGCCAATTTACTAGCCCCATTTAAGGTAGGTTTAAACGCATAATCATAAGTAGAAGTTAAATCTCTATCTTCAAGATCTACGCCAGAGAAGTTTTTATATTTATTGCCAGCTTCTTTAAAAGAATTTAAGAATTGCTGTTGTTCTTCTGTGGTAACTTGTTGATTATTTTGATTATTTTGTTCTTCAAGTTGTTGCTGTTCTAATTCTTTATAAATCTCTCTAAGTCTTTCAACTTTTTTAGTGAACAGATTAGGATTTTCTTTAGCTCTTTCTACCTCATCATGAATTTCTTCATCTGTCCAATCTTCGTATCTCTCTTTAAGATCAAAAGCTAGAATCTCTTCATCAGAGAGATTATCTACACTGAATTGAACATTATTATCAAGATATTCTTGAATACCTTGTTGTTTATAGTAGTTAATCATTTCCTCTTGAGATAACTCATGTTCTCTCATAAAAGATATTAACTGTATTTCATCTTTACTTAAATCATAATCTTCATTTGGGGAAGTATTTAAAATTTGTAGCTTCTCCTCATTGGTCAATTCATCAAATGATTTGGTAACTATTGCTCCAAAATCATTTTCTATTTTAATATTATTAGGATCTTTAAATCCTCTTGCCTTTAGTGCCTCAGTAATTAAATCAAATTGCTCTGTGACTACAGGATTAGATAAATCAGAATTGTTTCCATCTTGGTTCTGTGGATCTGGTTCAGTTGGAGGTTCTGGATTAGAATTATCTCCTCCTTGTGAATCATCTGGAAGATTTGTTAGTAATGAAGGATCATTTCCATCAGGATTTGGCTCTCCATTACCTTCCTCTAGTCCTAATAATAAATCTAAATCATCATTCATAGTATATCTATGTTAGTTAATTATAGACTATTAATATAGTCATAGAAAGTAATTAAATCTTTATGTCTAATTGGCCATACAGATTTATTAACTATTTTCTTAATAGATTCTATAGACTCAGAAGGAAGATCAAAAGATTCAACTTCAATGTTCTCTTCTAAAACATCCATAAGTTCCATATCTTTCTTCATTTGTCCTAGTGAAAGTCCTTCTGGACTTGCTTGTCTATACAAAAATAAAAGTAACTTTGCATAATTAGCATCCTCATTCTCTACGAGTCTTAATTCCGTATTTCTATTCTCAAATTTCATATCATTTAAAGTTTATAGTTTTATTTTGCAAATATAGATATTATTTAGACTGAATCCAAATAAACAAAATATTTTTTAATTTTTGATTTTTATTAGCTCCACGTTAATATCACTTCCAAAATCTTTAGCTTTAGCATAAGTTTTATCTATATAATGATTTCTAAAGCCAATTAAAGAGTATCCATGCTCTTTTCTTTTTCTAAAATTATACCAATATATAACATCATAGTAATTAGTTACTACTATAGTTAAATCTATTTTTGCATCCTTGAATACAAGATCAATTTTGTTATTTTTTATAGTTAATTCTCCTTGAACAGTAACACATTTAATTGGCTCTATAAAATGTATAATAGTATCTTTAGACGCATCAATTTGTTGTACTATAGTATCTTTGAGTGTAATAGTGTCTGTTATTGTTATTTTTCCTATTGATGTTAAATTTTTTATCTTTATATCTTTTTCTTTAATTATATCTCTATATAATGAATCTTGTTTCAAGATTAAGGTTTTAAATTGCTTTTCAGAAACATTATATACTTTTTGTATAGAATCTTTCTGAATTAGTTCTGTAGTGTGGAGGTCTCTCAAATCTCTTATCTCTGTAGCTTGATTCAAACAAGTTCTTGTTATGAATATTATATAAATGGCAGCTATTATAATAAGAGTGTATTTAGTTATTATCTTCTTCATATTCTTTTCTTCCATAATTATCAATTTTCTTTTCCTTCACACTAACTCCTAGAAGACCTAATCCTGATGTAATTAAGGTTCCTATAAAGATTAATATTGATTCATCTATTACTCCAACTGGATCTAGTGATAGAGCAGCTATGTACCCTATTACTATTCCAGACAGAGTTAAAATTGTTCCTATAATTCTTTTAGAGGATAAATCTCCATTTGTTCCTCTAAAAATTTCTCTAAATATATTCATTAATTATGAAGTACTCCAGTTAAATATCTCCATCCTTCTGATGTTTTAACAAATTCTGCTGCTTCATTTTCTACCAACCAAAACCATCCTTGCATAAGCATTATTTCTAATCTGTGAGTGTTATAGGTATTTCTATTATATAAAATAAGTTTCTGACCTACTTTTCCTCCTACTAATGCAACTTGATAAGTTTGATTATCTTTACTATATAATTCTATATAAGATTTTCCATCAACATTTAAAGGATATGGATTATCTGTTCCAGATCCATAATCTATATATACATCATTAGCTCTAGTATATATCAAAGATTTAGCTTCAGCAGAACCGTTAAATACTGACTCTCCATTTATTTGAAGTCCTTCAAACATTCCAAAGAAAATATCATAATTTAGTAAGTCTCCTATTAAAGCTCTTTGACTATGCCATTCATTCTTAGTAGTATCCTTGGTTCCATACATTAATCCAAAGAATTCATTTCCTCCTGTGTCTGAACTTTTTATATTTCCCATGACTAGTCCAAATCTATTTCTATCTCCTTCAGAACTCTTAGTACTATCAAATATTTCATATCCATCTTTAGTTAAATGTAAATCTCCTACATTACTTCCTATACCTATATTTATAATACCTTCTACTTCAGCATTACTAGCGTATAGCTTTCCACCTTGAGTTACTACAAATGGTGCTGTAGGCTCATTATAAGTTCCATTTATGTCATTAAGAACTGTATTCCTTGCTGCATCAAGAGTACCTCCGGCCCAGAATCTTACTAAGTTATCTCCACTTAAACCTTCTTGTGTTCCTGATCCAGTTATTCCTGAATTTGGAACAAACATGGTTTCTCCAGTTCCAAGAGCTATTGTACCTGTAGTAATTACTCCCATGTCTATTACAGTTCCTTTTGTGCTATCCCCAAAGGTAATTTTACCATTTGTATCCCAATATATGTTATTATAAGCTAAAGACCCACTACCATCACTATTAAATCTCCAAGGATTATCATTTTCATTACTCATTCTTAACCCATACATAGTTCCATCTGGGAGAAATTTAACATGAGGTCTTTCTACAATAGTCACTACTCCATCAATTGATGTAGATTCTACTAACTCAATTCCTCCTGTAATAGCTTCTGCATTTAATCGCCATCTAGTTATATCTATATTATTAGGATCTCTGATTTCTATTTTATCGGATCTCATATAAGGGCCTTCAATTAATTGGTTTCCTATAACTATATCAGCCTCAAGCAATCTAGTATTTATATATCCCCCCTCTATAATAGTGTTGCCTTTTAATGCCCATGTCATTAAATCCTTATAATCACTATATCCTAATTTTGCAGCTACATCTTCTCTAATGCTAGACTGAGCTAAATTTCTTTCAGCCCAATCATTTACTAAAGGTATTTCAGTAGATTTTCTATCAGATAAAGATATATATATATTATTATAGGTAGTTATCCAATAATCATCTAGATTATAGGGAGTAGCAGGGAGATCTTCTTTTTTAGAGTAATATAATGTGTTATTAGTTCCTAACAAATTTAATTGCTTACATAAGTCTGTTTCTATCGGTAGTAGATTTACTTCTATAAAATCTTCTGGTGGATCCTCTGGTTTTTGATTATAATATTCAGTAATTAATCTCCAAATTAAAGGAGAGGAAGGATCATTAGGATCTTGGTAATCTCTCAGATAATAGGTGGTAATCCCATCTTTAGTGCAGTTGTAAATACTTTTATATAGAGCATCTGGAGGATTAAGAATGACTTTTATTTTAAGAGGATTATCTGGATCTTCTGGATCAAATTCATAATCTTCTATATCATTGGGATTATCAATTTCCTCTGAGGTATATGGATATTTCATTACAGGAACTTTATAATCTGGATTGTCTACTAATCTCTCTTCTCCTGGAATATAATCTCCATTATAAAATACTAACTGATTATATGAATCAGTAAAGAATGCCTGCATTAACTGAGATTTAGATAAATTTACAGTATTTGACTCATAAAATTCTCCTATATCTATAGAATTATTTAAATCATGGCCAAAGGTAATTAGTCTCCCTTTTAAATATACATTATCTCCAAATAATCCATATCCCTTTAAGGCATTTTTTCCATAGGTAATTCCATTCAAATTTCCTAATCTGCACCTAATACTTCCAGCAAAACTTTTTTGCTTAACATCTGATAAAATATCAATTATAGGATTTACTGTGTCTGAAGCGGAGAGATATATGGCACTCTGTCTATTAGTATCAATAACATTTCCTAACTGACATACCTCATCCCCTATCATAGGCATGGTATTATATTCATCAAATTCTGACATATCTACATATATTCCATATCTATCAGCCTCTCTAACCCATACCCAATATCCTCTTACATCTGGGTATTGAAATATTTGGCATCTTGCTAAATCATTTTTAGCAAATGGAGAATATTCATCTTCGAATTGAATATAGTAAGATTTTACAGTTATGACATTCCCTGTAGGCTGGTAGTCTTGATCCAACTCATCAGTTTCTAACTCTATTTCTTCGATTTGTCTAATCTTACTCCCACCTTGAGAGATTATTAAGGACCCTTTTACTACTCTAATTTTTTCTAAAATTAGTTCATAAATATGCATAGTTTGTCTAACTGTTAAGTTATCAAACTCTGCATTATATCTTCCCTGCTCATCTAAATAAATTCTAAATCCTTCTCCAGTGAATCCTGGAACAAATTCATAAGATCCAACATCAGTTGTTATAATTCTTCCACTAGAATCGACCTGTAATATTCCACTAAATAAACTATCTCCGGAAACATCTAGAGCTTGAGTTGGATTATTTTTATTTATTCCTATTCCAGTTTTAGAAATAGATAACTTAGAAACTAGAGCATTATTTACATAAAGATTCAACGACCCATTGTTAAATTCAAGTCTAACATTGTTAGAGGATCCATCAAATAAAGTCATTGGAGACTTACTAATAATATTAAATTTAGACAATGGGAATGATACAGAATTAGAATTAGACCCTATGGTAACGGTTCCCCTAACTGTCCCTCCATCGTTAAGATTTAAATATAATTCCTGCAGCCCATCACTTGTTTTCACATAATGTCTTTTGTTATCTACTACATAATAAGCATAATCGGTAGGAAGATCTTCTGAATCATCTGTTAAGTAGTTTATAACTTGTTTAATATTTCCTAAGGCATACTTTATTTGATCCGAGGTAAGCTTCTGTGTTTTATTTATGGCTAAATAGTCTTCATTTGTATAATCTGGCTCTCCTTCACTTGGCGGATCCTCACCCTCATCTACTTCTTTAGAATTTAATTCAAAAAGAATACCTCCTAAACTTATATAAAAAGTTCCATCCGCCTTAGAATAATATATACCATCAGATGTAATCTCTGACTTATCATTAACCTCTTTAATGATAGAGGAAGAGGATTGAGAAATTGATTCAGCTGATATTTTTCCATTTTTAATCAGGTCTAGGAAAGAATTCCCAAACCTGATTTTTACATTTCCTTTACCATTTAAGATAATGTCAGTTCCCTCATCCCCCACTAGGGTATATACTTTCCCCAATATCCTCTCATGTCTGACTAACTCTTTCATTATTCATTAATTTTAAGGTTGACTTTCTAGTGCTGCAACTCTTGCTTCTAAGCTAGATACCTTAGAAGCTAAAGTCTGAAGTAATTCTTTATCACTATTAGTATAATCATTAGAAGATAGTCCTTTACCAGATACCTTATCCACCTTACCTTCTTCTAACTCATTAGTCTTATTAGTAAATTTAGTATCTAAATCATCTATAGACCCTTCTAACTCATTCTTAGTATCTTCAATAATTTCTAAAGTCTCATCTTGGTTGGAGTTTATCTTCACTACCATATCCCTCAGATTATCTCCACCCTGATTGTTTGCTAATCTTCCTAAAATAAGTTTATTCATATCTTAATTTATTCCTAATTCTGCACAATCAGAATCAACTATAGATTTAATTTCTGCTCTTTTATTCAAGAAATCTAAATATTTCTGAATATAAGATTCATCTAATAACCCCTCTTTCGCAGAGTTATAATCATTGATTAATTTCTTTTCATCTTCGTTAGTCCAAATGGACTCAATTGCTGCTTTTAAAATAGTATCACTATCTGGTTGCCCATAGAATACAATCTCATTACATTTATATTGAGTTGCAGGCTCTTCACCTTCTTCTCTCTCAACTGTAATTTGTTCTATGCCCCATCTATAGAAATACTTATTATTAACTATTTTCTCTAGTTTTTCAGGCTGAAAGTCATAATATGCGTTCATAATCTTATCTAATTAAATGTTTCGGATTATAAATTTTGTTTAATAAATTCTGTGAATTACAATGTTTAGCCCAACTCCTATAACTAGACATTATCATTTTATATTGTCTGTAGCATAAGTATCTTTTATTAGTTCTAGCAGCTAATTTAGCAAACTTCTTCTTTGTCTTTTTTCTTAACAAAGTATGAGTATGCCTAAATACATATCCTACAAAGTCTATTCCTCTTATAGCAACAGGAAAGACTTGATAATTTTGTTTAACAGTTAATTTTAATGTTGCAAGATATTCCTTGATTTCTATTAATAAGTTATGAAGAAATTCTTTATTAGAATGTAATATAACTATATCATCGGCATATCTGTAATAAAATTTAACTCCTTTGACTTCTTTCAACCAATGGTCAAAATATGCTAAGAATAAATTAGCAAAGAATTGTGATAGATAGTTACCTATAGGAACCCCAGGTGCAGAGTCTATTATCTCATCTAATAAAGATAATAGTTTTTTATCCTTTATCTTTTTCCTGATTATCTTCTTCAATATATCATGATCTATTGAAGGATAGAATTTTTTAATATCAAGTTTAAGACAATATTTAGTTTCCTCTACATTTTGTCTAAGTTCTTTTTTTAATTTTCTAACTATTCTATGTATTCCTCTGTTTTTAATACAACTATATGTATCAGCAGTGAATACAGAAACCCAAATTGGCTCCATGATATTCATTATAGCATGGTGTACTATTCTATCTGGATAATATGGAAGCCTAAAGATTTCTCTTTCTTTAGGCTCATATATTTTAAATATTTTATATTCTGAGGTTTTATATGTACCAGATTTTAATTGTTCATGAAGTTTAAGAATATTTTCTTTTCTATTCTTATCATGTTTCATTACTCCAAAACTTCTGGTTTTGCCCTTTCTAGCTTTAGAATCAGCTAACTCTAGGTTTTCTATACTAATTATTTGCTCAAATAAATTATTAATTCTTTTCATATTTTTGTTTTCTAATGGGAACTTTCAAATTGCATTTGCATTGCAATTACTACACTATGGTATTTTTGCACTGTTGCATTTCTACTAATACCCTCTGAAGGGTTTATTTTTTGCCAAGAGGCAAGGCCTTCACAAGTATATATTAGTTTTTGATATTCTTGAAAACACTAAGCTGGCCGCTGACATTGGCATTGGCATTAGACACGCTGTTGTTCGAATTACAGTAGCTGAAACTGGAGTTGGCACTGTTATTACAAGAGCTACCAAGCAGCAACAAGGTTGTGAACAGCCTATATTATATTGTTTTTAACTCATAATATTCTAGATTAGGTAACAAAGCCGGCCGCCGACA
>UMFO01027759.1_pt1 | contig 23469 bp, 20 predicted proteins | sample 1965051 | NCBI WGS metagenome assembly UMFO01 (sample SAMEA4836050, study PRJEB28245) | human gut metagenome | biome: gut microbiome; material: fecal sample | place: Denmark | collected 2008
TGTGCTGTTTCGTCAATATCGGTTAAATCTGTGAGCATAAAACCGACTTGACCGATGTGGCGGTCTGCGTTTGTTCCCGTTGTTTTGTTACACCTTTTAAAGCGTTTTACAAGCGGTCGTGTCACGATAAGCGAAACAAGTGACACAACAAGGAACACCGCCGACTGGATTGTTATGTCGCTTGTGAATATAGTTGTAATGGCGGCACAAACCGAGCCGAGAACAAACCATATTGATACAAGCTGTGTTGTAAAGCCTTTTCAAAGCAACATAAATATTGCAAAGCCTATCCACACTATCGGCATATATTGCTCCATAGAGCTGTCACCCTCCTTTTCGCATAATTTTAACACAATATTATATATTGCTATTTTATGCGTTAACTGATTATTTTGTATCTGTATTCCGCTTTATCCTTACAATTTCATGTAAAAAGGGCATAAAAATACCGACAAGTATTAGCATAGAACACCATTACTTGTCGGTAATAATTTTAATATCACATTCCTTGTTCAAAAATATAGAGGTACAAATCTTCAAGGGTTGGGTTTGCAATTGTTATTTTATGATTTTCAGGGGGATTATCTGTGACTAATCTTACTACGATTTTATCATCATTATGATAGAGATTTGAAACTCGATAATTATCCTGAAAATATTTTAATTCCTCTTTTTCAATTTCCACCTCAACTACCTTATTTGCAATTTCATTTACAAGATTTTGGCAGGTATCGTGTAACACAAGTTTTCCCTGCTTTAGAAGTATAATCTCTTTAGCAATGAACTCGATATCGGACACAACATGAGTAGAAATGAGCACGATTTTATCTTCTGCAATCTCGCTTATAAAGTTGCGTATTTTTATTCTCTCTTTGGGGTCAAGTCCTGCTGTCGGTTCGTCAAGAATTAATATTTTAGGCTCATTGAGCAGAGCCTGTGCAATCAATGCACGCTGTTTCATACCGCCCGAAAATGCGCCTAACTTTTTATGTGCTGCATCTGTTAGATTTACTGTTTCAAGAAGCTGAGAGATTTTCTTTTTTGCCTCTTTCTTTTTAAGTCCCTTTAATGCCGCCATATACCACAAAAATCGGTTAAGAGTAAAATCATCATATAAACCTTGTTGCTGTGGCATATAACCGAGAACGCTCCGATAATTTTTACCTAATTTTTTAATATTTTCTCCGTCATACAACACTTCACCTTTATCCGAATTTAGGTTATCGGTAATGATATTCATAAGTGTTGATTTACCTGCACCGTTAGGTCCAAGAAGTCCATACACACCCGTAGTAAGCGTAACGGTAAAACCATCAAGTGCTTTTACCGCTCCCTTTTTATAGACTTTTGTAATACCTTTAATCTCAAGCTTCGGCATTTATTCGCCTCCATATTCTTGTTTCGGTAAATTTCAATTTAGAAATTTCAAGTGTGACAATCGCAATTAAGATACTCAGCAAGCAAGTCATAACGATAGCTATAATATGGGAATTTACAACCCAATAACCTATTCTTACGTTTTCAATCGGATTCAAAGCAAGCAATGGTAATATAACTAAAACAGTTGAAACCACCATTGTAAACATACTGCTACGGGTAAAAATTGAAACTGCTGTAATAACAAATGTTACTGCTGTTGCAAGCAAAAAGTAACAAATGAGATTGACAACTACCGCATTTATCACACTAAAAGATGTTTCTTGAACATTTTCAAAAATACATACTAAGGGTGTATTCAAACTGTTCGCACCGTATGTATTTATAAATCTTACAAAATACGGCACATACAGAGCTGTAAATGCTATTAACAAATATATACACTCCACTACTATTTTTCCAAAAAACAGTTTTGTTTTACCGTTTTCAGTAGTACGAATAAGGTTGATCATACCATTTTTATACTCGGGTGAAAATACATAAGGAACACCTATCACAAGAACAAGGCAAAGCAAAGCAAAATCGTTCCATTCCCTTGTTTTACTTGAAACAAAACTTTTATAGATGTTTTCATCAATAAATTTTGCATCTATGCCCTTTTTATCTAGTTCAAGGAGTCGATTGTATTGTTCGATTACTCTTTCAAATGCAATCCCTTTGCTGTTTAAAATATTTTCAATCGACTTGGACATAGCCTGTTTTGCATTTTCGGAAAGCTCACTATTTTCAGCAATTTCGCCCATGCGTTGTTGCAAGTTGTTAAAATAATTTTGCTGTTTCAAAATATAGTTTTCCTTTTCCGAAGTTATGTCACCCTCAAGATATTCCATATACGCTTTGTAGTCAGCATCCGAATTTTCTGAATAAGGGTAACGAACCGTTCCGAACGATGAAATAATTGCAAAAAGCACAAACAAAACAATCATAACAGCCATTTTATTTTGAATAGTAAATTTAAAAACTTCGCCTTTAAAAACGCCGGTACTGCCGTTTAATGTAAAAAATCTTGATTTAAACTTTTCAAGCAGTCTTGAAAAAATGCCGGCAGTCTTCTGTTGATTGCGTTTGCAAAATAATATGCAGGAAAACACCGTACACAAAAGAAATACTGTACCAAAAACGGCAAATGCAATCGGAATCGAAGTTACTGCATTTGAAAAAATATTAAGATTCAGATAACTTCCAAAAAATTCCCCGCCGTCAAGAATATAGAAAATATTAATGTACTTTAAAAGGTTCAAAAAAGAGTTCTGTCCAATCAAGGTATAGAGCAAATACTCTGCACCAATTATTACGAGCCCTGTAAGATACATCGTTGCAGAACTTGAAAAGATAATAAATACAAGAGCCAAAAACGATGAAATAACAAAAGTCCCCATTATTTTTGCAAATGCAAACAAAATCAAAAATTGACCTGCTGTAACTGTAAGGGTACAGTTGCGAAACTCGGAAATTGATTGAATATTTACGCTTAAATCGGTACTGCGATACAGGAAAGTGTTTATGATAAAATTGCAAAAAATGAATAATATTGATACAACAGCTGACAGTACAAAAAACAACATGAATTTTGAAATTATAGTTTTGAATCTGCCGAATTTTGTACATCGTACCAACGAATACAGTCCTTTTTCACGCTCATATTGAAAAAGATAAACGCAAAGCAAAAACACAATGGCGATTATAAAAATATCGGTTAAGCTGTATTCTGTTGTTGCAATAAAAGCATCAGAATTTACAAGGCTTAGCTTGGTGTTTTTTAATCCTGAATAATCGTTGGATGTTTTGTAAAGATTTTTATATGAAAAAGAACTTTCATCGCCAAAAATTGAAGAGGACGACTGCGCCTTTGCCCTGTCATACATTTTGTCAATAAAATCCGGATAGGAATTTATATACTCAATCTGCTGTGAAATATTATAGAGAAAACTGTTTTTCCAAAAGTTATCTCCGCCTTTTTCACTCATTTCAACAGCCTTTTGATACGCATCCGGATTACTCTTTCGATACTCATCAAGTTCATATGTGTAATTTTCAATAAGTTCCTCGTTATCAGTCTGTGCAAGATTTTCAAGTCTACTAAAAATTTCATATGCAAGCAGTTCATTGTCAATTTGCTTTTCAGCGTCATTCAAAGACATTGAAGAATAACTATTGAGCATTTTAGTATACTCATTGGAATAAGTGATTCTAATGCTGTTTTCTTCGGTATTTTGCGATGAATATAATAAAAAGCCGTTGATTGCAAGGCAGAGCAATAAAACAACAAAAAATATTTTTTTATTAAGTATCTTTTTCAGTTCATAAATAAAGAGTTTCATAAATTCATCTGTTACTCAAAAGTATAAATTTCATCGGCATTTTCTGTGTTATTTTTATCAATATAATAAAGTGTTTTTTCTTCTTCGTTGTAATCAATAAAACAACTGCTGTCAAAACCTATTTCGGCAGTAAATTCAAACGGCATTTTCTTTAAAGTTGCCTTATAGCTTTTATCACAGAAAATCAACTTATCAGCCTCATTATCATCATTAGCAGCTGAAATTATCAGATTTTCACCGTCATTTGTAAAAGGAGTGTAGTATTGATAACCTGCAATCAAATCAGAACAATCAAGAATTTTCTTTTGATTTTCTCCGTTAAAATCGCACTCATACACCTTACTTCCGTTTGCGAAAATCAGCTTATCATTGAAAATTGTAAACATTGAATTTATATTTACTTCCAACTTTTCACTGAGATTTTCCCATTTATCGGTCTGTAAATCATAGTTTATCAAGTAGCTGTTTTCCTTGGTACCGTCAAGCTTTGTTATCCATAAAAAAAGATGATTGCCGTAGAATCTGGTGTCACATACACTCATACCATTAAGTATATCGTATTTATAGTACGGCAGTAACTCATCTGTGTTTCCTTTACCATCGGCAGAAACCTTGTAAAGTGCCATATTACTGCCTTCTGCCGCTCCTTCGTTATCTTTTTTACTTCCGTCAAAATAAATATATCCTCTGTGAATTTTAAAGTCCCAAATTGTATAATCCCTTGTCGAATATAAAACCTCACGATTTGTTCCGTCAGTTGAAATTTTGCAAATTTCATTTAATTCATAAGTTACACCGTCTTTGTCGGTTTTATCCTCGACCGATTGAAAATAAATGCAGTCATTGTAGTAAACAAGACTTCTGAAATATGTATTTAAAAATGCTGTACACTCTTTCTTTTTCTCAAACGAGGTTTCTTTGTCATGCATACAATCACTTCGATTGCACAAAGGTTGACAACTATGCGTTTCCTTATCAATCACATACAAAAATCCGTTATCTGAATTTAAAAAGTAAATGCCCGTATGAGTATCTGCAAAATAGAGCTGACTGCCGTACCTTATAAAATTCTCCTGACTGTCCTGATTAGGAACATATGTATCAGAACTGTCGATACTCATTTTTTGATTACATCCGCACAAAAAAACAAATGAAATCAGAAACAAAAATGCAGTGTATTTTTTAATCATAATTTTCATATAAACACCTCAGAGCCCACCCGCTACATTCGGGTGGGCTCACAAACTTATGCTGTTTTGCCGACTGTAGCAGATACAGTTGTTGCACTATCAAATTGAGAAATACATTTTGAGCCTACTAAAGTATAATAACCGTTTGTAGTAACCGTAAGGCTCTTGTTATTATCAACGCTATCATACGAATTGCACGATAACTTCACATAACTACCGGATTTGTAATATCCATACACCCAAACCTTTATTGAACACGGTCCGCCATTAGTAACACTTCCTTTTCCACTAGTTGTGTTACCTGAATATGAAGCCGTTGATGATACTGTATAACCATTACTCATTTCTGCATATCTTGTACTGGAAGCTGCGCTAGCGCTTATAGCCGCAACTGATGAAAAAGCACATATTGTAGCTAACATTGTTGTTGTTATTTTTCTCATCTTGTGTTTCATAAAGAGTTCCTCCTTTGTTATGTTAAAATATTATTAATATAATTTTCAGTTGAAACAACGATTAAGACATTAAACCATTGGACTTACCTCCTTTCATACTTATTTTAATTGCTAAAATTTTATTTAAAAATATTAATACTTTAACTGTCATTTAAACACAACATACTGAAATAAGTTTTAAAATTGATTTTATATTTTTAAATCAATTCGCTACTTCTGTAATTTAAAATTAAGCAGTTTCCAATATTTTATATTTGCAATATAGCTTTGGTATTGTAATTACATTTATTAATCAATTTATCTATCTTGTAAGACAATTTTAACATATCAAATATATAAACGCAATGATTTTTAGATATTATTTGTTACAAAATTTCACTATATGTTTTTGTGCAATATGACAGATTTTATTTAAAATAATGCTAATTAATATCGGTACAAACAGACCAAATATAAGATATACAAAAGCCCACTGTTGCAAACCGTTTGGAAGATAGTAGTACCATATACTTGATTTAAATGATGCAACATTAAAGTCACCAAACAATGCGCCTGAAGTAATTCGGCTTAATCCGTAGAAAACAAATTTTAGGCACATAAAGCCTACAAGCTGATTTACCATAATTCCGTATGTGTTGTCAGCTATAAGCCTTACAAGCTTGCTGTTTCCTATGGCAGGCACAAGCAATCTTGAAACTCTCAGCCAAAATGCAATTGCTGTGATTGACGAGATATACGGAATTATAAAACCGTTGTTAAATTTAGCAAATGACGACGGAGTGTACTCCAAATCTTTGCAAAAAGTTAAAAGTATCAGCTGTACAGCAAATATAATTGCAAAGTACGCAACATTATTGAGAGTGTCTTTCTTTTCAAGCACAGCTTTATAAAAGCGACCGAATTCATAACAGGGCAGGAAAAACATTGTTCTGACAAGAAGTTTCACTATACCGTTAATTGCAGTCGGATTTTCTAGTGCAGTGTTAATTCCTATCATTCCGATTGCGAGATACACTATCAAAACTATAAATTCATTGTCAAGATGAATAAGTTTCAAAAATTTTCTGAACAGCACATTTATTATGCAAACCAAAAACAGCGGGTACACAAACCATGAACCGAGGTTATATTGAAAAGCCTCACCGTCAACAAACGGCATAACAAAAAGATTGTATAAATCAGGCTTTGCACCTATAGTAAATCCAAACAAACCGAGAAATGCAACCATACCACCGTAAAATATATTCCACAAATACGCAGGAATAAGAAGCCGCTTTGTTCGTTTCCATATGTATTTTCCGACATTTTCTTCATAATCGGTTTTGTAAAAATATCCCGATATAAACACAAACAATGCCAAATTATACGAATACGGCGGGAACCAGTTATAAGCAAGTTCCATTCCGCCATGATAACAATGTCCGGAAACTATAATGATAATTCCGATTGCCGACAAAAGTTTGAATTGCAAATTCACCCCTCCGTCAGTATTAACGCTACGCAAATTTTTACCCTTTTTCAAAATTCAACTCTCCTTAATTTTTGATTTATATTAAAAATGTTCACTGATTTTTTATCCTATATTTTGTTTAATCATATCTCAAAACCATACTGTAAACTTTGATTGTGCAAAAGCTGTAAAAAAATCGACAAAAATTGCACTCTATAATTCTTATTTACGGAAGCAGCTTCAAACCTTATTAGCTTTAAACCTTATTTAAATTTTTTGATAATAAAAGTTTCAAATTCCTGCAACACAAAGCCAAAGTATAATAACGGAATTAACGCAAATACGGCTAAAACATAAAATTCAATACAAAACAAAAATGCTATCCTTTTTCGTATAATTTTAACACAATATTGTATATTAGTCAAACTATTTTATTGCTATTTTATGCGTTAACTGATTATTTTGTATCTGCATTCCGCTTTCTTGGCATAACGCCTTAAAGAAAGGATAGCATTTTTTAGAATATTTGATTTTAATCAGGTAAAAATAGTGGGTTTTTGGTAAAAATTCGGTTATCTAAAATTACCGAAACTATAAATTCATTATTCTTCTCCGAAATAACTACATCTCCCCCATACTTCTCGGCAATACTTTTTACTATAGAAATTCCTCTGCCGTGATTTTTCTTATCTTCTTTACTTGTGTACAAAGTTGGATTAGTCTGCAAAACTGAAGAAGAGCAATAATTCTGCACATTTAAAACTCCGTACGACCCGTTTTGAAATATGCTTATCTTTAATTTTTTATTTTGCTCTTTTGCAAGTGCCTCAACAGCATTATCTGCAAGATTACCTATTAGAACAGCTAAATCATCACCTGCCACAAAACTTAAATTATCTTTACAATCTACGCTGAAATCAATATCATTTTCAATTGCTTTTTCATATACAACATTTAATATAGCATCCAAATAAACATAACCTGTTTTACAAAAATGGACACTAGCAGAAATATTATTATTTACATTATTGCACATTTTTTTAGCTTCATCATACCTTTGCCCATCAATCAAATTTTCGATGCACAACAATTGATTTTGAATGTTATGCTTAACATCAGTAAGATTTTTCATATATTTTTCTGAACTTGTCATTTGAACATTATACAGCTCTTTTTCTTTATTAAGCAAAATATTTTCATTTTCCAAAGAATAATTTTTTGAAAGACTTTTAATAAGATAAAAATTTATAAATGTAAATGAAAGGATTATTATTGAAACCGCTCCTAATACAATACGGTCAAAATCAGACATATCAGCGTTTGAAGATACCAAAAATGTCAGCAAGCCTACAGCAATGCTCAACAAAGGAATTACAAGAGTAATCAATATTTCTTGTTTGTGAATATGGCTTAACGAATTTTTGAAAAGATTATAAATTATAAATAAAACAATTACAAAAATCAGATTTGACATTAACACATACATATAACGATATTGGGAACTCTCTGTCATAAGATAATTATAGTCACAACTGATAATCGCAGAAAAGATATAATTAATTCCAAATGATAATACTGAATAAATCACATTCAAAATAACAGGTGTGAGAATTTTAACAAAAATTCTGTCTTTAAAAAACAAAACGCAATAGGGAATCATAATTGCAAAAAACACAACCGTTTCAATATACGCAAAAGATACATACAACCTGTTTATCTGTGTAATTGACAAAAACATCAATAATGATGCAACACAAAAAGCTATTCCCTCACAAATCTTATTGCGTGATGGGGTTAAGAATTTATAACAAAATACAGTAAACATTACACCTTGAAATAAATTTACAAATAACTCAAAACCATAATTAAACATTTATATCCCCCAACCATTTGAAATATTTTTTCTTTACATCATCTCTGTATTTTTTATTAAGAGGAATGTTAATATCATTTTGCAATAAAATACAATCCGCAGAAATATATTCAACATACTTATTGTTTACAGCATAACCAATATGCGGTCTTATAAAACCATATTCTGCGATATTTTTAAATTCTGTATTCATATCACTTCTGACCTTATATTCTTGATTTCGAGTATGATACACAACATAATTTTTAATTTTTTCAAGATAAATAATATCACCAATAACAATCGGAATATCTTTTCTTTCGGTATGCAATACTATAGTTTTATGTAATTCTTCAAAAGAATTATTTATACGGTTAATACATTCGTACAAATCAGATTCAATTTTACTTTTTCTTATAAATGAATAAGGAAAACTTTTTAAAGCATCAAAGACAAGCTCATCGTGACTTGTGACATAAACAATAAAAGGTATTTCAGCTGAGCCCTTCAATTTGTTGATCCGCTTGGCTGTAGCAATACCGTCAATTGACGGCATTTCAATATCAAGAAAAATCAGATGATACTTGCTGTAATTTTCAAGTATATCAAATCCGTTTGAGTATTTGTCAATTTTAAATTCCAAATTAAGCTTTTCACACACCGCTGTTATTTTGTTAATCAGACTTTCAACAAATACAATTTCATCATCTACTACCGCAATCTTTAACATATCCTCACCACCATTTTAATTCTAACAAATATTAAAATGTTTTTCAATACACTCTCAAACAGTCAATCATTTAAGAAGTTACAATCAATTTTATAAGTAGCAAGTTATTACCGCCGTTATCTCTGTACATTTGTTAGGGAAAAGTGATCATTTTTCAAAAGTTTGGGTAATGAAAATTTTGAATTTGATGCGGAGGGTAAAAAATCCATCCTAAGCGTATTTTAATATAAAAGCAAAAACAGCGCTAAGAAATGCATGGGCAATGAAAAATGCAGTTTGTAAAAACAGCCGTGCAAGATGAATGTTCCGGTTTTACGGCGCAAACAGAACAGGTTGATTTTCAGGCAGAATTGTACATAACCGCTAAAACAGAATATGTTTAAGATGGTGTAATACTGTAAAACATGAAACATTCTCATAGATTAAAAATCAAGGACCACCCAAGAAAAATAGGTGGTCCTTGATTTTAGAGAGATTTTATTTTTAAAAGGAGTTAGAAATCAGCTCATTTTATTTGTTTATACCAAAAATATATTTTGTAGTTTGTGTATAGTTTTCGTTTGCTTTTAATATTGTCGTAGGAAAATTCTTGTGATTTACAGCATCGGGAAAGCCCTGGGTTTCAAGACAAAACGCTGGATTTTCTCCGTATGTTGCTGAATCCTTTCCCATATTGGACAAAACATCGACATAATTTGCTGTATATACATGAACACCTTTTTGTGAAGTATAGCATTTTAATGTGATTCCGCTATCAATGCCCTCAGCTTCGGCCGCAAGCACAAATTCTTCATCAGAATGATTCAGCACAAACATATGATCAATACCGTTTGCAAAACCAATCTGCTCGTTTTTTCTGTCAATACCATTTCCAATTAACTTGGATTCGGTAAAATCAAACGATGTATTCTTAACGGGAGTTATCTCTCCTGTGGGATTGAGGTTTGAATTTATCGGTATGAAGAAATTTGCATTTATTTTCAGCTTGTGATTTTCAGTAACTTTACCGCTTTTATGTCCGTTAAGATTAAAATATGAATGATTGGTCAGATTACATATTGTGTCTTTGTCGGAAACTGCCGACCATTTTATCGTAAGTACATTTTCATCATCAAAAGTGTAGCGTACAAAGACTTTCATATTTCCGGGATAGCCCTCATCACCGTCGGGACTATCAAGCATAAATAGAACTGTATTTGGAACTTTATCATCAACTACCGCAAGCCACACTTTGCGGCTAAAGCTGTTAAATCCGCCGTGTAGATGGTTACTCCCATTGTTTACAGGGAGCTGATAATCTTCTCCGTTAAGAGTAAACTTGCCGTATGCAATTCTTCCGCAACATCTTCCGACAGTAGCACCGAAGTATGTTCCGTCAAATTCATAACCGTCAATGTGCTCATAGCCGAGAACTACATCTCTAATACTACCGTTTTTGTCAGGAACTTTTATCGAAACGACACTTGCGCCTAAATCACATAATGTCACGCTTGCTCCGCTGTTATTTTCTATTGTATAAAGATGAGTGGTTTCACCTTTGGATGTAGGTTCAAAATTCACTACCCTTACCTTTGACATTTTAGCACTTCCTTTACTACAGCGTCTTTATAAATTTATCAAAAGCCTTTTGTCCTTCAGGAGTTCTTTTGAATACACCTGCATCCAAAAGAACATTAAGAAACACCTTTCCTATCTCATTTTGAATTATTGAATCAATATTATTTTCATTGATTTCATCATACTGCGAAACAAATTCATTTACCCACTCGGAATGTTTGCTGATTTTCGGAATTTCATTTACATCCTTGTGATTAAGAATAGCATCCTTTAAAATAGCCATTTCATCTTTAAGCCGTGAGGGCAATACTGCAAGTCCCATAACTTCAATAAGGCCGATATTTTCTTTTTTTATATGATGCAAATTCGCATGAGGATGAAATACTCCCAGAGGATGCTCTTCACTTGTAATATTATTTCTGAGAACGAGGTCAATAACAAATTTTCCATCCTTTGTAAAAGCAATCGGAGTGATAGTGTTGTGAATTTCACCATCTGTTTCGGCAAAAATGCCAACATTTGCGTCCGTGTACGCTCTCCAACTCTTTAGAATATGAGAAGATAATGAAATAATGCTGTCCTTGTTATTACCTGTCAATCTTACAACTGACATAGGCCACTTTACAATTCCGCACTCCACATCATCAAAGCCGTTAACAATAAACTTTCTTTCAACCTCTGCCCTATTAAGTGCAAAGCTGTATCTGCCACCCTGAAAATGTTCATGTGTAAGTATTGAACCGCCTACAATCGGCAAATCAGCATTTGAACCGATTATATAATGCGGAAACTGTGAAATAAAATCAAACAGTTTTCTGAATGTAGAATCATTGATTACCATTGGTGTATGCTCACCGTTAAATACAATACAATGTTCATTGTAATAAACATACGGAGAATATTGCATAAACCAGTTATCTCCGTCAATGGTGAGCGGAATAATTCTGTGATTATCTCTTGCAGGATGATTTACTCTTCCGGCATATCCTTCATTTTCCTTACAAAGCAAACATTTCGGATAACCCGACTGTTTTTGAAGTTTTGCCGCTGCAATAGCTTTCGGATCTTTTTCAGGCTTTGAAAGATTTACAGTGATATCAATATCACCGTATTCGGTTGATGTTTTCCACTTTAAGTCTTTCTTAATACGATATCTTCTTATATAATCGGTATCGCAGCTGAATTTATAGTAGCTATCGGTTGCAAGTTTAGGAGAACAGCTATAATTCTGCCAAAATTCTCTTATTACTTCTGACGGTCGCTTAACAAGTGAAGCCATAAGTTTCACATCAAATAAGTCGCGATATGTTACTGTATTTTCGGGAATGATTCCTTTTTCGTATGCATAATCAAGAAGTCCCGACAAAATTTCTTCAAGAGTATCCTCGTTATCTGCTGTAAGGCAAGTACAACTGTCATCGGGTTCATCCATATGGAACAACGATAAAAGCCTATTTTGCGTGTAGATTATATCCTCTTTTTCAATAAGCCCTGTATTGATTCCGTATGAAACAAGTCTTAATATTAAGCCGTAAACGCTGTTCTTCATAAATACCGCCTCACTTACTATAGCCGTTGGGATGTGTTGAATGCCATTTCCACGCTGTTTTAATAATTGTTCCCAGATCATCATACTCAGGTTTCCAGCCAAGTACAGTTTTCGCCTTATCGCTTGATGCAATCAATACAGCAGGATCGCCGCTTCTTCTGCTTTCTTCAACAACCTTAATATCTTTCTGTGTAACCTCTTTTGCTTTTTCAATTACCTCACGAACAGAAAAACCTACACCGTTGCCAAGATTGAATATATCACTTTTACCGCCCTTCATAAGATATTCAACTGCAAGAATATGAGCCTGTGCAAGGTCAGTGACATGGATATAATCACGAATACAAGTTCCGTCAGATGTGGGATAATCAGTACCAAAAATACTTATGTGGTCACGGGTACCCTGTGCCGCTTGAAGAATAATCGGAATAAGGTGGGTTTCAGGATTATGTGCCTCACCGATTTTTCCGCTGATATGTGCTCCGCATGCATTGAAATATCTGAGAGAAACATATCTTAAACCATGTGCTTTTTCAACCCAATAGAACATTCTCTCCATGGATTTTTTTGTTTCTCCGTAGCAGTTTGTCGGATTTGTCGGATCGGTTTCAAGAATAGGAGTTCTCTCAGGCTCACCGTATGTTGCCGCTGTTGATGAAAATACAATCTTATCAATTCCGTGAGCAACCATTGACTGAAGCAAAACCTTTGTGCCGTTGAGGTTATTATCATAATATTTGAGAGGGTTGGTCATACTTTCACCGACAAGTGAATTGGCTGCAAAATGAATTACAGCATCAATACCTTTTTCTTTATCAAAAACGCTGTCAATTTCACTTCTGTTTCTGAGATCACCTTTATAAAATTTTGCTTTGGGATGAACCGCCTCGATATGACCTGTTTCAAGGTTATCGAATACAACAACCTCATTACCGCTTTCAATAAGTCTGTAAACTGTATGCGAACCGATATATCCGGCACCGCCTAAAACAAGAATTTTCATTTTGTCCTCCTTAATAAAAACAAAACCTACATAATTACATTACTTTTATTCCGCCGTATTTTCTCACTTGGAGAACATGGCAGGAGTTTTCTCCGAAAATTTTATTTATAAATTCTTTGTAATTACTTACAAAATCATTTTTGACAAACGCCTGAATTGTACCTGCAAATCCACCGCCGTGAACACGGCACACGCCGTAATTGCGAAGAAGGCTTTCGCTGAGTGCAAGGGCTACCGAGATGTTCTGATGTTGAATATCTCTTGTTGTATATACATTCTGAAGATACTTAAACGATGAATTACCGGATTTTCTGATTGCATCAAGGAATTCAACAAACTTACCGTTTTCAAGTGACGAAACGGCATTTTTAACATTATGCTCCTCATTAAAGAAATGAATTGCACGAAGTACCGGTCTGTCGCCAACAGCCTCACGAATTTCGTCAAGGCGAATATAAAATTCGTTTGAATCACAATCTCTCAGATAATCTTCTCCGAGAAAATTTGCAACCTTTTTCATTTCCGAGGGAATCATAGCATAATCATCTGTAAGATCAACATGATCACCCTTTGTGTCAACAATACAAAGACTGTAATCATATTTTTCAAATTCGGTAGGTACTTTCTTAACAATTGGCTTTGTCGGATCTTTAAAGTCAATGTTAACCATTCCTCCGACTGAACAAGCCATTTGATCCATAAGTCCGCACGGCTTTTTGAAAAATACATTTTCAGCATACTGAGAAATCTGAGCAATCTCAACTGAATTTATTTTCATATCATTATATAAACCGGAAATAATAGTTCCGACAACTACCTCAAAAGCTGCTGACGATGAAAGTCCTGCACCAACAAGTACATCACTTGTTGCATAAGCATTGAATCCACCAATTTTGTATCCATGATCCTTAAGTCCACGAAGAACACCTCTGATGAGGCTGACCGTTGTGCCTGCCTCATCATTATTAACTTCGAGGTCATTTATATTGAGAGTAATCATATCATAACCGTCAGAAACAAATCTTACAACATCATTGTTATTCTTAGCCGACACAGCAATAGTATCAAGATTAATTGATGTTGCAAGCACCATTCCGTGCTGGTGATCTGTATGATTACCGCAAACCTCACTTCTGCCGGGAGCACTGAATATTGCTACTTTATCAGGGCAAAAAATTGTTTCATACTGCTCAATTGCATGAACATATCTTCTTTTCTGATAATCAATCATTGATGAATCTATATATATATCAGTGAAAAGATTATCAAATTCGCCGTTTGTAATTTTTTCAATTGCTGTTTTAGTATCAATCATTTTATTTACCTGCCTTTTCCGCAACTGTAGGAAGGAACATAGAAGGCTCTGTGTTACCGATTTCATCAAGCTGTTGTGTCATATCAATTTTGCCTTCTCTTCTTGCACTGATTGTGTTTATAACCTTCTTCATCATACCGTCATTGAGTTTATATTTCTTTCTGTAAACAACATAAGCAATAAGCATACAAACCGCAGGAACAATGCACATAAGTGTACTGATTGATGCTACTGTTGCAAATGACTGTTCCTGACCCGGAATATACTGTGTGCTTCCAAGTGCCGCACCAATACCGAGTGCTGTAAGAGCTGCTGTGAATTTTACGATAAGCGTCTGGAGTGAGAATACAACGCCTTCATTTCTTGTTCCAAGCTTAAATTCACCGTAATCAACAACATCTGCAAGGAATACTGTTGCACAACCAAGTTCAAGACCTGTACCAAGTTTTACAATAACACCTGAGATTGATGTGAGCACAACATTGTGCGGAGCAAAAATACCTACGAACAAAAGCATTACAAGACCAAATGCAGGTAAAAGACACGCAAGAAGGAACGAAGTTTTTCTTGAAAGAAATTTTGTAACCTTAGGAAATACGATAAGACCTACAACCTCTGCGATTGATGCGCTGATCATAAATGATGACATCATTCCTGCGTTGCCGCAAACATATTTGAAATAATATGTAGCAACACCCATAATGCACTGAATGCCGATGTTGTAAAGGAAGATAAGAGTTACCGCCCAACGAAGTTGATCATTCTTGCCGATGATTGAGAAAATATCTTTAAACTTAACTTTCTTTTCCGGAACAGAATCATCTCTCTTCTTCGGAAGATTGATTACTGTAATACCGATTGTAAGAATAAATACAATTGCAATTATGATTGCAAATCTGTGATAACCTGCCTGATTTGTTGTGCCGCCGCTGAGAGCCTCAATAATTTGAACACCAAAGCCTGCAATAACAAGTGACTGTCCGATACTTGCAAAGATTCTCGGAAGTACCGAAACTTTTTCTCTCTCCTCAGGATTTGAAGTGAGGTTAGGAATAATTGACCAATAAGGAATATCCATAATTGTGTAAGTCATACCCCAGAGTATGTAAGCTGCTGTTGCAAATACGCAAAGTCCAACGCCATCGAGGTGGAAGTCTGTGAATAAAACAACAAATACAATTGAATTAACCAGCGTACCTATTACAAGCCATGGAATAAATTTACCCCATCTGCTGCGTGTGTTATCAACAATCATACCCATAAACAAATCATTAAAGGCATCCCATAACTTTGCAACAAAGAACATTACGCCGATAAATACCGGGTTAACCTTGATGATGTCTGTGAAATAAATCATTGAAAATGTGGCAATCATACCATAAATCATATCTTTGCCGAGGGCACCTAAAGCAAAGGTGTATTTGATTCTACCCGGGATTTTGCCATCAAGTCTTGGTTGTGATGATGTCTGTTTCATAATTTTTCCTCCTTTTAATTTTAAATGAAACGCCGTGACAACCTGCACAAAAGATTTCGTTATTATTTAATAATAATGTTTCTTTTGTTTTTATGTTAACTAAATTATATGTTTTGTTTCGTAAACTGTCAATAGTTTTTGGTAAACATTTTTTCTTTCTCTGTTTTTCACTAAACACAACTTGATTTTTTAGTAATATTTCACTATAATGGTAGTGAGGTGATTCAATTGGCTACAATCAGAGATGTTGCCAAAAAGGCAAATGTATCAGTAGCTACTGTTTCAAGAGTGCTTAATAACGACACTACCCTCAGCACCTCGCTTGAAACGAAGCAAAAAATATTTGCAGCAGCTAAAGAACTTAATTATGTAAAGAAAAAAAGGGTTATATCAGCACCTTCATGTCGCATTGGAATTCTACAATGGTTCTCTTCCAAACAGGAAATTGAAGATAATTATTACTTTTTGATGAGACAGGGTATCGAGGACTACTGTTCAAAAAATAATATAAGTATTGTACGAACATTTAAAACAGACAATGACTATCGGAATGTACTCTGTGATGTTGATGGCATAATCTGCCTCGGAAAGTTTAGTAAACAAGAAATAAAATTACTGCATTCATTGAATAATAAAATTGTTTTTCTTGATATGACCGTTGAGAATATTGAAATCACATCTGTATCGCTCGACTTTCGTCAGGCAGTGTCCGATGCAATTAAATATCTATATGATTTAGGCCATAGAACAGTTGGCTTTATCGGAGGCATTGAACAGCTTGAGGACGGAACGATATTTCCTGATAAACGACTCAACACTTTCACAGACATTTGCGATGAACTAAACATTAAATATGATGGGTTTATTATGCAGGACAAATTTTCAACATCATCCGGTTATAAAATGATGTCAGAAATGATCAGCAAAGGGAATCTCCCCACAGCTATTTTTGCGGCAAGTGATCATATTGCAATCGGTGCAATGAGAGCTCTGCAAGAAAACGGTTACAAAATTCCTGAGGATATTTCTGTTATGGGATTTGATAACACGGAGCTTTCGGGATATACAAACCCTCCGCTTACTACGGTAAACGCACCTGTATATGCAATGGGCATTTACGGCATTAGATTTATTTTGAATCTGATGAAACCTAAAAGCACCGATTATTATTCTCCTATGCGTGTCTATCTGCCTTGTCCAATAAAAGTTCGCAACTCATGTACAAAACCTAAACGTTTATAATTATTATCGTTATCATACGATTGTATGCTATAATAAATTATAATTATAACTCCACAAATGATAGATTAAGCCGGAGAATTATAATTCCGTTAATGAATTATAATAACTAAAAATTCATTTTGCACCCCTGGTTTGCAGTTCAAAAAGAAAAACGGCTCCCCGGTTTAGCTGCCCATGCCATCCACCCAATCAGCACCGGCAAGCTCTAAGGCTTCAACAACAAGATCAAGGTCGCTAAACGAATCGGCTACGGTTACCGTGACGATGACTTCTTTACCTTGATTCGCTATCTTTCTATTCCTTCTGTCCGTTCCCCATCCCACAAAAAATCATGATGAACCAAATTTAAGGAGCTGTGAAGAAATGAAGTTTAAGACTTCGTTCTTCGCAGCTCCTTTGTTTTTTGCGAAATAATAATGCAATTGTAAAAAAGCATACTTCCCCCGAATATTGTTCAAAGCGAGCATTTGTTTCGCCGTACTCGATTAGCCCCAACATAACCGTTGAAAAATCGGGCAACAGAAATTTTGCATTTAACAAATCTATTGCCCGACCTGAATTTTAAATTTTAAACTGTCAATTTTTATTTTGCTAAAAGCTTAAATCCCATAATAACAACACCTAACACCACGAGGACAATGCCTGTTGCACGGTTCAGGGTTTTGGGCTTAGCTTTGTTTGCAAAGACGGCGGCAATTCTCGCCCATATAAGGGTGAACGCTATGCAAAGAATGAACACAAACCAATCGGGTGTGCCACCAATCATAAAGTGCGAAGCTGCTCCTGTCAGGGCGGTGAATGTCATAATGAATACGCTTGTGCCGACAGCGGTTTTCAATTCATAGTTCAGCACGGTCGTCAAAATCAAAAGCATCATCATTCCTCCGCCCGCACCTATAAATCCGCAGATAAAGCCGATTAACATTCCGCAGATTACAGACTGGATTGCCCTCTTTTTTGCCGACACACCGAGCATAGCTTCTTTAGTTGTCATAACGGGACGGATGATAAATTTTATGCCGAGCAAAAATGTCATAAACACGGAAAATCCGCCCATTGTAGCTGATGGAACAATGCTTGCAACATAACTGCCGACAATCGTAAACGCAAGCACACTCGCCATCATAATCAAACCGTTTCTGACATCGAGATTTTTATTTTTATGGTATGTATAAGCCGAAACTGCACTCGCCAAAACATCGGACGAAAGTGCGATTCCGACTGCCATATACGGATCCATATTAAGAAAAGTTATGAGCATCGGACTTATTACAGCCGCCGCACTCATTCCTGCAAAACCTGTTCCGAGACCTGCGCCCATTCCTGCAAAAAATGTAACTAAAATTGTAATAAATATATCCATTTAATTTCCTCCATAGAACAATGTAACTAAATTAAGATTATTTTAATTTTGCCGTTTCATAAACAAAAGCCGTGAAATCAGCATTATTACCGCCGTTCCGACAAGTATCTGCAACGGGTACAAAAGTACGCTTTCACTCGGAATAATCATACCCAAAATTGTCAATGCTCCGGCAGGCGGAATATACATTTTTGTGCAGTAAACAATTACAAACATTATCGCCGTGGCTGTCAATGCGGCAACTGTCAACGGCAATCCAAGAGTCATATTCAGCACATATCTTGAAACCGCACCGACAAATGCACAGACTGTTATCACCAAAACCGTCTTTACCGGCTTGTTGCGAGCCTTATTTTTCGGACGGGAAAATTCCGTAAACGCCACAAGCAACGGCGGTGCAATTGCAAATTTAAAGCCCGACCAAATTGCGAAGAATCCCACAACGGCAACACAGATTGTTCTTACGGCTGTGTCAATCACATCGCTCTTTGCATGCAGGTTTACCGACTGAAAATCCTCTTTATCTCTTATTTTAACTTTCAAAAGGAATCTGCGGAATAATACAACCGCAATTGTCAGCAAAAATGCGGCAATCGGGTATATAAAGCTCTCGGTCTGCATCATAACGGGCAACACAATTGCCGAAATCATCGGTGCAAATGTTGTTCCCGAAAACATAAAGAGAATTTGTGCAAATACAAATGCAATCAATATTTCAAGATAAAGCCCGACTTTTATGTATCGGACTGTCAGCACACCCGCAACAGCGCAAATCGCAATTAACGCAATCATTCGGCTGTCATTGACTTTCCAACCTTGCTTTTGTGTAACCATATAACCAATTGCAAGTGCCGTTATTTCAGGAAAGATTATCTCCCCCTCACCCAATATTTCCGCAACAAAAGTCATTATACCGACAAGTATAAGCGTTAATACATACGGTAATGCGTTTTTAAGTGCTTTTGTAAAATTCAGTTTCCCCATTCTTTATACTTCTACCCACTTTTCAATTCAAACTAACAGCACTATTGTATCATAAATCTGTCAGCATTAACAGACAAAATTTATTCACAGATTTTTCCTTTAACAGCGTATCTGTCATTATGCGTGGATATGCAGGTCTTGCAAAAGACGCTGTACATATTGGAGGTTCAGTATATAATTAAAACGACGCAGAAATTAGCGGCATTTTTTAAGTCACCTACGGTTTAGGTATCAAAATATAAATATTTGTACAGCAAAGCCTCCTGCAACTGTTTAAATTTTACACATTACAGGATAATGGGTGTTGCACAATAACAAAGTCTGTCATTGTACAAGTCCTTCTACTCTCTTTGGGGTAATTTTTGTTATCCCCTATCTATATTGTTTAAACTCCGAATAAAACTACAGTTTTATTGCCAAAAGCCCGATAAACACTGGACTTTTGGGCATAGAAAAAACGACCTAAAAGATTATTCTTCAAGGTCGCTCAAGGGTATTAAAATTTGCACATTACAGGATAATGGGTGTTGCACAATAACATGTGAATTTACTCCCACTCCTAAGTGTAAAACAGACTTTAACTGTTTTTGCTTAGGAGTTTTGACTTGATGTGCTTTAATTTGGTACAGATTATCTCAATTCTATGAGGTATTTCTGCTTTTGCTATTAAATAGCCGTCTCTTGGATGCTATCACAACAAAATCAATCTAAAATTATCTATCTATTTGCAGCTTTCAAAAAGTTGGGATAATAAATATATTACGAATATTGTTTTATATCATACGCACATAGTATTTTTCTATATTCTGTAGCTTGTTTATTAGGAAAGCTTTGTAAATAATCTTTAACACTTGCTAAATCCATATTACTGTTCATAATAGCACAAATAATCGCAAGTGTTTTATTGGTTTGAGAAATTGTCTTATCAGCAAAAACTTCATTTGGATTATTGTATTTTTTATGACAACACTGTGGTGCGTTCTTTATCAAAGTGCTTATTTTTTCACTTTGCTGTTTCTTCAAAACTTGCAAATTAGAGATGTCTTGACAAATTTTTGAAAAACCAAATACAGGAAAATACTGCGAACATTGAATTCTTTGTTTATTGATTAAAGTCAATAACTGAGCATTAGATTCTTCTATAATCTCAAAATAATTAGCCATCATTTCAGAAATTGTCTGAAACACATATTTAATAGTATTTTTCGATCCAACTACCAATACTTTATCGGAATTTTTTAATTTATCCAAATCTTCAGTAATGGAAACTTTAATGCTACCACCAGCATAAATTTCACGCACAACATTTTGAACTTTTCTAATATCCATAGCCGAAACAGGCAAGATAAGATTTGATATTGATTGATATAATGTAATAAAATTATCTGTTTTAAGTTTGTTGATTCTAATTGTGGGAAAGCCTTCGATATCAATATCGTGTTCTACAACTTCAGTGTTATCGGAATTTTTTTCATATTCTACTAAAAGAAAATTATCTCTTATTTGTTTGGATTCCTTTGAACTATAGTCAACATACGAAAAGATTGTCTTCAAAATATCCTTAATATTTTTATCGCCGATATTATAACCTATGAAAATTATAGGGTTATGAATAAATAATGATAACAACTGTGCACGTATCAATTCATACTTTTCATTAAACTCACAATAATCTTTTTCTGTAATAATTATTTTATCCGGAGCGGAAATACAGCCATGAATTTTATATACTGATCCATAGGGATTACTAAGCAAAATATCATTTCCAATCAAAGGGTTGAATGAAAACATTTCTTCTATCATTTTATCGTAGTTTGTCGTAATAATAGACCCAATATTTTTTCGTGCTTTTTTTAATTCGGCTATTTCTTCAAGCATACCTTTTTTCAAAGAGGTATCCTTAAGTAAATCTGCTATATATAATTTAAAGCGGCTTATATTGATACCTTTCTTCATATTTTCATAAAATATGTCATTTATATATTTAAACTTGCCATTTCGATTGTCTTGAAGATATTTATTGAAATCTTGTTCTAAACGAGTAGCTACTTTTTCGTAATCACAACCATAAGCTGTCATATAGTCAGCTTTAATATCTAAGTAATATTCTTCATTGGGTTCAAAATCAAATGCAATCTTCTTTAGTAAATTTTCCCAACTATATGAATTTTCCAAATATCTTAAGCTTAATCCAGTTCCAATAAACATTACTGGATGGTTTCTAAAATTTCCAATAAATTCTTGAACTTGCATTTTTCCAACTCCTTTCAATAATCTTGCATCATATCAAAATACACTTTTCATACCACTCGTGCGGTAGCAATGCCGAATTAAACGCCGCTTCAAATAAAGAATACAGTTCCTTATATGTTTTTCTGTTGGAAACTATTATCTTTAATTCAGCTGTCTCCAAAGGAATTATTTTCATTCCTGCTATAGACTTTGAATAGCCTTGTGGATCATAAAACGGCGTTGTTTTTCTGCTACGAAAATCAGAAATAAAATTTATGTTGAGATGCATTTTCAATATAACTATTGTACAAATATATTTTGTCTATGGTATCTCATATTAATCATCATTTCGTTTGAAGGGTTATTAACATATATCTTATTTGTGTCAATATTGATTCTAGAAACATTCTCACAACTTAGTTTATTAGATATCAGAATCTTCATATTATCATCAAAAGTAATTAACCCAATATCAAAAAGCTTATCATATAATGGGGATAATAATAGTCCGTTTTCCGAACTTAATCGTTCGTAATTTGAAGCTGAACGCCAAGGCTTAATATGGCTTGCTAATAACAAACGGTTATCATTAATTCCGGTGATTATACAATGCTCATATTTTTGTATTATCCTATCTCTGAAGATTCCTTGACCAATTCTAGATTTTATTATCATTTCTTTTTCTGTATTTGAAATATCTAAATTTGCAATCATTTTCAGTTGTCGATCGATTATAGGATTATCATATTCTGAAGAATCAAAATTTTTGAATTTCCAGTAACCCTCACCCAATCCATATACTGAGCGAAATAAATCTTCGCTTCCTCTGTAAGATTTCGTCTGGATACAATGTCTTTGTATTGTCGCCCTTACATTATCTTTCCAATTAGGGTTGGAAAAAATATAACTCAATCGTCCTTCTTTCTCGATCACGTCATATATTTCATTTAACGATCCCATACCGTTTAATTTATTAAGTGCTGATATAATTGATGAAAGATATGTTGTTCTTTCCATTTATAGTATCACTTCCATCTTTTCAAAATCTTCATCAGTGGCTTTTCGTAAAACCCTCATCTGTGATTCACCATTATACCACTTTTTTTCACTATGCCTTATAGCGTTAATTTGCCAGCCGCTGGTAATTATAGTTTGATGATCACTATTCCATTTTACAACATATAATGTTTTGCTAAAATTGTCTTTCATACATTTACCTATTAATTTTTACAATTTTTGTTTTATATTGTAACTTATATTTATTACCTAAGTAACGTCTATTGTTTATCAATGAGGTTTTATATGTTGTTTC
>UMFO01048493.1_pt1 | contig 22809 bp, 19 predicted proteins | sample 1965051 | NCBI WGS metagenome assembly UMFO01 (sample SAMEA4836050, study PRJEB28245) | human gut metagenome | biome: gut microbiome; material: fecal sample | place: Denmark | collected 2008
TATTCATCATTAGCAACTATTAACTTACGACGCTTGCAACATACGCTTCAGCACGACCGTTGCCGAAATTTCACGGTTCGCAGCTTCAGGGATTACCAACGAAGTAGGAGCTTCTATCACATCATCGGTCACAATCATGTTACGGCGTACCGGAAGACAGTGCATGAAGAACGCGTCATTCGTCACCTTCATGTGCGCTGTATCTACCGTCCAGCTCATATCCTTACTTAATACCTTACCATAATCAGCAGGATTGGTCACACCCGGACATGCCCAGTTCTTTGCATAAATGAAATCCGCTCCTTCGAAAGCCTTCATCTGGTCGTATTCTACTTTGGCGCCACGTACAAACTTCGGGTCGAGTTCGTAGCCGTGAGGATGCGTAATCACAAAATCCACATCGGCTTCGTTCATGAAATCAGCAAACGAATTGGGCACAGCCTGAGGCAAGGCACGCGGATGAGGTGCCCATGTCAATACCACCTTCGGACGCTCTGTACGCTTATATTCTTCAATGGTTATCAAGTCTGCAAAAGCCTGAAGCGGATGTCCCGTAGCAGCTTCCATAGAGAATACCGGCTTGCCCGAATATTGGATAAACTGATTCAGAATCTTTTCGGTATAATCATTCTCGCGGCTCTCGAAACGGGCAAACGAGCGTACGCCGATAATATCACAATAGGATGCCATCACCGGAATAGCTTCCAACAGGTGCTCGCTCTTATCTCCGTCCATCACCACGCCACGCTCGGTCTCCAGCTTCCACGCTCCCTGGTTCACATCGAGCACAATTACGTCCATGCCCAGATTGCGTGCGGCTTTCTGGGTACTAAGCCGCGTGCGCAAGCTATTATTAAAGAATATCAGCAAGCAAGTGCGGTGTTTGCCCAATGCCTCATATTTATACCGGTCTTTCTTGATTTCAAAAGCTTCGGAAAGGGCGGTCTTCAGGTCGCCCAGGTCAAATACATTCGTGTAAGTTCTCATACAGTTATAACTATTAATTGTCAATTATTAATTATCTCGAATCTGTCCATCTCCTTCTATCAGCCATTTATAAGTGGTGATTTCTTGCAAGCCCATCGGTCCACGGGCATGGAGCTTCTGCGTACTGATGCCAATCTCAGCCCCTAACCCGAACTGGGCACCATCGGTGAACGATGTGGGTGCATTGACGTACACACATGCCGCATCTACCATGCGCTGGAAATAAGCAGCAGCGGCTTTATCCTCCGTCACAATGCATTCGCTATGCTTCGAACTATAGGTATCGATGTGGGCAAGTGCTTCCTCTATACCCGACACGGTACGGACAGCCATTTTATAATCCATATATTCCGTGCCATAGCATTCCGGCGAGGCAGGACAAAGCAATGCGGCGGGATAATGCCCTTCGAGTGCCTGACAGGCAGATCGATCCGCATACAAAATCACCTGCGATGCCTGCAGGGGCGCACACAGTTCAGGCAAGTCCGCCAGACGTTCCCGGTGCACCAGCAAGCAATCCAAGGCATTGCATACGCTTACCCGGCGTGTCTTGGCATTATTCACGATAGCAGCACCTTTTTTCAAGTCACCCGCTACATCAAAATACGTATGGCACACACCTGCCCCTGTCTCGATAACCGGCACGGTGGCTTCACGGCGCACATAGTCTATCAATCCTTTGCTCCCGCGAGGGATAATCAAGTCGACCAGCCCTTCGGCATGAAGCAGTTCCGCCGTAGCCTCCCGCTCCACCGGAAGGAGTTCCACGAGATGTGCATCCAAGTTAAACCGTTGCAACACTTCGTGAATCAAAGATACGATGGCACGGTTCGAACAATCCGCGTCATGCCCGCCTTTCAATACGCAAGCGCTTCCGCTCTTGAAACACAGCGAGAACACATCAAAGCTCACATTGGGACGCGCTTCATAGATAATGCCGATAACCCCGAAAGGCACACTCACCTTTTTCAGGCGCAATCCGTTAGGACGCACCGTTTCTTCCAATATCCTGCCCAATGGAGAAGGCAGCGAAGCCACATTCATCATATCCGAAGCGATGCCTCTCAAACGTTCGGGAGTCAATTTCAACCGGTCATATTTCGGGTCACTCTCATTCATGCGCCGCAAGTCTTCGGCATTCGCCTTCAACAAGTCATCAGTCTGTCTGATAATAGCTTCCGATACAGCCCGCAGCACTTCATTGATACGTTTTTCTTCCAGCAGAGGCAACATACGCGATGCTTGTCTCACTTTCTGTAAGGTGTCGGTAATATTCATACACTTATTCCTTTTTACACATTCAAGTCCTTTTTATCCACACAAATGTAAGATTCTTTCGATGAATCCGATACTTTTTTGCCCATTAATTTCCTCTTTTCATAAAACTTTCCTATCTTTGGTTATAGATAAACTAAAAATATACAGTTATGGAAGCAAAATCGTATGGTTCATTAGTAGAAGTCTACAGAGGTGGTCTGTGGGAAGCCGAACTGATAAAAGGATTATTGGAATCGGCAGGCGTATCAGCAATGTTGAAAGACGAAACTCTTTCCGCCGTAACCTCACCTTATTCCGGAATAGGAGGAGAAGTATTGGTTATGGTGAATAAGGAAGAAGAAGTATATGCACGAAAAGTAGTAGAACGGAGACAGGTATGAAAACAATTGTCGTGGCATTTCTTCTTATCATCACACTTGCCATAAGTGGCGTAAGTGCCGAGAGTTTACAACCTGCTGCATGGCAAGCCTACGGGATTGCCTTCCAGGCACCCGCAGGCTATACCGTAGAAGACGACTCGGAAGAAGGTTACATCATCAGCACCCCCACTTATTTCATCACAGTGCAACTGCTCGACGGTGAAGGCATTCAGCGTTCAGAAATAGCCCAAGAATTGAAAAACGTTGCGACAGATGACGAAGTGACCCAGCAAAGCCCTACCGTCGATTTCGAACTTCCGCAATTCTACGGAGTGTTCCTACGCGGAAATTGTGAAAGCGACCAATGCCTGTACAGTTACCTGCTCACCAAAGAAGACACGAGCGGCTTCTATGTTTCTATTGTATACACCGACCCTGCCGACCCACTTCCTGAAACCATACTGAAAAGTTTTACCCTTGAAGAATAACCCTCATAAGAAAATGAAAATATCATTCCCTTTCGGATTGTCTGCGACTGTTCTTTTTCTGGCACTGGTTGCCTGTACCCTATCCTTATGGGCACAAACCTCCGAAAAGCCATCCTCTTCTGCCACATTGTCCAACAGTTGCATCGAAGTGCCACAAAGCATGACCTTCTGTGGCGAAACCATCTCGCTTGCCCGCTTTGACCGCCGCGAACGTATGGATCGCGAACTGCTAGCCTTTTCATATATGCACAGTACCACTTTGCAGATGATTAAACGCGCCAACCGCTACTTTCCCATTGTAGAATCGATCCTGCGCGAAAACGGCGTGCCCGATGATTTCAAATACCTGATGTCTATTGAAAGCAACAACAATCCACTGGCACGTTCAGTTGCCGGCGCAGCAGGTCTATGGCAATTTATGCCCGCCACAGGACGCGAATTCGGACTGGAAGTAGGCAATTCAGTCGATGAGCGCTACCACGTAGAGAAATCTACCCGTGCCGCCTGCCGCTATCTGAAACAAGCTTATGCACGTTTCGGAAGCTGGATAAGTGTAGCTGCGTCCTACAATGCCGGACAAGGACGTATCTCGCGTGAGCTCGACCGGCAATACGAAGAAGATGCCCTTGACCTCCAACTGGTTGAAGAAACTGCCCGCTATGTTTACCGCATCCTTGCAGCCAAAATGCTGTTTGCCGACCCCACCCGTTTTGGTTTCCGCTTGCACGCATCCGATCTCTATCCTCCCATCCCTTACCGTGAAATCAAAGTAGAAGAAACCATCGAGGACTTGCCCCGTTTCGCCAAGAGCCAAGGCATCACATACGCCCTGCTGCGCACGATGAATCCCTGGCTCCGCTCACGTACCCTGCACGTTCACGGCTCGAAAACGTACTACCTCCGCATCCCTGACAAAGAAGGAATGTACTACAATCCGCGTGTCACCTTCCCGCACGACCCGAAATGGGTAGTAGAATAAGCTTTCTTCCTACTTGAAATGCAAGCCTCAAATGGCTGATATATTCCCGCGGCATTCATTTATGTATTTTGTATATGCCACAGGATAGAGAGGATGTGCACTCTACGGAAGCGGTACGAAATGTGCTGAGCAATGCACAAATCCATACCGCGCATGGTATAACTCCCAGCCCGGTGGCCGATAACTTCTGCCAACTCCTTTTCAATCCTGATTAGCAGGATGCAAAAAAGCCGCTCCTCCATCACGAAGGGGCGGCTCACATTTATAGTTATAGGTGTATAAAGTTTTTATGCTTTTTACAAGCAATGATTATTGAGCCAACTTGCCGTCTGAGCCCAATACGTTAACGATTTTGTGTTTGTACATCTTTTCCATTTCGTCACGAGCCGGGCCCAAATATTTACGCGGGTCGAATTCAGCCGGTTTTTCGAACAATACCTTACGAACAGCAGCTGTCATGGCAAGACGAGAGTCAGAATCGATGTTAATCTTGCAAACTGCAGATTTAGCAGCCTTACGCAATTCGTCTTCAGGAATACCGATAGCAGCTTCCAGCTTGCCTCCGTACTTATTAATCATGTCTACATATTCCTGAGGAACTGAAGATGATCCGTGCAATACGATGGGGAAGCCCGGAAGTTTTTCCATTACAGCATCCAATACGTCGAATGCCAAAGGAGGAGGAACCAGACGACCTGTCTTCGGATCTACGTGGCATTGTTCGGGTTTGAACTTGTATGCACCGTGAGAAGTACCGATAGAGATAGCCAACGAGTCGCAACCTGTACGGCTAGAGAAGTCGATAACTTCTTCAGGGTTAGTATAAGTATGGTGTTCTGCAGAAACTTCATCTTCTACACCAGCCAATACACCCAGTTCACCTTCTACAGTTACATCATATTGATGAGCGTATTCAACGACTTTCTTAGTCAAAGCAACGTTTTCTTCGTAAGGCAGGTGAGAACCGTCAATCATCACTGAAGAGAAACCGAGGTCTACGCAAGACTTGCAGAGTTCGAAAGAATCTCCGTGGTCGAGGTGAAGAACGATTTCAGGATGTTCGCAACCCAATTCTTTAGCAAATGCTACAGCACCTTCAGCCATGTAACGAAGCAAGGTCTGGTTTGCATAGTTACGCGCACCTTTAGAAACCTGCAGGATAACCGGAGATTTTGTTTCTACCGAAGCTTTGATGATAGCCTGCAGCTGCTCCATATTGTTGAAGTTGAAAGCCGGGATAGCGTATCCACCTTTAATTGCTCTAGCAAACATCTCTCTGGTGTTTACCAAGCCTAAGTCTTTGTAATTAACCATTGTTGTACGTTTTATAATTGTTAGTGAAATTAATTCCATTGCAAATGTAAAAAGAAATGTGGCAAATCCACCACATTCTTCCCGAAAAAACAATCCATGTTAAGGTGTTTTATTAAAATTCACACGTTTTTTTTAAGAATCAGCAAGGATGCAAAGTGAAGGTAGCAAAAACAACAAACGGCTGACAACCAAACACCCTGCCCCCCTTTGAAGAATAAAAAACAAAGAAAGCATTGTTTATTTCCGGTTTTCATCTCCTTAATCAAGAAATCTGCGAATTCTCTCGTGAAAAAACATCCAAAACTTTTTCTATTTCAAAGAAAAGCCGTATCTTTGCAACCCGAAACAAACCATTACACAACAATGTCCGAAAAGAGAATCGGATGTTACCAACAAAACATTGAATAATAACAATAAAAAGTATATACTGAAATGAAAAAAGGCATTCATCCTGAAAACTACCGTCCGGTAGTATTTAAAGACATGTCAAATGGCGACATGTTCTTGTCACGTTCAACTTGTGCAACCAAAGACACAATCGAATTCGAAGGCGAAACTTATCCTTTGGTAAAGTTGGAAATCTCCAGTTCTTCTCACCCGTTCTATACAGGTAAATCAAAATTGGTTGATACCGCAGGACGTGTAGACAAGTTCATGAGCCGTTACAACCGCATTAAGAAATAAAAATTTCGTATTTTGTTCCATAACAAGACCGGGCATCCTGCATTCCAGCAACGATGTCCGGTCTTGTTTTATTTATCCATTGTCCTTTTCCCGGATTTCCACGCGGCGGATTTTCCCGCTGATAGTCTTGGGCAATTCTTCGACAAATTCTATCACACGCGGATATTTATAAGGAGCGGTTACCCGCTTCACATGATCCTGAAGTTCCTTTATCAAGTCGGGACCGGCCTTTGCCTTATAATCTTTTGCCAATACAATGGTAGCCTTCACCACCTGACCGCGGATTTCATCAGGCACTCCCGTTATGGCACACTCTACTACGGCTGGATGGGTCATCAGGGCACTTTCCACTTCGAACGGACCAATGCGATAACCTGAACTCTTGATGACATCATCGGCACGTCCTACAAACCAATAGTAACCATCTTCGTCACGCCAAGCCACATCACCGGTGTAATATACTCCATCGTGCCAAGCCTCACGGGTCAGTTCGGGCGCACGATAATATTCCTTGAACAACCCCAGCGGTTTGCCTTTGTCGGTACGTATCACGATTTGTCCTTGTTCGCCATCCTCGGCAGAGCGGCCGTCAGGCTTCAACAGGTCTATCTGATATTGAGGATTAGGCACACCCATACTTCCCGGCTTGGGGTCCATCCACGGGAAAGTGGCAAGTGTCAAGGTAGTTTCGGTCTGTCCAAAGCCTTCCATCAAGCGGATGCCCGTTATCTTCAAAAAGGTTTCGTAAACCGAATAGTTCAACGCCTCACCCGCCGTGGTACAATACTCCAATGAAGACAAGTCGTATTTGCTCAAGTCCTCACGGATAAGGAAGCGGTAAATGGTGGGAGGTGCACAAAGTGAAGTGATGTGATAATCGTGAATCTTCTTCAGAATATCAGAAGGTGTAAACTTCTCGTGGTCGTAGACGAAAATGTTAGCCCCTGCTATCATCTGCCCATACAGTTTTCCCCACACAGCCTTGCCCCAGCCTGTATCGGCAATGGTAAAATGCAGGCTGTCTTCGTGCAGGTTATGCCAGAAGCTCGCCGTAGTGATATGTCCCAAAGGATAGGTGAAATCGTGTGCCACCATCTTCGGTTCGCCGGTAGTGCCCGAGGTGAAGTACATCAACATGATGTCATCGTTGGTGTTTACATTCGCGGGACGTGTGAAAGGTGCAGCATTTTCGATGCCTTTATGAAAATCCTCAAATCCTTCGGGATACTCAGGACCTACGCTGACCAGCTTTTCTACGCTGGGTGACTGAGGCATTGCATCTACGATATGTTTCAGAATCACTCCTTCACCCGCAGCTACAATCATCTTGATAGTAGCAGCCTGACACCGATAGACAATGTCTTTCTTCGTCAGCAGGTGGGTAGCGGGGATCGCCACAGCTCCTATCTTGTGCAAAGCGATAATCGAAAACCAGAACTCATAGCGGCGTTTCAATATCAACATCACTTTGTCGCCCTTGCCTATTCCCAGACTCTGGAAATAAGAAGCGGTCATATCGGTATATTTCTTCAAATCGGCGTAAGTGAACTGGATACATTCGCCTTTGTCATTGGTCCACAACAGTGCATTCTTTTCCGGACGTTCTGCTGCCCAAGCATCCACGATGTCGTACCCGAAATTGAAATTCTCAGGCACATTTACTCTAAAATTCTTGATGAAATCCTCTTGCGAGGAGAAAGTTGTCTGACTTACAAATCTTTCTAACATACGTGTTTCGTTTTTTTCACCACAAAGAACACAGAGGCATACGGAGGAAAATTTAAAACCTCTGTGATACCCTGTGTCCCCTGTGGTGAATTTCCATTATATAAACCAATTTTATTGCATCACTACCGCAAGGAACTTCACGGTTTTTCCATCAAGCGCCAACATGCCGTGCGGCTTGCTTGAATCGAAATACAGGCTGTCACCCGGATTCAGTATCAGTTCTTTCCCATTGATGTTCAATAACAGGCGGCCTTCTATTACTAAGTTGAACTCTTGTCCTTCGTGTGTGTTAAAGTATACGGCAGTACCTTCGGGTTTAGGTTCTACCGTCACAATAAACGGGTCGGCTATCCTGTCCTTAAATCCCGAAGCGAGTGATTCATACTTATAAGCCTTGGTACGTTCTACCGAAACTCCTGTCCCTTTACGGGTAAGGAAATACGATTTCATCTTCGGCTCCTCACCAAACATCAGTTCATCTAGCGTAATGCCATATTTGTGGGCGATGCGTTGCAAAAGACTGACCGAGAGGTCGCTTTCTCCTGATTCAAGGGCACGGTATTCTTCAGCTGTCAGTTTACAGTCCGATGCCACTTCTTCCACGCTTAGCTCCAATGCGTCGCGCAATCCCCGCAAACGCTCGGCAATTTGTTTTATCTGTTCATCCATATCTATAATTCTGTTAGTTCTTGCCAAAATTACGAAAGATTTTGATAAGGAACGGCAGAAAATTGGAAAAATTATAAAAATAGTACGTCTTCAAGTCAAAAAGGCCTCTTACTCATTTCATTAGACAAAATGAGACACAATAACGGACAAAGTGAAAGCGACAAGTAACTCTTAGCACTTTGTCTGATCTAAAGAATCAATAACTTTGCAAAAAATTAATATCTTATAACAATGTAGGCTTATGAATTTACGACTTCTTTTTTTATTGGCAACATGCTTTATGTTATCAACTGTACACGACATACAAGCACAAGTAGAACGAAACGCCATTTATAAAATAGGTATAGGGCACTTTAATTACACTCCGAAAGGAGAAAATGACAATGCCGGCAAAGTATTGAAAAATATCACTTCATCAATTATAAAAGGGAAAAATACCACCCAGCTGTCCGATTATGCCGATGATGTAAGGGCAAGTATCGCCAAAGGATTCGGGAATGTAGTCAGACTGCAGGTGATAGACGGGAAAACATTTCAAAACGAAAAACTCCAAGACAAAAATCTTCTTTACACAGACGGAACCATTGTCAGCATCAGTGCTACATCCAACGGTCCTTCGCTTAAAGAACGGAAAAGGCTGAAAAATTCAGCGTTTACACCTTATACGAATGTGGAAGCCAACATAAGCGTAACCGTTAATGTAAAGAATGCATATACCGGTGTGATGGAAGACAGCCGTACTTTCAATGCCAGTGGTTCTGATACAGCCAGCGAAGACAAGGCGGTGACGGCAGCACTCAGTAACCTTTCCGGAATCATTGCCGGTTATTTCAATGCCAGGTATCCCGTCAATGCCACTATCATAGAGCGGGGTGAAATAAAAAAAGAAAAACAAAAAACGGTATACATTGATTTAGGCACTTCGCTGAGTGCTTACAAAGGCCAGCAGTTTGATGTCTATTCGGTAAAGGAGATTGCCGGGAAAGAGGCACGGATTGAAATCGGCCGTTTGAAAGTAGAAGAAGTACTGGGAGAGGAATTAAGCCTATGCAAAGTTACAAAAGGAGAGAAAGAAATAAAAACGGCATTAGACAACGGAAGCACATTAGTGGTTACCGTCAGAAGATGAGATTAATAATCCTAAAATAAAAAGTATGAAAACAAAGCAAAAAATTCAAAGAATGAAACAAATGATGCTTCTCATTTGTTGTTTGTTACCCATCTTTTCATCCTGTTCTTCGGATGAAAGCAGTACTGTAGATTATACAGTGGTATACCAGGGGCATTCACCTATGACCATAGACCCAACCATTGTTGAAGCCATCTTGGAATACCAGGACCAGCAAGGGTTGATAAACCGCCATATATCCGTCACCACCGATCATACCGAACTTACAGACGCTGATTTCGACGATATGGCAAAGCAAGTAGGCAAGCAAACCCTTAGCGAGATGGCAGGACACGATTATAATCAGGTAATACGGAATGCCGGACTCAGTGTTTCTGAGCCTGTTACTCTGGCTATCAACTATCAGGTAGGACTGGTAGGAAATCTGGGAGGCAGCGTTATTTCTTACGGAAATATCCTGCTGAAAATCGACCTTCGGTAATTTATGCACACCGACCGGAATCCGGACGACTCTCTGTTTGTGTGATTTCATTCAAACGGAGAGTCGTTCTCTTTTCCGAATGCCTTCATATATTGTGCCGGAGTCATGCCGCAGACCTTATAGAAAGCACGGTAAAAAGTGCTATGACTGTTGAAACTTGCTTCTTTGGCTATCGCATCAAATGACAGGTTCGGTTTTTCTTTCATCAACTTTATCGCATATTCCACACGCAAACGATTCAGATAAGAACTCACATTATCTGCATTGGCATACTTACGGAGGATACGCGGCAAATCGTTCTTATTGATATTGCTCAAGCTTATCAGTTCATCTCGGCCAAAATCGGGCTGGAGGAAAAGCTTGTCTTTCACTACAGCATATTCCATACGTAAAAAACGCCTGTTCTCCATCGAGATGTTATCTGCACAATCCGATACCGAGTCCGAAATTCCTGTTCCATCAGGTTGGCTTTCCTGATTTTTCCCTTTTTCATCCAACAATGCTTCAGGATTTCCACAACAAACCTTATGCAATTCTTCACGTTGTGCCAACAGTTCTTCGATTTGCTTTACAGCTATGCGGTTTTTCCGACGGGTAATAGTCAGATTCCGGCAAGTAATCACTAAAAAGATTACCAAAAAGAACAATAAGCAACATAAACCACCCATCAGGAAATTGCGCTTCTGCACTTCAACCTGCGTATTTGCCAGTTGCAATTCTTTCTCATGCAAGCGGAAAACCGTAGCATACTCATGTGCCCGACTCGCCTGTTCACGGCTATAAATGCTATCGAGCAACACAGTAAGCCGTTGCTGGTAGGCATCCGCTTTCTCATAAAGTTTCAACCCACGATATGCCTGGGCAAAACGGTCTAATATCACACTATAATTATAGTTTAACGTATCATTGCCATTTCCTCCCTGCCGGTAAGCCAGCATATCAACCGTATTCAAACGCAGCACTTCCTCATATCGCCGCATCTCCAACAAGTATGGAACAATCTCACTGGCACCGAAAGGTGACTTTGACATTTCGGTCTGTTCAAAACGATTGTAATATTCAGCCGCTTCTTCCTTTTTACCTGCCAGTAAAAAAATGTATGCCATTTTCGAATAACAATACCCATATTGCTGGTCAATGTATCCGGCAGGCGGACCAGACATCTTGCTCATGCGACGTATCAATGCCTCACGCAGTTTGCCTATTTTAATGGCTTCCTCATAATTACCACTATCAATAAAGATTCCCATCATTCCACCATAAGCTGTAGAAAGGCGTGCCATGACACTTACATTTTTGGTATCTTCGATAAGACTGATGCCCTTCCGGTAAAATGTCAGAGCCTCATCCCTCCGCTCCATATTCCGGTGCATGCGTCCTAAATTAAAATATACGCTAGCCTCTTTATCCGGTCTATCCAATTGACGTGCCAGCTCCATCATCTGCTTTCCGAAACGGATAGCATCTTCGTTTTTCCCCTGTTCGACCAAAGTCGTAAGCAACATTGCCAGCATTCTCAGTTTCCGCATGGGAACCAACCGTATAGAGTCTTGAGCCAAAGCTTTCCGCGCAAATCTTTCCTCCAGCAGATATTCGCCCCTTACCTCATAACACATGCTTCGCAACATGTCTATCTCGAAAGGCTGTAACCCTGGCACATGATGCTCTTCGATGGAATCCAACAGTTGTAATGTCTGGTTGGGTTCCTGCAAATGAATCCGTTGTATGTATTCAAAACTGATGACACTATCGGGCACCTCCGATACTGCCCAACATTGCCCCACTCCCAATAGGAAAAGGAATAAACAGATAATTTTCATGTCTCTAAAAACCACATTTTGATGGCAAATATAGATAAAAAAAGAATGCCTGCAAAAAACAAATGCATTTCATCCATACATTATCTGTCATTCCAGATACAAATAATCGTAATGCACCAGCGGACGTTTTCCATGTTTGCCCAACATCAGTCTGGCATCTGCCGAACTTACTCCGATACGCCCTACCCCTATCTGTATTCCTCCGGCATCCATAATCCTCACAATATCATCTTTTTCAAAATCTCCCTTGATGCATGTTACACCTACCGGCAGGATACTTACCGCCTTCTTGCCTTTTAATGCCTCTACAGCCTGAGCGTTTAAGTGCAACTCTCCCTTGGCGAACCCTTCACTATGGGCTATCCATTTCTTTACACTCGATACAGCTTCGGATGCAGGCACAAACCGTGTACAAACCGTGTCTTCGGGATACTCCAGCAAATCGGTCAAAATATTATCCCGTTTTCCATTGGCGATAATAACCGTGATACCCTCGTCTGCTACTTTACGGGCAATAGTGGTCTTGGTAAGCATACCACCCCGACCGAATCCGGATTTTTCGGTCTGTATATAGTCGGACAGATCTTTCCCTTGCTCTACTTCCCGTATCACCGAAGTGCCAGGCTCTGAAGGCGAACCATTGTAAATGCCATCGATGTTGCTCAGGATAATCAACGCCTGCGCATCAAGCATCGAAGCCACCAAGCCCGAAAGCTCATCGTTATCCGTAAACATCAGTTCGGTCACCGAAATGGTATCGTTTTCATTGACTATGGGAATCACTCCATTCTCCAGCATCACCTGCATGCAATGCCGTTGGTTCAGGTAATGCCGGCGTGTGCCAAAACTTTCTTTCGTGGTCAACACCTGCCCTACGGCTATGCCGTGCTCGCGGAACAGTTCATAATAACGGTTGATTAATTTGGCTTGCCCTACGGCCGAATACAGTTGCCGTTGGTCTACGCTGTCCAGCTTACGCGAAACCTTTATCTCACTCCGCCCCGAAGCGACTGCTCCTGAAGAGACCAGCACCACTTCCACTCCTGCCTTGTGCAACTCTGCTACCTGGTCGACCAGTGCCGACATACGGGTCACGTCCAGCGTTCCGTCTTTGCGTGCCAGCACATTACTCCCTATCTTTACCGTTATCCGACTGTATTGATATGCCATATTTCCCTATACCTTATATTATATATACTTGATTCACCCTGGCCGCACCACAGACGACATAGATTCGTAGCTTTCATTTCTGCCATCCACACTCCGGCAACAGGAATACAAAAGTATAAAATTTCCGTGGAATAACCTTGCACTTTTCAGCGGATTGAGCCAAGAAGGTTTCTTTTTTTCATTTTCCGATAGGCGGAAGGCGTTACTCCATACCTTCGCTTAAAGGCAGTTCCGGCATTCCAGCATTCCTTCGGCATATTCGCTTACCGCAAGGACGGCTAATCCACACAGCTGTACCGACATTCCATACGATATTCATCGAACAGAGGAGATAACAGTATCAGCTAGTTTCATAATATAGAAACTAAAGTTTAAGTGCAATGAAACTGTAGTTTTAATAATATGAAACTATGGTTTCAATGCTCTGGAACTACTGACACTTATAACTTCCTCTGGAAAGGCATACAGAAGACATCGGATTTTTATCTTATCGCGTAAAACAAAGCGGACGTCAAACGAAAAGCAATACACGGATTTTTAGTACAACCGGATACAAAATACAAAGGTTTTTATTAAGTTTGCAAACAAAAAACGTTATGAATCGAACTTCACGTACAAAAAAACCTATTCATATCAGACAAATCCTTTGGTTGCTCTTGCTACTGTTCTTCTGCTATTACGAGTTGTTTCCCCTGTCGGAAGCTGACACATTTTTCTTCCCGACCTTGTTTCTCCTCAGCTTGTGGTTCACCGCACAGCGCCGGCGCATACTCCCCCTTGCATGGCATAACGCACTTGCCTCTTTCCTGCATCCTCTCACGGTGCGCCTGCGTGTATTCCATATCTGGCAGATACGTGGCAATGTAGCTCCGCCACTGAACACTAAACCTTGCACGTGCAAGAATTGTGGCGATACGTTCACGGGCAACTACTGTCCGCGGTGCGGACAAAGCCGCAACACTCCGCGATATGTACTGAGAGGCATTGTTGGCAATATACTCCGAACCGTGTTCCGCGTAGACGGGAAGTTCGCCCATACCCTGCTGGAACTACTCTACCGTCCCGGACACATGATGCGCGACTTCATCCGTGGACGGCGCATAGGTTATACCCTCCCGCTGGCAATGGTATTCCTGATGACCGCCTTCTATACGCTCACCGCCCAGCTGATAATACCCGAAATACGGGAAAAGAAAGAAGAACAGACCGCAAAGAAAAACGATGTTCCACTCACAAAAGCAGAAACCCTGCAAGCTACCATCGACAAGCTGGAACTCGAAAAAGGACAGACAGACAATCCAGCCATGCAAAAGAGCCTTGAATTTTCCATCAGCGAAATAGAAAAGACACTAGCCGAAATACAACGCCAAGACTCCATTGCAGGCAAGCCCCAATCTAATGGCGACCTTGATGAAATATCGTCCTCCGTCTACACAAAAGTAGAAACATGGCTGGAAGATGTACCCTTTCTGGCGAATGTATGGAACCTGCTGAAACGATGGGGGCACGGCAACAAGGCTTTTCACATTCTTCTTACCCTGCCCTTGCTTGCCGTCGCCACCCGCTGGGCATTCTACCGGCGCAGGAGACCCGACATGTTCAACCTGATGGAACATATCCTCATACAGGCATACATCGCTACACAGATTTTGCTTATCAGTACCCTTGTAGTACCGTTCAATGGCACGGCACACGTAGACGACCTCTATGAAGTACCCTTCTGGTTCATCTTCCTCCTTTTCTGGTGGGACTATCACCAACTATACCTCTACACATGGTGGCGCAGCTTCTGGAAGACAGTCCTGATGTTCACTTACTGCCTGGTGATAGTGGTCATCCTCGCCATGATAGGTGTACTGTTGCTTTGCCTGGTACAAGGAACCACCACGCTTCATTTGTAAATATGCAGGGAATTGTCTACTTTTGCACCCAGAAATACAAGTCAACTTATGGTCAAAGCAATCTTTTTCGACATAGACGGGACATTGGTATCATTTCATACCCATACAATTCCCGAATCTACCCGCCAAGCTCTTGCCGCTGTACGCGAAAAGGGAATCAAGGTATTCATCGCAACCGGACGCCCCAAAGTATTGATGCAGAAAGCAGTGGGAAATCTGCCTTTTGACGGCTACATCACCTTGAACGGTGCCTATTGCTTCACTTCCGACCACAAAGACATCTACAAAGGCAGCATTCCGGAAGATGACATCGAACGCCTCATCCTATTCAATAAACAACATCCGGAACTCCCGTTCGTATTCGTCCACGACGATACATGGTTCATCACAGGGGTGAACGAGGCTGTACAGGAAGTAGCAGACCTGATAAAAATCGACATACCTCCCGTACAACCCATCGAATATGCACGAGGCAAGGAAATTCTGCAAATCATGGGCTACTTCAAGGCGGATGATGATAACAAAGTATTTTCGGGTATACTGAAACACTGCGAACCGATGCGCTGGTATCCCCTCTTTGCTGACATCATCGCCCGTGGAAACAGCAAAAGCCACGGCATCGACAAGGTCATCGCACACTATGGAATCGACCTGAAAGAAACCATGGCATTCGGCGACGGAGGCAATGACATTCCGATGCTACGCCACGTGGACACAGGCATAGCCATGGGCAACGCTACTCTCGAAGTACAAAACGCGGCCGACTATGTAACCACTTCAGTAGATGAAGACGGTATTCTGAATGCGCTGAAGCATTTCGGCGTGTTGTGATAAAACTCACCACAGAATACACAGATTTGATAAGAAGCTGTTTTGAATTTATCGTGCGATGATTTGGGATGAGTTTTTGAGGCATTTTCGCTTCTGTGATGAGGAAGATAGCGGGCTATCTGACGAAGAACAGGAGCGGAAAGGACCAAAAAATCGCCCAAAGCACACACGAAAACGGATACATCAAGCCAAGAAAAACTTTTTGGAGAAATTCAAAACAGCTTCTAAAATATTTTTGTGGATGGTTTTCTGAAATGAATATCCGCTTTTTGCCTCTACATGGGATGTTGCGGATATTCAAATTTTATAACCTGTGATGAAAAATCCTCAACGCAAGGACAGCCGCGCAAGGTAATCGTAATGCTCGCCCTCCATCACCTTTTCTACCCGAAAACCATACGGAGTGGCGTATGCCGAGAGAGTATCGAAGTCAATATAAAGCCAGTCGAACGGTTCTCCCTTCACCTTGCCATACTGCATGCGGAAATCCACCTCGCCGTAATAATCCGCAGCCAAGTCGATGAGATAGCTCCCGTCCTCGTCTTCGTACAGGTAACGGAGGTCGCTCGAGTCCATCAGCACGCATCCTCCCGGAGCCAACAGTTGTTTTACACGCATCAGGAAAGCGTGCATGTTCTTCAGCTTGCCGATGATGCCCGAACCGTTCATCAGCATCAGGATGGTATCGAACTGCCCGGTGAAACCCATGTCAAATACATTGGTCAGGCGCGCGTTCAGTCCGCGTTGCTTCATCACCTCTACCGATAAAGGCGAGATGTCGATAGCCAGGCTCTCCTTGCCCAAGGTCTGCAACGCCAGCGAATGGCATCCGCTTCCCGCCCCTACATCCAGTATCCGTCCGTGTGCCAGCCTTAAGGCGGTCTGCTCCAGCAAAGGCATCTGTTCCAAGGTGCGGAACAGCTCGCTTACAGGCAACTCGTCTTCATCAAACTGGGAAGAAAATACCCGCAGCTTGCCGGCTTTTCCGGTCGTGAAATATTCGTAAATGGCCCGTCCCATCGGGTCTTTGTCTTCGGTCAAGTTATGTCTTTTCATGATATGATGCTAAAAGTCGGGCAAACTTACACATTTTCCCTGACATTTGAGGCAGATTATCTGACAAAATGTAAAAAAGCGGCCAGTCTCTTCACGAGACCAACCGCTTCCTGGAAATAAAAACGACACTTACTATTCTTTTTATAAACTGTTTCTTGTCTGATAACAGAGACAGACAAATCTATGCTTTTAATGATGATACACTGATACTTTCAATTCTATGCCGCTTCGCTTGTGCCCTCCAAGCCCATAAGCACCATGCTCCAGCCTTTGAACACCAGCCATAAAGCCACCAGCGACACAAGCCCTACAATCATGCCCGTCAACGGGAAGAAATCGATAAAGGCGGCTACCAGCAAAACAATCATGCTGATGCGCAACTTGCCCGCGCCCGCTTGTCCTTCCGAACCTAAGGACGCCGACTGCATCATCGCTCCGTATCCCAAGAACTCTATAATGAAGCCAATCATCAGCAAGATGCCGGCTACAATGCCGCCCAACAAAGGAATCCAACCGAATACCACAGCCACGATACCTAAGATGACGGCAATCTTCAAACGCGACACGCCTTTCGCGCCTTTCTCGTCCAGATTCGTCTTCAGCTTGCCCAGTCCGACAAAGAAAAGCACCAGGCCTATCAGCGCCGCAATGCCTGTCATCGTAGAGTCGCCGATGCTGTCGTACACATGCAGCAACAGAGCCATCAGTACCAAATAAGCCCCTTGGCTTCCAGCGTTCTTCCAGTGAATGCCTAAAGCGCTGCCGCTCATAAACAAAGCGATAAGCAAAGCTATCAGACCGGTATAGTCCAGCCAGTCAGGCATGTCGGGAATAAGCGAAAGCAAAGCGACCGCAACACCGCCGCCTGCCAGACACAAGAAAGGTACAGGCAGAGAAGTGCCGCCCTTATAGAACCCGTACAAAGCCCATGCGGCTCCTACCACACCGACCAACTGGCTGCAAAATACCGCCACACTGAAATCGGGCAATCCCAACAAAGAACCCAAATCGGGCAGCAACGTACACACCAACAGCAGCATGCAAAACTGCAGTTGCAGGAATTTCTGTTTTTTTATTCTTTCGTCCATAATCGAAAAACTTTAATATATCGTACTATTTATCTTTCCGAACAGCGCCCGCCTCAACCACCGACTTTATCCCCGGTATAAGAAAATTCAGCGGATGACTCCACGGCAGAATCTATAAACTATATGTGCATAATATTTAAATTGCCTTCAAATTTATTCAGCACAACGATATTGAGGATATTCATAAGAAGGATGAACACTTGAAAGAAAAGTTCCTTTTTCACCCCACAAAGTAAAATGAGCCCATCCTCTATTCTTGCTGTAATGATTCCTATTCCTAAAAATTACTAATTCTATATAATTCCCTTGCGCCTCAATACCTCCCAATTCATGCATCTTTGATGCATCGAGAAATGTAATTTTATTATTCATACAATTCAAGGTTTCCAGTTCCGATATCTGTGACAAATCCAACGAGGTTAAATTATTATTTTGACAAATTAAAACAGTCAAATCTTTGACAGTTGAAAGATTCAAATCGCTCAATTGATTAAAGCCGCAATAAAGCCTCTGCAATTTATTGCATTTAGTAACATCTAACGTTGTTAACAAATTACCCGCACATTCAAGTCTCAGCAACGAAGGAAGTGTTCCCAATTTCAACGTTGACAACTCATTATCAGAACAATACAATTCTTCCAAATTGACACATGACGACACATCCAATGTTTTCAAACGACCATTTACACAATTCAAGATCCGCAATCCCGTACAACCTGACAAATTTATTTTTTCTATCCGACATGTATCGCCCGACCCTAGACGGGTAAATTCAATTTCTTCCAATTTAGAACATCCAGACACATCCAATTCTATCAGATTAGCGCCCAAAGGATTCATATTATTTATATATACCAATGCCGTACAACCTGACAAATTTAAAGTCTCCATATTATGAAAGGCATTCATCCTTTCTAAACTTGTACAACCTGAAAGATCCGCGTGCTTGACATCCAAAGCCGTTGAACCCGAAAAATAAGATTTATCTATTCCGGTATAATTCTTACAGTCCGAAAGATTCAAATTATCAACAACCCCCCTAGTCCCTTCACCTAGATTAGGAGCGCCACCAAGATAATCAAAATGAGCAAGTCCTGATAAATTCAATTCTCCTATGTGAGCATTCCTTATATCCAAACATACAAGACTATCCAAGCGTTGTAAATTTATACTTTCTACCGTCAAATTAGAAGGTAAAGCCAATCGGGTTACCCGAAGTTTTCCATCTAAAACTTCAGTTCTTACATTCGCCCACTCACTGATGGGCTTGTCGGAGCACCAGTTTGCCTTAGAATCAGCATCCCAATTGTCTCCTCCAGCCTGATTATAATAATCTATCAACGCTTCCCGGTCTATATCCGTATCCACCGTTTCAAATTCACGCACATCACCATAGTAACATTTATCGCCATATTTAAAGCCTAAAGCAAACTCATATTCACTATCTAACTCCAAATCATAGATTACCATCGAAAAATTACCCTCCGAGTCCAACGGCTTCGGAATCACGTATGGACCAAAAGTCTGAAACGTCACATTCTCCGTGTCAGACGGATCAAAAGCCGAAGCAGCCTTTTTACGATAAAACACGCCATATTGTATGCCGTCTTTTTTTAAGTTCTTGTATCCGTTAAACTTACCTGTAACATTAACGGCATTTAGTTCAGATTGATGTTGTTCAATTTCATTAGTCGTTATGCTGAAATAACGTTGGTTAGGATTCCTGTTTTCCGTATAAACTCTCGGGTTATATTTCCAACCATTCCAATTTGTACAGAGTTCCTTTGTAGTCTCTATATGTGACAACCCATTTAACATTCCTGTTGCATAGCCACTTATTAACATACGATTATATGAAGCCGTAGATATCTCTATAACTCCTACAAAATTTCCAGGACATGCATTTGCTTGAAGAAAAGAATTGCAAGCAAATACGTTATATATAATTTTTTCATTCTCCATCATTCCTGAAATTTCTTTCACAGTCAAAGAGGGAAGTGCATAAGCTTCTTCAATACCAACTTCATAAAGATACACAACAACCCCTTTATCTAACTTTGTCACACTAGAACGTGTTTTGTTAACATATCTATAATCTTCATTACCTTTTACAGGAACTAAGAAAGAACTTCCATTTCCTGTTTTTTCATTAAATCCCAAATTACCATAACTATGAGTTTCTGCAACAACTACCCACCCATATTCTCCAAACGTCTCTATTGACTTTATCAGCCCACTATCATCAAAAGTATACTCTATATTAATTGGAGAATCAGTAATTATCTCTTCATATTTTGCATGCTCATACCCCCATGCTACAAACAAAAAATCAAAGAAACTTACTTGAGGTGCATAAAACAGAATTTTAAGATTCTCAATAATATCATCATCAACTTTTCCAGGTACATAAAAATCTTTTGCCTCAATAAAATCCATAGCTTCATCTCGAGACACACTACGAGACTCCGACATTTCTTCCACATACTTTTCAACATCTTCGATTGCCACAAACGAACTTTCCCCATTAATATATGTAAAGGTTATCAGATTTTCTTCCTTTAAAACAGAAACATCTTTAATATAGGCTTGTTTTCCAATCCAATCACTGAGTTTATCCAGCGTAAATTCTACATCTGTTATTGGCTGTATAGCAGAAACAAACTCTTTTATCGTATTCAAATACTGTTCCGACATTTCACCATCACCCATAGCCTGTACTTCTACTTGATAGAAGAAAGCTTGATTGTCCTCCGCTATGACCGTAAACAGAATGGTTTCCGTTCCGTTTGAAGTCACTCCCTTAACACTGACACCATAAGACGGGTCTGAACATGGTGTAATTTCCCATGCCGGTTCCTCTTCACCAAGAACCTTATAGGATACATTAAAACCACTCACCGTTTCACAGAATATTTGAAAATCCTGGTTCAATGGAACAGTCAATTTACCGTTAACAATTTCTTGTCTTGCACCGTTTATCATGCAATACAGCGTGGCACAACTTTTAGGAACCGTTATCGTACTGCCATCAGCTAATGTAAAAATCACACTGCTGTCTGTTTCTTCCACATTCAGGAAAAGGCCCTCATCGTCACTTTCGTCCTTACCGCTTATTTGAGTCCAAGTGTTACCACCGTCAACCGACAAATATATATATCCGTCTTCTGTCTTTATTTGTGGCAAAGGAGCAGATGTTCCGTCTTTTCCGTCTTCACCGTCCTGACCGTCTTTTCCATCTTCACCGTCCTGACCGTCTTTTCCGTCTTCACCGTCCTGACCGTCCTTTCCGTCTTCACCGTCCTGACCATCCTGACCGTCTTTTCCGTCTTCACCATCCTTGCCGCTGGCACATATCGGATTGCCGCTGGCATCTGTCATCAGTTCACCATTCAATGTCCAATACCAACGTCCGTCACCTCCTTCGGTCACACTGATGACAGGAACAGCACCGGTATCTCCTTTGTCACCTTTCTCACCAGTATCGCCTTTATCACCTTTGTCGCCCTTCTCACCGGTATCGCCTTTATCACCTTTATCACCTTTATCTCCCTTTTCGCCGTCTTTACCATTATAGATAGTCACTTTGCCTTGACGGTAAAAGTTAATGGTATAACCTACGACCTCATCGCCTTCCTTCAATTCTTCTACCGAAGTGATGTAATCGTTCCCATTCACGATTGCCTGCAGGGCGGCAATGTTCCCGTTTGCGGTTTCCTGCCAAGCTTCCAAAGCGGAGATACGGTCTTCTTGGCTATTAATAGCGTCCCATACTTCCGCATCATCGTATTCGCAACCTGCCAGGCAGAGCGAAAAGATGCACATTGTTGCATAGAAAAACTTTTTCATAGAGTGTCATTTTTAAATATATTATCACAAAGTAAAGCATTTTTTAGAAATGTTTTTGTCACCTAAAACAGTGATTTTTCTTTCGGATAGAAGAAAACCGAACCACGTGAAGCAAAAATTTAAATTTAAGTAAGGTTATTCGGCGCAAATATGTATTTTTGTGTAGATTTTTAAGATTTATCCGCTTATGAGACTTACCGGGCATTTTCGATATATCTTGACGGCTATCGTCCTGACAGGCTGTCTCGCTTGGGGAAGAGCAGCCAGCGAGCCTACAGACACCCTCTTGTCGCGCCTTTACAACCGGGCTGCCACCCTGATGGAAGAAGGCGCATACGACTCGGCACAAGTCTGTTTCGACCAGGCTTTCGCTACCCAAGGGGTAAAAGAATCTCCTCTTTATCCGATATTGCTCAACGAGCAAGGCACCTTGTACTTCTATACAGGCGAGCTGGCACGCTCCCTGGAAACCAAGAAAAGCGTACTCCCCTATCTGCCCGAAGTGGACGACCTGGAAAAACACGTCAGCGTATACAACGACTTAGGGGTGCTTTACCACCGCTTCAACCGGCAGGACTCCTCGCTTTATTACTACAACAAAGCAGTGGATGCCGCACGGGCTTACGGCGACAAGAGCTGGCTGGCCAACCTGAGCCTGAACATCGGGGTATTCAATTTCAACCTGAAGCATTACGAAAATGCCGAGCAGTGCATCGACGAGGCGTTGAAGTATGTGCTGCAAACCGACGACACACAAATGACATTCACCGTGTGGCAGGTACGCGCCGCCATCAAAGCGCAGACAGGAAAGCTGGACGAGGCAGGCGAATCGATTCAGGAAGCATGGAAGATGGCTTGCGGACCGGAAGGAAACGCGGAATGGAAGGTGCGCTGCATCCCCGGCATATACCGCTACTTCCAGCGCACCGGGCAGACCGACTCTATACCTTATTATATTAATACCTAAATTCCGCAGCATTTTAGTTTAACTTTATTTATAA
>UMFO01024680.1_pt1 | contig 22433 bp, 20 predicted proteins | sample 1965051 | NCBI WGS metagenome assembly UMFO01 (sample SAMEA4836050, study PRJEB28245) | human gut metagenome | biome: gut microbiome; material: fecal sample | place: Denmark | collected 2008
GCCACTGCCATAACCAGCGGTGTAGGTTCTCTTTTCGGAAGTGGTAAATTAAAAGATTTGGAACAAGCCAACGAAAGTTTACGGTATGAAATTTCCAAGCGTGACAAAAGCATTGATAACTTAAAAGTTCAGATGCAACAAATGCAGGAACAGCACGGTAATCAGATTCGTAATATACAAGGAATACATAATCAAGAGCTTGAAGCCAAAGACAAGGAAATATCACGATTGAACGCCATTCTTGAAAAAGCGTTCAACTGGTTCCCATTGCTTAAAGAAATGTTGAGAATGGAAAAATTGTGTTATGTCATAGGTTTTACCAAGGGGATGATAGACTCTCTTTTGTACAAAAGGGAAGCTATCAGATGCAATGGGAAAATCTATTCCGAAGAACACAGACGGAAGTTTGACATCAAAAACGATATTTTCAGAGTTGAAAAAAATCCAACCGACAGCAATAAACTTGTTCTAACCATAAACAGACAACCAATAAGCGAATGGTTCAGAGAACAATGGGAGAAATTAAGAAGAGGTTTACGACAGACGGTTGAAGAACCAAGAAAAAGCAGAGGTATGAAACTTTAAATGTCTGTATTGTTTTCCTCTATACACAATACAAAGAAAGGCTAAGTTGAAAAAAACTTCCTTCTTTATGAGAAAGTATGAACCCATCAGCATCCCATAGATCTGCTGGTGGGACACTTTTTATTATAGCAATATTACCTGCTTTCAATCTTATTGGGCAAAAAGAAACATTGGTTTGTAACGGTAAGATTTACTCGGAAACTCATAAGCAAAAGTTTGAGGTAAGGGAAGCTACCTTTAAGATTGATAAAAACCTTGCAAATGATAGCAAACTAACATTGACAATAAACAAGCAACCTATTTCCGACTGGTTTAAGGAGCAGTTTGGGAAAATGCAGCAGTCTATGAAAAGTAAAGGATTTAGGCTATAATTCACGATTATTCTGAAATTACATAGCAAAAAATAATGAATATTATTCTTTTTACATTAAATTTGCGTTTAAGAGAAAATGGCAACGTCGCCATTCTAAAATTCTTTTTTTTATGAAAAAAAATAAAAGAAGACTCACATAGTATCTTCCCCATTGCAAGTCTATGTTGAAGTCTCTAATCAAAGCAATGGTTTGGTATATAGAGCATAAAGAAACTATTGATACATTAATAAAATAGTTACGTGACATCTTTATAAATTTATATTGCCAGTAAAAACAAGAGGGATGTGTAAATACTCATCCCTCTTTTCAAAAAACGCCTTGATTTGTTTTCATTCATTCTAAATATAGCCACAAGTATGAAGATCTTTTAATCATCTAACTATGGATTTCATAATTTTCTACAATATATGGGATGCAAAACTCATAAAATCCATTCTTACTTTTTCCAAATCATCATGGCTAAAATAACTTTTTCCATAATTAACCAAAGTATTATAGTGAAATAATTTCTCAAGTAAATATTCATTTTCCTTTTGCTCAGAGATGTAATCAGATAAAATTTCTTCATATAATTCGTGTTCATGGCAAATAGGATTATAGTATTTTAATGCATTATTCCGTATTTGAATTTGTTTAATGCTTGCTTCTTCTTTATATCCAGTTGTATCTATTGCCATTTTATCGGCAGCCATATACCCTTTGTCTTCATAAAGACACTTTCCATATTTAGGCAATATTTTTTGTATATATGTATCTGTAGAATATTTTTCTATTTTGCCGACTTCACAACAGCTATAATAATCATCTCTTCCTACGCGATACCTAAAATCTTCTTCAATAGTAACAAAATACTGTTCACAAGCTTTTTTGATATCATATTGTTGGACATATGCAGATATTTTTCTTTGAAGTCCAATATAATCTTTCTTTTTGAAATATTCAGAGATAATTTCATTACTTAAAATGTAGTTTTTACTTTTATGCCCTTGTTTATACCAATAATCATTTTTAATATATTCTAATAAAATTTCCGAACTATCCTTATCTTTATTTTCAGGTTTATAATTCAAATTCAAAACATTAAATCCTTGATTTGCATTATCTAAGGTATATACTATATTATTCCCATTAAAATGTTTTGAATAACGTTTCTTGTATTCATAGGTAACAACATTTCCTATTTCAAATTTTTCTTCTTGTGGCTTATATTTAAAACGAACAAATGTTCGTTTTTCACTTCGAATTAAGCCATAATGGATTCCATTATCTTCGTAAAGAAAGCATATAAACCCTACAAAAACAGATTGTTGTTCCCATGGTATCTTTATAAATTGGGGATTGATATAATTTACAGGAAGAATAAAATTGTCTACTACTGAATTATAAAAAGCATTCTCATTAAGATTGGATGATTCAGAATTAACATATACATTTTTTATAGAAGAATAACCAAATGCTCCCCAATCTATTTTAGCTCCTTTTCTAATAATAAGATTATGAATTGAACATTGTTTAAAAGCACTACTTTCAATCTCTTGTATGCTTTTCAAACATATATCACTAAGATTTATGCATCCACAAAAAGCACGTTCCTTTATATATAATAGTCCCATTCCACCAGTAACAACTTTCAATTTAGAGCAATTTAAGAATGCCTCTTTTTCTATTGTAGTTAAAGACTTTGGCAAGTTAATATATTTAATATTATAACAATACACGTATCTATTATTAGTTGATTATCAGTGTTATACGCTCTAAACGGTAGAAAAGTGACCGTATGAATTCTGATTAGATACGAAAAGGTGAAGATTTAACGTATTTAACTTTCAATCACATCAAAATTGCAGAAAATATGGGTGATGTGGGGTGGTTAACAGTCTCTTCATATGTCTTTTATTGCCACAGAGGTTCATTTTCCCAACCAACAGGGAATCCAAGAGCTGCCAGGTCTATCTCTGGAAACTTGCTGAACAAATTGTGCATTTTGTCAAGCATGTCATTGTTGGGAGAGATGATGTCAAGGAAATACTTGATGATGCACATGTTATAATAGATTCTTCGCTTGTCCGCAGGAATAGTAATCCAAGGACGAGTCATGCCTCTCATATCATTTGGAATAATCTTGTTGACTTTGTTCCAAACACGAGCGTGATGACAACAAGCGTTGCGAGTAAGCGTAAGCACAGAAAGCCAAGACTCAAACACTGGAGCATGAAGGCAGAAACGCTTGGCGATCTGCTTTTTGAGTCCTTTATCTTTCAAGTTCCTGTAGTACATATTCACGCTACCCATTGGGAGAAGTTCACCAAGAATCCATGCTGGTGGAAAAGGTTCTGTATATGTTCTTTTGAAGTGTTCTATAAAGTCTTCAGTAGAACGTTCATACTCCTTCGACAACATTGCCATACTATTGACGAAAATGGGCTGATCACGAAAATGTGCTGAATTGGTAAGCCAATATATATCACCAGTCCGTTCAGCCGTCATATTCATTACGGCTTCTCTTACAGCAATTTCGATCTTCTCAATCTCGTTAAAAAGGAGTAAGCGCAACTTTTTGTCAAAGCGATAAAGCATCATCACTTTGTTAAATGTAGCACCTTCCTTATACAGATGAAGAATCTTTGGAGTCTTCAACAAAGGATGCATATACGCAGACAATCGATAATAGCCAATGCTCTCCAAATACAATTGAGCCTTTTGCCTATCATTGATTATCAATCCACGATTTTCCAATAAGGTTACAAGTTCTCGTGGAGTCTTGTAATCTTTTCCAAAATTTCTCTTTGTCATAGCTTATAAACAAAAAAGCCCAGCCTATTTAAGCATTGTAAAGAGGCTCGGCTGGAACTAACGCTGCAAAAATACAAATAATCGTTGAGAATACAAACTTTTCGGCAAGAAAAATCACGCAAAAGTGGAATTCTTTGACATATTTATATTTAATAATGTTAAATCAGACCTTAAAATCATACTTTGCCAGCCAAACCAAGTGGTTTGCATGATGAAAGAGTACTTTATGGTGTAGCCAAGGCTATTACAGAACATATTAATCTGGGTAATACCTATAAGGAAGTAAAGAAAGTCTATTCTATCAGTATTCTTTATTTTGATTTGGGTAAAGGCTCGGACTATATTTATGTAGGTCAGAATAACTTTGTGGGCTTGCACACCAAGGACAACTTGATTATCAGTACAAAGGAGAAGGACACCATCGTAAGAAAATCACCTACAGAGATTTTCCCAACTTATATGTTGGTTCGTGTTAATGAGTTCAATGATGTGGCAAAGTCCCCTTTAGAGGAATGGGTGAATTATTTGAAAAATGGTGTTATCAAGTCGGATACCAAGGCTCCAGGCTTGCAGAAGGCACGTGAGAAGTTGCAATACTATTCCATGTCGAATGCAGAGCGCCATGCTTACGATGAGCATATCAATGCTATCATGATTCAGAACGATGTTTTGGATAATGCAAAGCGTGAGGGTAGAGCTGAGGGTAGAGCTGAGGGTAGAGCTGAAGGACGAGCTGATGAAAAGATAGAAAATGCCAAGAGTTTCCTTGCAATAGGAGTTCTTCCAGAAAAAGTAGCGGAAGCTCTTAAAATGCCACTTGATGAAGTGATGAAACTGATGAAAAAATAGTATGGAGTTGTAAGGAATAGATAATTATCCAATTTAGCAGAAGCTCTTGGAAAAAGAAAATCCATGCTACACCCAAATCAAGCTTTTAATAAATCCGAATACTGGAAATCAAGGAGTTACATAATGGGTTGCTGCAATGTGGGTTAGGATTTTGCATTTTTTATATTGACTATTTTCTTCTTTTCCAAAATTTGAAGTAACTTTGCACCGTTCAAAAATATTAAGTAACAATGAAGAAGTTTTTCGTAGCATCGCTGGCTTTGGTACTTTGTGTATGTGCCCAGGCAGCGAAGAAGCCTACACCAAAGTTGGTGTTTGATGCTTCGAAAGGCGTGGCGGGGTCTGTTACCCTTCCTACAGGGAAGAAGGTGAACTATACTGCTTACACAAAGTTATATTATGTTACTCATGTAGAGGATTCTACTTATCAGTACATGAATGTGTTTGTTCCTGAGGGTGCAACGCAATCCACTCCTATCTTTATGCCTAATTATGTGGGCGGCTATATGGCTGCTGCACCGAGGATGATAGATGAGGGTGATGCATCAGGTAGGGCTTTGGCGGAAGGCTATGTTGTGGTCATCCCTGGTGCCAGAGGAAGAAACTCTACGGTTGTGCAGAAGGGTAAGACGGTTTATACGGGGCGTGCTCCTAAGGGACTGCTTGATTTGAAAGCGGCAGTTCGCTATCTTCGTTTCTTTGACAAGGATATGCTAGGGGATGCCGAGCATATTATCACTGATGGAACCAGTGCAGGTGGAGCCATGTCATCTTTGTTGGGTTCCACCGGAAATAATCCTTCTTATGAGCCTATGCTCAAGGCCATGGGAGCGGCAGACACGAGAGACGATGTATTTGCCTCGGTTTGCTATTGTCCTATCATCGATCTTGATCATGCTGATATGGCTTATGAGTGGTTGTATGGTGGTGTGGATGAAAAGATTCGTCCTGTAACGAGCGAGCAAGCTGCTGTATCTCAGGAGTTAGCTGCTCAATTTCCTGCCTACATCAATAGTTTAGGGCTAAAGAAAAAGGATGGAAGCGATTTGAACGCAGACAACTATCGTGATTATATCAAGCAACTCTTGATGACAAGCGCTCAAGATGCAAAGGATCATGGTGCAGATATACCTGATAGCATTGGATTTGCATTTTCTGCTGGCATGAAGTTCATCGCTCCTGTGAATGGTGGAAAGAAGAAGGGAGAAATGAAGATGCCTATGGATATGCCAAACGATGGTCCGAAGATGATGCCTATGAGAAGTAAGCCTAAGGGAGAATACATTACTGGGCTTGACTTAGAAAAGTATCTTGCCTATGTGGCAACCAAGACTGCCCTGAAAGGGGTGCCTGCATTTGATAGCAAGGATGTAGCTGGAAGTAAGGCAAGTGGAGAAAACGAGGAGTTTGGCAATAGCAAGGGTAGTTCCGTCAACTTTACCACCTATTCATTGGTAAAGGCTACAGGAAATACGAAAGCGGTTCTAGACAAAGAAATAGCTGAGAATGTAAAGTTGCTCAATCCGATGCGTATGATGGATGAAGAGGGCTCTTGCATCGCACCTCATTGGTACATTCGTCATGGAGCCATCGACAGAGACACGGCATTCCCGATTCCAATCAACTTGGCCACCAAACTTGAAAACAAGGGTAAGGATGTTAACTTCAAGCTGCCTTGGAATCGTCCTCACTCAGGTGATTACGCCTTGAACGAACTTTTTGGATGGATTCGCTCGATTTGCGGTAAATAGAGAAATATTTGGGATGAAACTCTTTCTCCTCTCTTGTGTCTTTGCAAGAGAGGAGATTTTGTTTTATTCTGATTTTACTGCTCTTTGAAGGCGTTTAATCCATTCAACAGACAGATGAACAGAAAGAAACAGGCACAGACAGAGCTGTCCTATTACGGACTGTACCTCTTGAACTACCTCAGGGAGAACCGTTTTCCACAAGCCAGCGATGCGGACTTTATCCGCGAACGTGCAGACCATGCCGCAGAAGTATATGAGCAGGCACGGCGTGATGCTCTCTTTACCGATGCGGCACAAGAGCTTGCCATGGCAGCATTGCTGAAAGGTCTACGCTTTTCCAAGTACAGCATTCTGTATGATGTTGTTGACCGTGAGTTTCCCCTGGAGGTTGCAGTAGAAGACCAGGAAGCGTTTGTCAAGAACCTCCTGCCTTTGGTTGACAACGTGTATTCCATTTACGACCTCACCGATGACGATTTTGCCCAGTCACCGGACTACGACCAGCTCTATACAGAGTTGACGGGAGCCGTAGCCCTTTTCATAGAGTCAAATGGCGTACAATAGAAAACAACGTCTGAACGACAACATCAAGGCGATAGAGACGGCATTCATCCTTGACAGGGAACAGCGCACACCGACCGCCCGTGAGCGTCTCCTTCTGGAGCGTTACTGCGGATTCGGAGGATTGAAGTGCATCCTGAACCCTGCCAGGGAACTGGCGGATGCCGTCCATTGGGCAAAGTCAGACCTTGAGTTGTTTGCTCCTACAGTGGAGCTGCATAGACTTATCCGTGAAAACAGCAAGAACGAAAGCGAGTACAAACAGTTGATGGACAGTCTGAAACAGTCCGTCCTCACGGCATTCTACACACCGTCAGCCATTACGGAGGCTCTGACGGATGTGTTGAAAGAGCATCAGATTATCCCCGAAAAGGTGCTTGCCATACACTGGTGTAGGTAGCGGCATCACTCGTGCTCTGGACGAAGACATCAATGTCACATTTATGAATAATGACAAGGCGCAGGAATTTGTCATCACGGTTTGGAGAGAAGAAAGTAACGAAGTCGAGAAAAAAAGTAACCAAGTCGGTAACCAAGTCGGTAACCAAGTCGAACAAAAAAGTAACGAAGTCGAGGAAAAAAGTAACCAAGTCCAAGACTCTGACATTCGACTTAGACACTCTGACACTGACTTAGCCACCGACCATGACACTTTTGTCGAAGACCATGACACTATACATAGTTACCATGACACTAACCATGACACTAAAAGAGTGCCATTGACGAATAAACAGAAGGATATAGTAAACTTCTGTAGCGTGCCAAGAACAAGTAGGGAAATTTTGGAAAGAGCCGGTGTTGTCTATCATACAAAAAATATAGCCAAATACATCACCTCCCTTGTTGCAGCAGGATATTTGCAGATGACTAATCCAGATAATCCTACAGCAAGTAATCAAAAATACAAAGTCAAAAGAATCGTATTTTTAGACACAGAGAATCGTACTTTTGACGAATTAAAGCCAATGGAAATAGATGAATCCTTCCCAGATAAAAGTACAAGAACTTGCTTTGTCTAATTTCAAACAAAGCAAGTTCTTATACTCATTATTTTAACTTATAGTGAGAAGCCTCTTGGCTTTTTTCTTAGAACCGCACCCAATCCAACTTTTTGTGTTCCGTCCCAATTCGTAAGTTGGTCAGCGCAGCCATTGGAGCCACCAAGCGAAACGTAGGTATCTGCGCTACATGACATGTGGTCAACAAAAGCGAGAAAGTTGTCAATGGCGTTGTCTGTGAATTGAACTTCATTCGTGGCGAAGAGTTTTGTCCAACTGGTGACACATTCTTGCTTGAAGTCTGTAAAACCATGCCAGGACATATCAGACAAGAACTTCTTTGCTGCCGAATCTATACAGGCTTTAGAGTCCAATCCAATATTATGCTTTACAGCAGATGCCATAATGCCATAGTATATGGAAGCCGATTCTTTCTCGTTGAAGTTGACTCTGTCTGTTTTTGCAAAGGATGATAAAGCTTCATGCCCCTCATGGATGAACTTGTCAAGCACTCCTATGTATCTATTTTGCCGAGCCATGCTTTCACGTTTGGCTTCGGCTTCTTGCCGGGCCTTTTCTTTTGCATCTTCCTCCTTTCGTGCTTCCACCCGTCTCCATGCATCAGTCATTTCTGGCTCCTGCCAAATGGCATTCCAACGAGCCTTCAAATCATTGTACATTTCTATAAGTGTAGTATTATAACTTTTGGCACTGGCGAGTTCTTCCTTCGCATAGACAAGTTGAGTAGTCACTCGCTCCACAGCCTTCTCGTCAAGTTGAGAGATGTGTTGTTTGACTTTGTCGTTTTCTGTCTTTAGCGCATCATTCTCGGCACGAAGCGACTTGTTCTCCTCTATCTGCTTATTGAGATTCTGCATATAGTAAGTGTATGTCTTGTTGACAGACTTGCGTACATCTTCATTCTGCTTGTCACGTTCTGCATTAACGGCTGCTACAAGAGCCTTGATTGCAGCGTAGATATTAGACACACGCTCCTCACGCCACGCCTTTTGTCCGATAATAGTAGGAATCGGGATGGCAAGTTCTTTCTTTACGGCATTCATCGCTTCTTGAACTGGAGCCTTGATGTTGAGTAAAGGAATGGTCAGCTCCTTCTTGTCGATTGTGGCAAGCACTGCATATTTCTCCACTTTGTCAAGAGCGACTTTCGCCTGACGTTCAGCTTCAAGCACCACCTTGTTCTTATGCTTGCGTCCTCGCTTTTCTTCCTCTGAAAGTTCATCATAGGAGAAGCCTCTTGCCAAGCCATACTTATGCCCTACCTTGTTGTAATAGTCAGTATGCAGTTGGGAAAGGTATTGTGATTTGTCCTTTGCTCGCTCTCCCCACACTTTGGCATAAGAGACCCTTTCAACAACACCCTTTGCCGCTTCCGATTTTGTGTAGTTGTCACGTTCTTCTTTTGGAAGTGCTCTCCATTCCTTGGTAGAGAGAACCTTTTCTGGATTATCCTTGTGAATGTACTTGCTTCCGATGCGCCCACGTTTCTTTACTTGTTCAACAGGCACGGTCTGCACATGGGCATGGATGCTTGTCTCGTCACAATGCACATCAAAGCCGATGACATTCTCTTCTCCCCATTTCTCACATGCAAAGCGGTAGGTGTCCAATGCCCAGTCATAGATGCCTTTTTGCAATACAACTTTGCTGTGGTCAGCATTTGGATCTGATGTATTGAGTTTCTGTCCACCAAAGGCAAGCCTGTTAAGCACATCATGGTCACCACTGAAGATGATGCCGACAGTGCAGTTCGGACTGTTCCTTGAAACTTGGTCGGGACGCTTGGCATCCATATACGGCTTGAAGCCAAGTTCATCAAGTCGATGCTGCAAGCGTTCATGCAACGGCACAGACTGGGAACCAAGAGGCACTATCTTTCCACCCTTGACTATCTCAAAGTTGAGTCTCTTGCGTGAGTAGTTATAATGGTTGTTCTTGTCTATGTCCGCGTTTTTTAGTTGGTAACGCTTCTCGTCCCAACCTCTGCGTTCCGCCTCGTTGCCCACTTGGGACGAGTACGATTTCTTGTCTGTGCCTACATGGATGGCGGCACGTGGTATGTTTCTTTCCATAAGAATTTCATTTGAGCTTGTAACGTAGTTCTTGTATAATTGGAGACAGGTCTCGGGCGGAGCCTGAGCATAATAGAAGGACTTTTTAAGTGAACATCGCAAGCATGTGAATCTAAAAGTCCCTATTATGTTTAGGACTTTTGTGAAAGTCCGTCACGCAAGCGTGCTCGCAGATCCTTACCCACTCAGCTATGACTCTTCCACCAACACCAACCCAAGGCTGTCTATTAGATGCAGGAGTGGCGGATGTTGCTTTATCAGCCTTTGTAGCGCCATCTGCGGTGTTTCTGCCATCAGTAGGAAGTCTGCAATGTCAAGACCTTTGGTCTTTTGTTCATCGGTGGCATTGTCTTCCAAGATGTTGCTGACAAGAACTTGCTTGCATATTGATTGCAGAAACGGAAGTTTGCTTTTCCACTTATCCATTGCCCCAAGGTCTGGAACCAAAACAACCTCCCGACCGCTTAGGACTTCGATAGCATCTTTATTGAAACATCCGTTCATGCCTCCAGTAGCCAACCATACGAAATCAGATATGAAGTGGGTGGCAATGATGGCTGTCTTTTCGCTCTCCACGATGGCTATTGTCTTGGTCGTGGTTTTATCTGTCAACAGATGTTCGCCAAAGAAGCACTGCCGAAGTGTAAAGTCAGGCAGTTTCAGTTCCGAGTGTACCCAAGTCACCAGGCTGTGGGGTTCCTTGATGCGGTGTCCTGTCTTGTCATCATACTTCATTATCTTGCCAGTGCGCACATTCCCATTGGCATCTATTTGCCAAAAGATAGTTGAACCGCCCCATTTCTTTGAAGTGCCGACCTTGTACAAGGCAAACAGCCGTTCTGTCTCCTCTTTGCCAAAGACTGTTGAAATGTATCGGTACAAAGGATTGACATAATAGCCATGCAGTGTTTGCTCCACCAGCTTGCTATCAATGAAAGTTGGAAGAGGTTTCTCTTTCCTGCACTCTTTGATTGGTGTTTTATATCTCCAATCATCATTGCAGTTGGCATCGGGATTGTCCTTGAAATAATCAGATGGAGAATAATGGTAGCCACAACTCTGTTCATGGTCACAACGCCCCACATTGTCAGGGAATACAATCTGTCCTTGCTCATCAATATATCTTGCAAAGCAACGCTTACGCCCACATTGAGGGCAAGCATATCGGTTGCCCAGCTTGTATTTCTGTAGATGGAATCTATACTCACTCATAGGGCTCTGCACTTGTTGCACCTTGCACTTTCTGCACTTTTGCACTTGTTTGGCACAAAATGCAGCATCTGTTGTGCAAGAGTGCAAGAAGTGCAAAGTGCAAACGGTGCAAGGTGGTGGTTCTACTTCTGAACTTTCTCATAATTGCCTTGCTTGTCTTTGATGATAAAGTTTCTCTGACAGAAGTCTTTGAGCATATACATGACAGTACGTCTTGCAAAACCGAAATCCTCTCCAGCCTTTACTGCTTCAGCAGTTACGAACTTGTTTCCCAACGAGTCAAGTACCTGTTTCTTCACAGGGTCGGTAGCCTCGGTTAAAACGAGGTCATCCATCCTTTTGTATGAATTCTCAAAGTAATCGCTCATCCGTATGGCTGCATTCACGGACTCCGCATCAACAAAATCCTTGTGAGACTCATCACAAGCCCATCGGAACAGTTGGAATATCAAGGCAAGCCGAGCCGTGTTCAAAGGAACTTTTGCAGCACGTGAGTCTATCATTTTTTCATCCGTAATGGCATTCTGCCGTTCTATGTCCTCATTCTGCCAATCATAGAATATATCAATGGCTTCATCAGAGAAGTCAAGAACATTGAAGATGCCTTCCGTAAAAGGAAGAGCCACAGCCTTGTCTATGATCTCTTTCCATACACGGAATGGTCTTTCAATGATTGCAGCATCTTGTTTTGGAACCTTAACCCAAGGAGCTATCTTCAAACCTTTTGGGCATGTGATCAGGAAACGGTCAAGAAAACCATTCTTCTTGAATCCCATATCATAAAGTTCATGCACAATACCAGTCTGGATAGTTCCTACAATCTGTATGCAAGGATAGTCAATGCGTAAAGGACAATCAAGATTACAACGAGATACATCTACTGGCAAGCCATTGTGAGCCGACAGCATCTGTTGTACAAAAGAACTGTTGTTGTATCGGTTGATGGTGTTGAACAGCCCCATTATCTCATCCACCACAACTGCCACACCTCTGAGGTTGGCATCGTGATTGCGCATAAGAATCTCTGGCGTGAAGTCATTCATGATATTCTTATGCAGGACAGGCACAGGAGGTAACGATTCCCATTCCGTCCGCTTTTTGCCCTTGTTTCTCTCCACAATGGCTGCATACTCATTCTTTAGAGCCTTGAACTTATGGTGCTCCTCAGTATCAATGTCGTGCAACGGCTTGTAGGCAAAGTTCAAAGGTGGAGTCTTGCCGACTCCTGGTCTGCCAACAAGAATGACATATAGGATAGGTGAAGTAATCCAATTGCCTTTAATCCGGATATAGCAGGAGTTGCCGACGGCTGCTGCCATAGCGGATATTAGGGAAGTAGCGGTAAACTCAATGGAATAGTTCTCCGTCCTTGCCAAATCAAGAATCATCTGCTGCATCTTCTGGGGGAACACGTCAAGCGGAATTCCAGAAGTGGCTACGCCCGAAGCCTCCGAGCGTAGCTTGTTACAAATTTCAAGCGCATCCATGACATTACCAGTTTAAGGGTTTCGGCTTGCGCTTGTTTTCTGCAAGAATGGCTGCATTCTCCTCCTCTGCCGTGAGAGGTACAGGATTCTTGCGGTTAGTCTCCAGCCACTTGTCAAGTTCATCCTGATAAAGGCAGTAACGCTTGCCCGGCTTGGTGGCAGGAATGCTGCCGTTGCCAAGTTTCATGTAGAGAGTTGCCATCGGCATTTTCAGGTATGCCGATGCTTCCTCCACACTCATAGGTATGTGCGTGTTCGCCTTGTGTGGCTTGTTCTGTGATTGCAGACTGACGATCATCTGCTTCATGCCCACCACTTCGTCCCGAAGCTGGGCAACGACCATTGGAAGGTCGTTGAAAGTTAATTCCTTATTCATTCTGATACTTTGTTAATAACTGGTGCAAAGGAACAGAATGATGCTTCCGTTACTGAGGTTCGTGACAGTCATTTGTCATTCACGAAGGAATAACTCTAACAATGGGGATTATTCGGGAGTTTCCTCTGATATATCATGAAACTTATATCTACCATTGTCTGGTTCATCAATAGGAATGACATCATTGGAACATGGTGCTTTCAGGTTCTTCAATGTGCTGTAGTCCAAGCCTTCAAACGGTTTTGGGAACAAAGCCTTGATAAAGGATATTCGCATTGCCATTGTGTAATCACGCTTACCCAAACGTTCTGCGATATTCCACACGAAGTGCCTTAAAGGAATATTCTCAACCGTCTCCTTGAAACGGTCTATTGCTATCGGGGTATAGTTGGTGTCGTTGCTCCATTCCTTGACTGCCTCAATTACCTTGTACAAATCTTCCTCATACAGAAACCTTGACATGGTACGATGCACATAGTCAAGTACGGCCCTCGTTCGTTTTTCCTTTATCTCCTGTGCTTCTTTTTCTTGTGCCTCTACACACTTGGCATAGTCCTCATGACTGTATTGTGCAGACTCTGTTTGTGGTAATGTTTGCTTTGGCTGTTCTTGTTCTGTTGCTGGCTCTGCTTCTACAACGTTTTTCTTTGTCTTGCTGTTGCTACCAATGGTCATCAGTTCATAGGGATAATTCACCATAGAAATGAATATCGCCCAAAGCAGGATGTTGCTCCCTACAAAGATGATTGACTCGACAAACAGACTTTGGTGAAAGTCATTGCCTACATACATAGCCACGACAAGAGAGATGGCGAGAATTGCAGTACCAACAAAAGCGTAGATGGTACAATCTGAAGTTGTCTTGTTTTCTATCATTATTGTATTCGTTTTATTGTTATTCGTTCAAAAACTTCCACAAAGTTAGATGCAGAAGCATGTAAAAACAGCATTTACGTTCTCTGGCACTCTTTCTTTTACGCTTTATTAGCGTTCTAATATGATTTCATACTCTGAATCATACTTGAAACAGCTCGTTAGCGTCAGTTGTTGCTGATTACTGGCTACAAAGGTAAGGGCAAAGAAAATGGAAAATTGCAGTTCCTCTTCAATATCTATAGATATTAGGATGTATTTGTCGAATTGGTTCTATCCACGACAGCAAATAGAACCAACAAAAAGAGAAAAGGACTATTGGAACACTATAATTCCAACAGTCCTTTTCTGCGTGTTATTGTCAAATGGTTACTTCTTCAAGGTGATACAGCCAACCGAAGCACGTTTCTGAGCATCGGAAATCTTGGCATACACCTCTGTCGTTGCCACATTCTTGTGACCGAGATAACGCTGTACAACCGCAATACTGGTTCCTGCATCGAGCTGGAGACAGGCAAAGCTGTGGCGTGAGCAATGATAGGAGATATGCTTGGTAATCCCTGCATCTCTCAGCCAGTTCTTCAATGGTGCCTGCGTCATGGAGTCTTTGAAATCAGGGAACACCTTGCCACGTTTATCTGGTGAATAGCCTATCAGTTCCAAGGCTTCCTCACTGATTGGGTTATGCACGATGTCTTTTGTCTTCTGCATTCGTGTAGTGACATACATCACGCCATCGCTGCCGTATGGCTGTATCTCCTCCCAAGTGAGCTTCTTGATGTCGCTCTTTCTCAATGCCGTTAGGCAAGAGAACAGGAAGGCTCGCTTCAATGCAGGGGCGGAGCATGGAGTGGATGCCAAGCGGATAACCTCGTCCTGTGAAAGATGCTCCTTGTCTGTCGGGATGGTCTCGATACGTTCCAAGAAACCATTTGGATTCTCCTTTATCTTATGGTCACGATAGGCTGTGTGGATTGAAGCACGGAAAGTTGACCAGTAGTTGGCAGCTGAGTTGATATGTAGTTTTCTATTCTTATGCAGTCCCTGTGGTGCTGTCAGCAGATACTCACGAAATCTGTTGCACAAGTCCACGTTTATCTCCCCGAAGGTACACTTGCCTTGCGTGAAGGTACGAAAGTGCATATAGACGTGTTGCCACTTGGAGTTCTTCTTGTCTGCCAGTTTCTTGAAGTAGGCAAGGAAATCTCCTTTCATCTTCTCCTTGTCGAAGAAATCGTAACGCTCGTTGACGATAGCCTCGAAGCGACGGCAGCGTATCGCCTCGGCTCTTGCCGTAAGATTGAGATTGTACTTCTGTTCCGTCTGGTTCTTCGGCTTGGCATAGATGTAGATGCCAAGCGACTCATGGCGGATGACTTTCATCGTGCTCTCGTCACGATAGCCTGGATAATAGTCAAGATAATAGGACAGCATGTGTCCGTCCTTGATTTTGCGTGTACGCAATGATACGGTCTTGCAGATATTACTCATAGTTGTATTGATTTATTGATGATTATTCGTGGTGAAGTGTCTCTTCACGGCTGCAAAATAACTGAATGATGCTTCCGTGACTCCAATTATTCATAGTAACTGATGGATAATGCTGAAATCACTTGCTTTCACAGTCCTTTAGCAGCTCTTTCTGCCATTGCACGCTCCACATCCGTCTTCAAAAGCAGATTTTTCACTCCGACTTTTACCTTGCTGATATGATGCACTCTTACGATATGGCAGATATTGGCACTTGTCAGACCATACAACTGCTGCACCTGTTCGGTGGTATAATAGTTGTCATCGTTCATGAGGTCAGTCCTGCGCAGTTCTTCAAGATGCTCCTTGGAATAATAGGTGCGACCATACTCACGTTTGGTCGTTATCTTGTGACGATAGGTGTATGCCCTGAGTGCCGACTTGCTCATGCTAAAGGCTTCCTCTACATCATCAGCCGTCACCCATTCCGTGATGCTGTTGAGGTCAACGGCAGTACCGAAGAACTCATCAATATGCCGTTTGCTGTAATAGTTCTTGCCAGCGATACGGCACATCGGTATCTGGTTGCGCTTGGCGGATGTATAGAGCCAAGACTTCTTGACCTTATAAATGGACATCACTTCCTCGCCCGAATAATAGTCAAGCACCTCATTCTCCTCTTTCCCTTTTATTGGTTTCTGGTTTTGTGTTGGCTTTTCTGTTTGTGCCTTTTTACAGGGCTTGCTCTTGCTGGCAGGAATCACACGCTTGTAGGGATTACCCTCAAACATCTTCTCTATATCAGTCTTTCTAACGAATGCCATTCTGCTGCTCAATCTTGATGCCTTCAACTTCCCGTTAGCCACAAGTTTGTAGATATACTGTCGGGTGCATCCCATCAGTATGGCTGCTTTGGAGAAGGTAAGATACTCCTGATGTTGCAGATTCATGATTGGCTCAATACCGTTAATCAAGTCCTGCTGTCTTTTCTTCCTAAGACGTTTTGCCTCTGCCTGACATTCCTCTGAACAGTATTTCTGCATACCGCTTCTTGGCACGAATGTCTTGCCACAAAATTCACATTTTCTTGTCGGTCTCATACTCTTTGATATTGCTATGTTCTACATACTTTGAGTATTCCACCAATGGAGTAAACGGAAGTGAACCATTGACAACCTTTGTCAACCCAGTCCACGATATAACGCTTTTTGCCTATCAGCTTCAAATCTGTCCTTCATTGTAACCACTCGTAAACCCTTGTCAACTACGTTCACGATATGACAAAATAAAAGCTCCGCAAATTCTCCACGGTAGAAATACGCTGCAAAAATATGTGGAAAATCGGGAACTGCCAAAAAGCACTCAGGAAGTGTTAAAAATCAAAGAGTATTGAAAATCAAGACTTTATGTTTAGTTGGTCATAGTAAGTTATGGTTAGTTATAAGGCTCTAAATACACTTACTAAATGTACCTTTTTTTATTGTTTTCCAATATGCCGGAATCATAATATCATGCAGCCTACTACATCCTTCAAAAACAAACTCGTCAAGTTCGCATTCGGATTGATTGAAATACAATTTCTCTATCCGGCTGTTTTTGAAAGCGTGTTTACCTATATTCTTCAAATTCCTATTTAAAGATATGCTTTTCAACAAACTGCCTTCAAAAGCGTTTTCATGTATGAACTCGGTACTTTCTTCAAGTTTATAATTACATATTTTATTTGTGGGAAATAACAATAGCGTTCTCCCGTCCTTAGAATACAAAGCATCATTTTTTACACAGTAATATTTATGCCCATATTCAACTACAAATTTCGTAAGAGAGATGTTATGATTTGTCTCCGTTATATTTAACAAAGAGTTTTGCGGAAGCACTATTTCTTTCAAATTCTTACAGTATGATATTCGGCTTTCTCCCTGAGGTAAAATTATTTTTTCGATATTAGAACAATACCCAATACTATAAATCCCTGATGGTAAATAAAATTCTCTCAAATCCAGCGTTTTCATTTCACCTGAAGAACAAATATTATGCAGATACGAAATAATATTATCAACTTCAAAATTCGTGGTAACTGAACACTTTACAATAATGTTTTTGCACTTCTGTATCAAAGGGATCTTTTTATAATCAATCTCTCCCGTGAAATACCAAGCATTATTATTTACATCCATATTGCTAAAATCGAAATAGTAATTAACACACAAATTAACTATCAAAAAATAAGATCATCCTGCATATCACAATTATATGCTCTTACTTCCAGTAAAAGTGATTTTTTTAGTTGCCTTACCATAAAGTTTAGGAAAGGCTGATTACTTTCTTCTTCTTGTGACTGACGCAAAGAAAGTATATATTCTTCTCTATCTTCCTTGAAGATCTTAGCAGGAAAAAGGTGATAGCAGAATTGAATATAATTCATCAGTAAACGAGCCGTTCTTCCATTACCGTCCACCCACGGATGAATAGTAACCAAGTTAAGATGAGCGTTGAAACTCAACTCGTATTGTTCCCGAAGTGTTCCCGCAGTATTTTGCTTTTCTTGCAGGATAGCGCAAAATTCCTCTACTTTAACAGGCACTTTTAGATGATTTATATAAGACCGACCGCCCACGCCTGCCGTGACACCACATAAACGATATTCACCTTTGGAAGAATCGAAAGAACCACCCATTACACTATGCACACTTCCAGTTGTCCGCATTAAGGCAGCATTCAAGCCTTGCAAGAAAACCGGAGTTATTAATGTATTACGCTGTGCTTCTTCTTTTGCCAGTTCGTATGCTTTACGCAAATCCTCATTCATCAAGTGATGTATCAACGGTTTCCCTTTCGCCGTTACCCCTTCATCAAACAGAAGTTGCGTATCTATTTCGGTAAGTGTAGAACCTTCAATAGCTGTTGAATGGGTAATAAGAGAATAAAGGTAGTACTTATCATAATCCACCGCTTCATTGATGCCAAGTTTCTGAAATTTTTGGTATAACTGTTCTATCTCTTGCCAAACGTCTTGTTCCATTGCTTTTTATTTAATAGGCTTTATTTCTTTTCAAAGGTAGTGTATTTACGATATTCAGCCAAAGAAAACAATGACTTACTACTATATTTTTTGCACGTGTGGGGAAAATGCGGGGAAAATTCAGGTAAAACAAAAAGCTAAGTAATTGATTATTCAATACTTAGCTTTTATCTTCGTACCCAGACCCGGGGTCGAACCGGGATGGAAGTGAATCCACTGGTGTTTGAGACCAGCGCGTCTACCGATTCCGCCATCTGGGCATGTTTGACTTCTCAAATGCGGTGCAAAGATACAGCTTTTTTCTAAACCTGCAATACTTTTCCTAAAAAAAGGCGAAAAAAACGATAAAACCTGCTTGAATCATTCCTTGTTTGTAAAATATGCAGTACATTAGCAGAAACTTTTAAAATCAATAGCATGGTAACCAATAAGGATAATTTCTGTGTAATCATGGGCGGAGGAATCGGTAGCCGTTTCTGGCCATTCAGCCGCAAGACACTTCCAAAACAGTTTCTGGATTTCTTCGGTACGGGACGTTCCTTGCTGCAGCAAACCTTCGACCGCTTCAAGCAGGTAATCCCCATGGAAAATATACTTATCGTAACAAATGACTTGTATGCCGACCTTGTAAAAGAACAGCTTCCCGAACTTAAACCCGAACAGATTCTACTGGAGCCGACACGCAGGAATACAGCCCCCTGCATTGCGTGGGCTTCCTATCATATCCGCGCCTTGAATCCGAACGCCAATATAGTGGTAGCTCCTTCGGACCACTTAATCCTGAAGGAAGGCGAATTTCTGGCAGCTATCGAAAAAGGGCTGGACTTCGTTTCCCAATCGGACAATCTGCTGACACTCGGCATCAAGCCCAACCGTCCGGAAACCGGATATGGCTATATACAAATAGCCGAAGCCGCCGGTGATAATTTCTACAAGGTAAAAACCTTCACTGAAAAGCCCGAACTGGAACTGGCAAAAGTATTCGTGGAAAGTGGAGAATTCTATTGGAACTCTGGTCTGTTCATGTGGAACGTAAATACCATCATCAAGGCAAACGAAGCCCTGCTGCCCGAGCTGACTTCCAAACTGGCCCCCGGCAAAGATGTGTATGGAACAGTCCAAGAGAAACAATTCATTGATGAGAACTTCCCTGCTTGCCCCAATGTCTCCATAGACTTCGGCATCATGGAAAAGGCAGACAATGTATATGTGTCATTAGGCGATTTCGGCTGGTCTGATTTAGGAACCTGGGGGTCTTTGTATGATTTGTCTCCCAAAGATGAAGCAGGCAATGTAGCCTTAAAATGTAAATCCCTCATTTATAATAGCAAAGACAATATCGTGGTGCTGCCCGACAACAAACTTGCAGTTATCGACGGTTTGGAAGGTTATCTCATAGCCGAGTCGGACAATGTATTACTGATTTGCAAGAAAGATGAAGAACATACCATCCGCAAATATGTGAATGATGCCCAGATAAAACTGGGAGAGGAATACATTTAAATTAAAAATTAAAGGATAGGTGCCGAAGGCAAAAAAATAGCGGGAGCTGGATGAAGTCCAACTCCCGCTTCCGTTTATTTAGGGGAGGAAAATAAACCGATTAAAGCACTGCACGGATAGCTTCTGCCACAGCCTTGAATTCTTCGTCCGTCAGTTTCAGTTTGGGATTGGAGAAAAGCATATCTTTTTCGTTCTGCATAGGAATCAAATGTATGTGCGCATGAGGCACTTCCAGCCCCAATACCGCTTCTCCTACCTTTCTACACGGAAAGGCCTTGCCGATGGCAAGCGCCACTCTCTTGGCGAAAACATGCATCGCCGCCAAATCCTCATCGTTCAAATCGAAGATATAATCCACTTCCTGCTTGGGAATGACCAATGTATGACCTTTTACCAACGGATTGATGTCAAGGAACGCAAAGAATCTGTCATCCTCCGCCACCTTGTAGCAAGGTATTTCACCTGCGATAATTCTACTGAATATTGTTGCCATAGCTATAAATTATAAAATAAGGCAAGCCCGTATGCGGACCTGCCTTCCTTTAAAAGGATATGTTCACTACTTCCAGGTTAATCATGCCCTGCGGAACTTTAATTTCTGCGATGTCACCTACTTTCTTGCCAAGCAGACCTTGTGCAATCGGAGTATTGACGGAAATCTTTCCTTCCTTCAGATTGGCTTCACTTTCGGAAACGATGGTATAAACCATCTTCATGCCATTCTTCACGTTCTTAAGCTCTACCTTATTGAGAATCTGTACAGAATCGGTTTTCAACTTCGACTCATCAATAATCTTAGCGTCGGCAATGGTCAGCTTCAAGTTGTTAATTTTCATCTCAAGCATACCTTGAGCTTCCTTGGCAGCGTCATACTCTGCATTTTCCGACAAATCACCTTTGTCACGCGCTTCGGCAATGGCAGCCGATATTTTGGGACGTTCCACCGTCTCCAGGTGTTTCAATTCGGCCATCAATTTCTTGTAGCCGTCTTCTGACATATAAGCCATACTTTTTCCTCCTTAAATGTTATGTTAGTTTTTAATGGTACTATAAACAAAAAAGAATTCCAACATGGTCAGCATGCTGGAACCCTCTTTCCGATTTTCCTTTGCAAAGATAGCCTTTTATACAATGCGTGTCAAGCATAAAAGGCTGCTTTGTAACATATTTAAACGAAAACTTCTTATTTATAACATGTTACAGCAATGCTTTCACTGCCGCCTCCAGGTCTTTAATGCTCTCTCCACGGGCACTCAACTCATTGTTCTTGTTGACCAGGAACACAGAAGGCACATTCTTCACATTATAAGAAGCCGCTATAGACGAATAAATTCCATTGCCGTCGCGCACACAAATCCAAGGTAGATTGTCGGCAGTTGTTTTCCAATAGTGCTCGTCTGCATCCAGAGAAACCTGATAGATTTCCAATCCCTGGGCGGCATACTTGTCGTACAAGTCGCGCAACATATAATTATGTGTAGCAGAAACGGCACTCTGATAAACAGTGAAGTCCACAATAACAGCCTTGCCCTTCAGTTCGCTCAACTTACGTGTATTGCCCTTCATGTCACGCAGGTTAATGTCGATGATGCCGGTTTCGGAAATTGCCTCTTCGGGGATTTCCACCACCTTCTGCTGCGGAGTACGGGTATTCTTCATTCCCTTTATCACAATATTGTAGAGGTTCTTGGAGCGGTCGGCATCCGGATAATAATTGTTCAGGCTGGTTGCCACGGCTGCAAAACACTTAATGTCTTCCTTATTGTTCAGAGGGTCGAAAATCAAATAATTATTCAACTTCTGGAACAAGGCGAAATAGGCAGCAGCCGTATTGGGAGCGGCAAAAATATAGCTGATTTTCACTTCATCCTTATAGTTCTTCAATAAAGAGGCAAGACTGTCCTCAAAAACATCGGCACCTATCTTATGTGCCTGCACCGACTGCAGCAATGCATTCACATTATCCTGAAGCTTCATCTGCTTCAGCGTCAAGTCCTTTATCTTCGAGCTATTCGGAGAACCTTCCACTGTATAGGCAGTGGCGAAATCGGTATAAGGTGCCTTTACCAAAACCGTTTCCGTCGAATCTACCGAGAAATTAATAACCTTGTCGTCTACCCGCAGACGGTAAAATTCCGGAGACACCGGACGTACCTGCTTGAAGTGGAAAGAGCCATCCCCTTCCAGTTTTACAGAATCCAAAGGAACAATACCTTCCAATGCCGAGGCTTCCAAATAAAGCATCTTGCCGTCGGCACCAGACACTTCACCCTCTACTTTGAATTTCGGTTCGGAATTACATGCACCCAATGCTATTGCAGCAAGTGCCATAAAAAAGATTTTCTTCATATCGTATCTTCAGTTTTGTTTTGCAAACGTGCCTGCAAATATACTTCTTTTCAAGTTCAGTCAAAGCATTTTCCCTCGTTCTTCCATATAGAAAACTGCAAAAAACAACTAAATACAAACTTTTTATCTCATTCCCA
>UMFO01015313.1_pt1 | contig 22128 bp, 37 predicted proteins | sample 1965051 | NCBI WGS metagenome assembly UMFO01 (sample SAMEA4836050, study PRJEB28245) | human gut metagenome | biome: gut microbiome; material: fecal sample | place: Denmark | collected 2008
ATGCCGTATTTATGCGGCTTGTGGCGTTTTGCAAACGCCTACTAAATAAGAATTTAGTGAGGTGAAAATGACACAGTTAGAAGCATTGAAAATAGCATATGACGAATTATCAAATATGATGCCTTATGGCGACGAAAACAATGAAATATTTGAAGCTGCTGAAGTCATTGAAAAAATGATATACACAAGGAAAATGCAATCATACAAAAATCAACTAAAAAATTCTCCCAAAAACAAAACGGACAAAAAACGTATTAAACAAATAGATGATATGTTTGCTGATGTATTGAGAGATTTGTAATATTTTTAACACGTTAAACTGATATTTAAAGAACCAAGTATTCATATGACTTGGTTCTTTTTTTGTTTCCTTTTCTTTCTTACATATTAAATTTGCGGAATTTGATCGGAAGAAATATTATGAAAATAAAATCTGTTAATAGTTCCGGACTCCATTGGGATATTTACATCAAAAACTGAGATCGAAAAATCTCGGTTTTTTCTTTTCATACATATTGTAATTAGATATAAAGAAAGGACTGATAAATATGGTATACACATGTAGCAAATGTAATAGCAGCAATTTTCATACAGAACAAAAAGGATTCCAAACAGGCCTGTATTGCAGCAATTGCGGAAAATGGGTGAAATGGCTTGGCCAGGATGAATTGCGGGCCTTTCTTCATTCTCAAACTTTATCACCTAAATCCGAAAATAGCGAAACAGATTTAAAAAAAAGACTGGAAAGATTTGCAAAAGTAATTGGTGAAACCATAGATAAGGAAATGGGAAATATGCCACTTTCTCCAGAAGATGCAATTAGAAAAAATACATATTGTTTGGAATTAAGCAGAACCAAATACGGAATTGATAATATTCTTGCCGGAAAAGAATACAATGCTGATTAATCAAAGAACATGATTCTCCCGCGCACGAACAAGTTCGGACGAGGTTTTTGCTTAGCTTATCATGATAAATACAGCTTCTTAAATCATCACCTTCCATATTAGCCCAGAACCGGAATACAGAAATGTGCTCCGGTTTTTTGTTTTCTTACGGCAGCAAACACATTGTCATTGAAAAAATAATTCAAAAAAAAAGGAGAAATGACAATGATAGTATATCACGGAAGCGATAGTAATTTTAAAAAACTTCGGATTGCAAAATCCCTTGTAAAACATGAAAGTACACTTGTAAACGAAGGTATTGGCATCTACTATTCAACAGACAAAGAAATAGCCAGATCATATGGCAAATATCTCTATACGTTAGAAATCAATGACGATAAATACACAAATTTCAAAAAGAGAAAAGAATGCGAAAAATATGTTTTGAACATGATTAAAGAAGTACGAGCAAAATGCAATGTAAACCTCAGGCAATATTTATCCGCAGATATGATCACACAAACTATTGACCGTATGTATCTTGGTGGACTTGCTATTTCAGGAGTAGGTAAAGAACTATGTTTGCTTTTGGATTCTACATGCGATTGGTATCTGAATTTATCAGTATCAAAAACAGAACAAGTATATCGAGTTCTTCGCAATTATGGCAAATCACATTTAGCGGCATACGACTTCAATTATCATATCAGGGATATTGGTGTAATCAAAAATGTGAATCCTGATATTGTAAAAATCGTGGATAAAGAGTATCCTTATTAAAAGCGATATAAACTGCAGTTAGAAAATTGCGATGGAAATTTCAATTTAAAATGGAACAGGTGTTTGCCATGAAATAGAATATACAATTAATACATATAATAAATAAAGAGGGAGATATAATCATGGAATTAAAGAAAAATAATGATTGGATTAGAAAATATATGGAAGAAGTAATTGGCAGTTCCTATATCATAGGTATTGCCTTACAAGATTTTGAAACTACATATGAACTGGAAAATTTTGTAAAAACCATGAACGATAATAATATTGGTGTAACAATTTCAGCACATCATAGCAATGCATATCAGGGAGTGTGCGTTAATATTTATGATCGGAAGACATGTAGTGATTTTAATAAAAATATCATTTTAAAAGATACCTAACTATTTTATGTAGTTTGGTATATGTACTTTCAGAATATGTGCTTTCAGTGTGTAATACAATAAAATAAGTTATTAAAAGAACATTAGCAGACATATATATAGAACCAAATCACTATGGTTTGGTTCTTTTTTTGTTTTCTTTTTCAATCATACATATTAAAAATGTAATTGGAAAATAAACGAAAGGAGAACCAAATAATGGAATATATGTCTGCATATGAAATGTATTACAATCTATAACCAACTGGAATAAGGAATATAAGAATTAGAGGTGAAAACAATGCGTGTAAAAATAAGATATCGTGGAATTATCAGAGTAATACCCTTAAAAAGTATTTATGCGAAACAAGACGAGTATGGAAAATGTAGATTGGTCGTTGACCATGCCTATGATACAGAATATGTAAGCATGAGTCGTGATGAGGCAGAGTCATGTATTGACTATGTTCTAAAAAACGGATATTTAGACGCCACACAATTCGAACTTAAACACATGACTATCGCGTACTGATAAGAATTTAGGAGAAAACAATGAAAAAGATACAAACTTTATTTGGAAATCATCTCTACGAAATGGAATTAAGTGATTTTTCCATTGGTGATAGAGTGAAATATGATGGAAATGGAAATGCACCTAAATATCTTGCAGAATATAATGATTTATTTGTTAAAAAAAATAAATACTAAAAATATTAAAGTAGGTTGCATTTCTTTTCCAAATGAATTTTGGAATATTTCGCCTGTCAATTTGAAAATAGTAAACAAAAAAAATTAAGCATTTAGCAAGGTAAAAAGGAGAATATTGTTATGTTTTTTATTAAGAACTCCAAAAATGAATGGTGGGAACTGGATAAAGAAACAATGACAGTTTTTAATTTCAATGGTGGCTCTCATAATATTACAAAACAAGACTTAGAATCTTCTGAAATATTAGAATGTGATGGATGGCATGAATTATATAAAATAAAAAAATGGAGTCCATTAGAAGTGAGTGTTAAGTGGACTGATGTATGGGTATCACCAGATGGACTATTTTATGACGGAGACGCACACGAAAATAGAGCAGAAGAGATTCTTGAAATCATGTACGGAGAAGTTGGCGTTAATTGGACAGGTGACAGATTAGAAGAGCTTGGGTGGATAAGAGCAACAACAAGCTTAATGTGGGAAATAAGAGCAGATTCAGATTATTGGAATAATAAGCTGATTAGTCAAAAACAATATGATGCATTATGGGATTGGTGTAAATGCCATAATAAAAAATTTCCACAAAATATTGAACTAAACTGAAATTAGAATTTTGTGAAAAAAAGAAGATTAAATAAGTGGAGGTTATTTGTAATGGATGAATTATTTAAAAAAATGGAAGGAATTGTTAATCGATATGTCAAACATTATAAAGAAGATTTTGACCAGGACAAACAAAACATTTCGGAAATTTTGGATAGAACTTGCGATGTAGTATATGAACGGTATTTATTTTGGATTGTTAGACAAGATGGTACAAATCTTGGATACAAATCAAATATACCAATCTCAGCTACATATTCATATTACTTAGACGATGCAGAAAACCGGTATTATATCATTGACCTAGAAGAACAGACTATTCAGTATATCAAAAATCCGGTAGAATATTTAATCAAAGTAAAGACGAATTAGGATATAATATTACTGGAAAACCTTTTAAAAAGACTAATCATACTTTTATTATTACAATTTGTCTTAGTTTTAAAGAACCAAGTTATATGGATACTTGGTTCTTTTTTTGTTTTCTTTTCTTTCATACATATTAAAAAAGAGAAAGAAAAATATAACAAAAGGAGAACCGAAATATGAAAAACACAGGAAAAGAAAATCAAAATAATCTTGATCCGGTTGTAATCAGTCCACTGAAAAACACCTTAAGAAAAATATTGTGGGTGCTTAAAGAGATTGCCATAGCCCTTTTTATAGCATTTTTAATTACCCACTTTGTTGCATGCAGGGGGGTGGTTGTCGGGCACAGCATGGATAATACCTTATATGATGGAGAAAATTTTATAGTAGACAGGTTTTCTTACAACATATCCGAACCACAGCGGTTTGATATTGTTGTAATTGAACATCCGGGGCTTGGCTGCATCATAAAACGTGTGGTTGGCTTACCAGGTGAAACCATTCAAATCAATGGCTCCGGAGAAATCTATATCAATGGAGAAAAATTAGAAGAAAATTATGGAAAGGAAATCATAAGGGATGCCGGGGCTGTCGCCAGTCCCATTGCTTTAGGGGAAAACCAATATTTTGTACTTGGCGATAACAGGAACAACAGCACCGACAGCAGGATAATCGGCCCAATCGATAAATCAGAAATCATTGGGAAATTATGGCGCACGCTCAACTGATATATACAAATGGAGAAGAAATATTATGGAAATCGAAGAAGAATTTGAACAATTTCTGGAAGATATTAAAACTGAAAAAGATAGTTTCATCTATTTAGACGAATCAGATCTTGAATTTGATTACAGCCACTGTGAAATCTATAAAGCGCATGACAGTCTGGAATTTGAAATTAAAGAATATCTGCATAAAAATTTGCCAGGAAAATGGGCTGTATGGTCAGACTGGGCTGTTCACGTATACAGGGCAGAACGTATCGAAAATAACAAACGATTAAATGGCTATATAATCAACTAAACCTATAAGGAATGATACAGATGCAAATATATAAAGGCATATATACAAAATCAATTAAAAAAACAAATTGCGATTATCCCAGTGTATTTACTCTTACAACAAGCCAAGGCAGAAACATCAAATGTGCCGGGCAAGGCAATTTATATGCAATTGGTACGCCCCTTGAAGTAGAGGGCACCTGGACAGAAGATAATTTCTGCTTCAGAATTATAAAAGTTGAAGTAACGGATGAAGATGGGCCTTTATTATTCCAGTTTTTTACAAAAAATATGGGGCTTAAGAATAAACAGGCAGTGAAATTGCAGGCATTGTTTGAATCCCATAAAATGTATGATTACATCGGGCAAAAAGATGCTGCGGCAAAAATTGCTGTTGCCCTTGAAAAAACAGATGACGAGGCCAGGCAATTTATTGAAGATTTGAAATCCCAGAAGGCCATTTATGATCTGATGGATGACCTCAAAGACACAAATTGCATTTATAAGGATATTTCGAAGATCAGGAAAGCTTTTGGTAACAGATCAGAGTCCGTTATACGAAATAACCCATATGTGCTCATCAGCAAATGTAAACTATCGTTCGAAAAGGCTGATAATATAGCAAAAAAATATGGCAAAGAAGCGAATGATGAAGAACGACTGAGATATATGGTAAGAAAAGCATTTGAATTAGTCATGGCCCAGGGGCATACCAGGGCAACACTGCGGATGCTGGGGAAAAAAATGTACAGCATTTCAAAACACTCCGCTTATCCGGATTACCTATTCAATAAAATTACCATCACGGACATGCTGTTATCCTCAAAGGAATATGTTTATAAGGATGGATTCTTCTACCTGCGGAAATATTACCGTATGGAGAAAAGTATTGCCAATAACATCCGCCGGTTACAAAATACAGCTGTTAAATATTTGTTACCTGATTCAAAAATTCCGTTAATTGAACGTAAATTGGGTATTCAGTTTGATGAAAGCCAAAAAAAAGCAATTACTTTAATACGGAATGGCGGCCTGTGTATTTTAACTGGCCCGCCCGGATCCGGGAAGACAAGTACGATCAAAGGTATCATGGAAGGCATATATTGTGTAAAGCCCAATGCCCAGATACGTTTGGCAGCCACGACAGGCTGTGCGGCGCAGAGGATGCTTGAACAGACAGGGATGTATGCCAGTACAGCCAACGCCATGCTGGAGCCCCTCCCTGAAACCCAATTAGTCCCAAGCAGGAACAGGAACAATCCCCTGGAACAGGATGTATATATCCTAGATGAAGCTTCCATGGCAGATACTGAACTGATACACCAAACATTTGAAGCAATTCCAGATGGAGCATTAGTTATTTTGGTAGGCGATGAACATCAATTAAAAAGTGTTGGACCGGGTAAAGTCCTGCATGACCTGATTGAATCCGGCGTTGTGCCAGTGTATAGGCTGAATTGTTTGCACAGACAGAAAAACGGATCACTAATTCCTACATTGGCACAGACAATTGATAAAGGCAGTAAACAGCTTCAGATTGATAATAAAAGTGTTTACCTATATAATTTCCAGACTGCAGAACAGGCTCGGAAATATTTAGAAATGATGTTTGTGAAAAAATTCAAAAAAGAAGATTATAAGACCTATTCTTTCTTATCTTTTGTAAAAAAAGGAGAAGCAGGGTGTGAAATTATCAATAGAATTATTCATAATCTCAATTTTGAAGGTAAATCCGGTTTTACATATGATAATGTAACCTTTTGCAAAAACGAACGCATTATGTTTAATCGAAATAACGCCAAAACCGGATATTGCAATGGCGATATGGGCATTGTAGAAAGTTATGATGCTGAAGGTATGTATATACTTATGGATTTTGGCAAACATTCAAAAGAATCTGTTTATATTTGCGGTGATGATTTAGATGATATAGAAATCGCATACGCAAAAACAGTACATAAGGCACAGGGCAGCGAAGCCGACTATATTATCCTGTTGGTCCCGGATTATGCACCAACAATGCTTAGGCGCGATTTACTGTACACTGGGGTTACAAGGGCAAAAAAAGGGATATTGGTCTTAAATGTTCAGGATTCCATATACCGCTGCATAGACAACGCAGCCGATGTGCCAAGGGAAACAGGACTGCAGGACAGGATAAAGGAAACCATGTCCTGATTATATTGGATAATCCAGCAAATCTATCAATTATAGTTGTTATAATTCAAACACTTCTTGCTTTCCAAAACAATGAGCAGAACATAAGAATAGGTGCAGTATATATCATAATTTATTGGATATTTTATGATTTTATATACAAAGCATACGTAGCAACTGGGTTAGACTTTATTATACTTGTTTCAAACATATTAGCTGTAAAACATTACAAAAAGATTAAAAATAAAAATTTAAGTGAGGGAATTAAATGAGACAGTTCTTTATTTATACATTCGTTGGTGCATCTATTGCAATCTTAGAGTTGATAGATTCAGCCTTTGCTAATAATATTAGTATAGATAGCATTTGTGTAATGTCTGCATTTGCAGTTGTTTACTGGTGCATTAATATATTTTGTAAGGCTGGCGAATATGCTTATAACATAAAATTGAAGTATGAAACAGAGTGTTTCATACTAAACATAATATCAACTGCAATATGCAGTATTTTAATGATATTACTTAGGAATCAAATTCCACATCTTTATAAACTAACAGATAGACAATATGAATTGTTTAGCATATGCATCTTTTGGAAAGCAGTATTTCTTATATTTTCTAAGATAGAATCTTACTTTAGAACTTATATCGAGATAACATGTCAAAATAAACATATAGTAATATCAAATATCATATTTTATGTAAGCATGATTGCACTTGATGCACTTGTAATCATTAATCATGGAGAGTGTTATCACTTAATAATTACAACTGGGCTTGCAGATGTAATTACAGTAATATATTACATAATATTTTGTAGATTTAAGTTTAAAAGACCAAGCATTAAAATTTTGAAAGAATGCATTATGAGCGCTAAGGATATACTAATAGATAGAGTACTTGGAAAAGTAGCTACAGTAGTTTTTAATATATGTGCTAGTTATTTAGGTACTGAACTGTATGCATTGCATAGTGTTGGGTATGGAATAGCAACTAATGTAGAAGAAGTCACCAATTGTTGTTACACATACCAAGTTGTAAGATTAAAAGCTATTGAGAATGTTAAAGACAAATACGAGGAATCCAAGAAAATAGCTAAGAAAATCTTTATACCTACAGTATTAATCAGCTATGTTGTAGCAGCAATCATGGTTGTTCCGATGAAAGGTTCATTAAATTTGTTAGATGCATTATTTATAACTGCATTATACAATTCGCAAAGTATATTAATACAGCTATATGAAAACCATAGAGGCTATTTAACAAGTTGCGCGGCTACAAAGTGTTTAAGATTAGGCGGCTTATTTGGGATTATATCAAGAATACCTATAGCAATAATAAGTATCTTAACACCAATAAATATTTATGGATTTGCATTAGGCAGCGGGCTAGATTTCTTGGTAAGAGGTATATATTATTGGAATGAGTCAAAAAAAATTGCAAATAACGGAAACCGCGAATTGCTAACAGAATAGATCCTCCTTCAAAACTATCTTTTTCGCAGTCATAAATGAACAAATTTAAAAAATACTCAAGACTACACTGCTAATTTTATAAACGAATCAAAATCCCCTCTCTGTTCCTTACACATTGGTACAAATATCGAAACTGTTCTTGTTGAATGATATCATAAATTAGATGAGAATCATAATTATTTTTATTCCTTTATGTCGTCTTACATATTAAAAGCAGAAAAATAATTTATTAAAAAACAGGAGGCTAAGAAATGAAAAAAATATTAAAATGGATGATTGTAATTTTGCTTGTAGGACTTGCCTGTATCTTAAGTTGGCTCATAACTTGTGGTGTAATTAAGCTTATCACTCTGTGTTTTGGTTGGACCTTCAAATGGCATATAGCAACAGGAATTTGGCTGATTTTAATACTTTTAAAATCATGCTTTTCATCTAATTCGAGCAAAAACTAATTTTCATGTTTTAAAAGAACCGGATTCAAAATTCTGGTTCTTTTTTTGTTTCCCCTTCCCTTCATACATATTAAAAAAGTAAAGGAAATTGGAAATGAAAGGAGAACAAAAAAGATATGGTTCAGGGCTGGCTACGAGGCAAATGTCACTGATGAGGAAATGGAGGCCTTGCTTATATACAGCGGCCAAAAAGAAGGGGAAACTGAAAGTGAAAAAGCATATGGGATCATGGAATCTATTATTGACAGGGCAATTCTTTCCGGCGAGACATATATCCTTGGTAAAGATTGCGGCGGTGTGGATGATTATGACAACCCGGAAAAGGAAATCTCTTTTTTATTTTAACTTTCATAAACTCCAACAGCTAACCCCCAAAAAAAACAGTACACACAAAAAAGGAGAAAAATATGGGACAGAGATCACAGATATTTGTCAGATTTGAAAATTATGACAGGAAAAAGGAACTGGCGGCCAGATACTATCAGTGGAATTACGGCGAAAGGATGGTTAGCCGTGCAAGATATTCAATACAGTGGTTAAAAGAAATGTATAAATATCCTGGCAGTGTTAAGGAAAAATTATACCGCATCCTTGACACAAATTTTGACATGCGTGACTGTGTCATCAGTTCAGATATCATAAAGGAATATGTTGATGATGATTGGGTAAATACATGCCCGTTAAATAACTTTATGTTCGAAAGACAGGCCAATAATGATGGGAAATTATTGATTGATGTATTACCAGACGGCACAATCAAATACGCTTTCCTTGACTATAGCAATACAAAAATAATGTCAGGTTCAGAATATATGTGCTGGGATGTTGGTAATAACTGGAAAGTGCCAGACGAACATATAAATCAGGAAAGCATTGATACCTGCATTGAAAATATCAAAGAACTCAATAAGTTGGCAAAAAAAATGACAAAAGAAGAAGTAAAGGAATTCATGGAATTTGATTACAGCCATCTTTTATCAGATTATATGCCATTTTCCTAAGGAAACAAACATGGATTAACAAAAGTCAGTTCTAAGAAAGAAGTGGAAAATATGATTGTAGATTTGCTATGCGAATACCTGAAAGAGAGCAATTTCAATGAAGACGGCTCTCCGTCATATGATGACAGCTACTACAAAGTCGTACAGATTAAAACGGACCGGGGAATACCCGAAATCAGGGAAGAAATAGAAAAAGACGGATGGTGCAAAGAAATGTCCGGCAGTAAAGATGTGGAAAAAATTTTCAGCATGAAAGATTATGTGGAAGACACACTGGAAGCAAGAATGGTGCTGTCAAAAGTCGGGCACATGAGGTAAAAATGTCGTAAAAGAATCAGAATTTTTTCTGGTTCTTTTTTTTATCTTGTTCCTCCATCTTACATATTATGAGTAACAAATAATTCATTCAAGAAACAGGAGGAAAAAAAATGGAAAAGAAATTTGAAAGCGGAGCTGCAATCACAACAAACGCAGGTGTTTCCGGAATCATTAAAACAGTAGTATATGATACCGTTAATGGAATCCCATCAACATCCGTATATTGTTACGAGGTAGAAATAAAAAATCCTAACGGTGGAAAAGAAACAGTATTCATCTACCCAGAGGATATAGCTGATTAATGAGAGATATACAAAAGAAAATGCAAAAAACCTTGTTCCCTCTATGGCTCCGGCTACGCATTCAGGGTATGTATAGGTAAATGGACCGCTTAGCTCCGTGCAGGTGGTCTATTTTTTTATTTTAATATACCATCAGACACTTTAGATATATAAAATAATTTATTAACAAATCGGAGGAAAGAAAAAATGGAAAAAATAATTTTTGATACAGAAAAAACATTAAAAGCAAAAGATCTCAAAGAAGGACATGTTTATTTGATTAAAGACGGAAGAGTTATGCTTTATCTTGGGCAGGAGAATAATGCTAGCTATGTGTTCTATGTTTGTGGGTCACTTATATATGAGTACACGAATAACAACAGCATGTATACTATAAGTAATTATGACTTGCAGACAGAATACATGGAAACTTTATGCAACAGCCTTATGAAAAATGATGTATATGCAGAATCAATCACCGTCTTAAAGGGCATCCCTACAATTTATGGTGAGTTTACACTTGTAGAATATGAAAAAACGTGGAAAGAGTGGTATTTGAAGTCATATAATAAGTTTAAAGATTCTCTGCCTGAATTATTATTTATCAATAATGCACAGCCGGATGCAGGATTTGTAAAAGCGGGGGATTTAATACCTGGTCACATATATTATGCCGGGGACGCTTGGAGAAACACATGGGTATATTTAGGCAGAAGCACAGAAGGTAAGTTTGCGTGGTATTTTGTTGGTAATGAAACTGCATTGATTAATGAAGGGTTTGCTCGTATAATAAAATCTTTTCATAGTTCGTGGCGGTCTGATTGTTTTGCAGTTACGAAAAGTAACAAGAAAGTGAAGCCATTATCAAATGTATTTTCTGATCCAACAGTATATATCTGGAAAGATATTGCAAAATTAGCAGAACAAAATTTTACAGTTAATGTTGATAACTTAACTCAGGATATGTTAGACGAGATTGCTGTTACGATTCCATTTTACCAGAAGATTTGCTCAAATATTTCGATTTAAAAAATGTTATAGTCTATTATTTTGTAACTGAAAAATTATCGCCAGAACAAATTTTACAAAATTGTAGAAAATTTGATTCTGAAAAGGAATGGACCACAAGAAGGACAGATACAGAATTGTTAGATCATTTTACATTTTACAAAAATATAGAAAAAGAAATTATAATGGAATGTCAAAAATATAACATAAAATATGTTGATACTTCTGAAAATAGAGAAATGAAACTAAATCAATTGTTAGATAATGTAAAAATGCAATTAACAAGCAGGAATTAGTATAATTTTATAGAATAGATTATTTCATGCAAATGATCTATTTTTTTGCTCTTTTTCAACCTTTTCTGACATATTAAAAATAGATAATTTGCTCCTTATGCACAATAGAATTTAACAGTAAAAAATGGCTAGAAACAAAACAAAAAAATATCCAGAATACAAAAATATATTAAAAAGAGTGGAGAACAGGATCGCAGAAACCAGATGCATTCAAAAGATCATGATACCTGATCAATCATTAGATTTCGATGATTCTCCCACGCACGAACAAGTTCGGGCGGGGTTTCTAAGACAAGTGCCTGGTGGCAGATGTACCTTAGAGGACGGTCATGCGCCCTTGACGCTGTTTTAACAGCTCACATTTATGCACTCAGTTCATACTGGGTGCTTTTCTTTTGCCTGAACAGCTCCAGATATACCTTTTTCCTTGCAGCACGCCCATTATGTCTGTCCATCCTGCAGCCAGAACGTTTATGTGCGTATCCGGATCTTTTGGTATATGCCAGTCCATGGAGGATATCTTCTGCCGTGTACCTGTCTACTGTGGCAGTCAGGGCATGGAAATCAAATCCATCAAAAGCATAGGGATACAACTTGCGTATGATATTCCCCGCCGCATTGATATCTGCATTTATATAGGTATTCCCTGTCTGGTACAGGCCTCTTTTGACACGGCATCCGCTGAACTGATATACCGTACCGTCATTCTTCTGGTATACGGGGATATCATCCAGGTCAATGAGGCTTGCTTTTGAAGTATAGGATTCCTCTGTTTCAACAACGTGGATCTTATACTTTACAGCCACAGTCCTTAATATCTGGAAAAATTTACTGTATGGGATGCATACAAAATTCTGGTTGTTCCGTTTACCGGTATCAACATCCTGTTTCCATTTTTCATTATGACCGCATACGATCACTCCGATATGGTCTTCCTGACAGATGCGGCATATATGGTGTGCCAGTTTATAGAAATAATCCCTGAAACATGATTCACGCCTGTCTGATATTGCCATCATGCGTTTTGTCACGGTACGGCACGGATTGTCCGTTCCTTCTGTATAGGCTGAACGGAGTCTTGCCATACGTTTGTTGTAATAAGCATTCATGCTTTTCAGATAGCTGCCATCATAGATGAAAGGATGCCTGCCTGTATTCGGGGTACATGACATGAAATTATCCAGTCCTGTATCAATGCCAAGTATCCTTGACGGATGTTTTGGCAGTTCCGGCATAATGGCATTCTGTTCAAATGTTACCAGTATCCTGAAATGTCCATGGGCAAAGCGTATTTCTGTCTTGACGTATCTGCCGCTGCATGCCGGCCCGGTACAGATAAACTGTTTCGTTCCCGGCAGGAGGATATATCCCCTGCCATTGATGCTGCGGTATCTGCATATCTGGTTCGTTAAGTATGCTGTCGCATACAAGTCCCTGTTATATCCAGGCCTTTTAGGGAATCCGGTAAAGGCAGACGGGTTCTTATGGTATGCGCCGACAGCTTTAAAATAGGATTTCCATGCAAGACACGCTTTTTTCAGTACCTGTTGGTTTGCCTGTGCAGGAAGTGAGTAATATACAGGATCATCATTTTCCCTGAATACCACATCGAGCCTGCTGTAATCAAGGTAAGGACTGTCAGATGACGGATATTGTAACGGAGCGCTTTTCTTAAAAAGCGAAGCCATCTTCCAGTGGCATCCTGATGATCTCTTGAGCCGCTTGCGGAAATTCAGTTCTTTTGTGATGTTTGCTTTCTGGATACCTGTAAATACATCATGCAGCACTTCAGTCTCATTTGCAGTACGATTTTCGGGAGACTTGCGTAGTCCGGCCTGTGTGTTGCGGATATAAAACTGTGCATGGTTATAAAGAGCCTTTGAGTTACGTAAAAGCCCTGACAGATGTTCATATGCAGTTTTATTCCTGACACGTTTCTTTATGTCAATAGTGGTTGTTCTCATAACTGACATTCGTTTCATCTCCAAAATACTTGACTGTATATTAATTATATCATATACTGTGGTTAGACACAATACTATTTGTTCAATTCCAAATAAGGAGATGTATTTTTATGGAATATATACCAGGGAATCATTCAATGCACATGCTTACTTACCACATTATTTTTGTCGTAAAATACAGAAAGCCTGTCATCTCTGATGAAATAGGGGACCACATGAAAGAGTATGTGAAATATCTACTGGAATTAAATAAATGCAGGCTTATTTCTGCTGAAACAGATAAAGACCATATCCATCTGCTGGTATCTGCGCCTCCGAGTATAGAACCCGCAAAACTGATAAGGACATTAAAAACTGCTTTATCCAAGGATGCGCATAAATTGTATAATGATGAGATCAGTAAATATCTGCATGGAGAAAACTGTCCTTTATGGTCTCCAAGTTATTTTATAGCAACCACAGGAAGTGTGTCCATGGATACTGTACGGCAGTATATTGAATCACAGAGAGCTGAAGAACATAAGCGGAAATATACCTTTCGTGTAAGAAAAAAACGTCAACAATAGTTGGCGTTTTTTTAATGGGTGCACATAACCACCTGCATTCATCCCGCGCACGAACAAGTTCGGATGGGGGTTTTCTGCTTAGCTTATCATAAAATGTTGGAAAATTTAGATTGTCAAAGAGATGTTTGCAATTCTCACACGCTCGAAAATCCAGAACCAAACATAGAACGTTGATTTTGATATTTTACAGCAGCTTATTTTTTTAATAGGCTGCTGTTTATATCTTATTCGATAGTAGCAGTTCCATTAGTTCCTATAACTGTTTCCCACTCATAAGCCGCATTATCATCATAAAAACCATTACCATTATATAATACACGCCCAGGGACTGTTACTTTACCCGTTTTTAAATCAACTTTTATAGTAAAATTATTATTATAATAATGGTCATTTCCACCATATTGCTGACATATTATACGGAGTGGCACACTGACTGAACTGCTATTTTTGTACCTTTCTTACATATTGATATGAGAAAGGAGTTTTCAAAATTAATTATGAGAAAAGAAGAAACAATTTTATTATCTTTAGACACTTCTTCCACGGCAACCGGATATGCCATTTTCATAAATGGAAAATATAAGAAAAGTGGGGAAATTATTGCAAAAGGTGTAAAAGAACAACGGCGAAACAATATGCTTTTAAAATTGGAAAGTTTTATCAAAGACTTGAAACCAGATATTATAATTGCCGAACTACCATGCAAACCCCTTAATGCAAATACGCAGCGTATGTTGACCATCATCTATGGTTCATGTTTAATTTATGCTTTACAGCTCAATGCAGAATTCGTTGAAAAAAGACCAAAAAATTCAAGAAAATATGCTGTGCTTGGAACAGATGAAAAAGTTCCGGAAAAAAGAAAAGAAATAAAGGAATGGGCCATATCCTTTGCTGAAAGGCAAATCGGGAAGGCTGGCATTTCCGACAATGAAGCAGATGCCTATATACAGGGGCTTGGCTACCTGAATTGGTGGAAAGAAGAGGAAAAATTAGGGAAAATCAAAGCCATATAATATTTTTTTTCAAACCCAATAGTACTTCTGACATATTGACTATAGGTAATACAAATACAAACACTTTTATTCTGAAAGGAGATATTTATTTATGATAAGGAAACGATTAATGGGCTTGGCATTATCTTGTGCCGTATTTGCTTCCTCATGTTATATGAGTCTTGTACCCGCACAGGCTGTTGTAAGGGATAATGTCGGCGGCATGGATACCAGCATTGACAGCGGTTCAACTGATAAAGATGGGAACACGGCAACTGAAGGAAGTGCAGGTAAGGATGAAATCTTAAAGGGTTTCGGGGCATGGGTAGATGGTGAACTTGTTGTTGGCACAATGCCAAATAACGGATCCGTAAATGGGACATTGGACACATCCAATACATCCTATGCGATACCCAAGGGATACCACGATGGTTCAGGGACCATAAATGTCATACCTGAATCAAAAACAGTAAATTCCCTGTCAAGTGATGGGACAGGAATAGTAGCGGCCACATCCGGTAAAGTACTGGATTCCGTAAAAATAGAAGTAGGGAAAAGCGTTGCTGACAGGACAACTTTAAATGCAGGCGAAACAGCCACTATTTCAAAGGGATATGTCAGTGATGAAATTACCATTACAGCAAATCCGTTAAAAAACCAGACCCCTGGCACTGCAACGGAGTCAAAAATCCTTGCCAATGAAACTGCATGGGTAAATGGCTCCAAAGTTACAGGTTGCATTCCGTCAAAATCAGCTGCCACAATTACTCCCAATACTAAGGACCAAACAATATCAGCTGGACAGTATCTGAGTGGCACACAAACAATTAAGGGTGACACTAACCTTGTAGCAGGTAATATCTTAAAAGGTAAAAATATTTTTGGCGTGAGTGGTACAGTTGTAGCAGAAGCAAATAGTGCTGCGCATACGGTTCCAACAGGTAAAACTGCGGGTTCGGCAGCAAATATTCTTTCTGGAAAAACAGCGTGGAATGGAACCGCTTGGGTGGACGGCACTATGGTAGATAAATCAGATACCACTACTGCAGCATCTTCTGTAAAAGAGGATGGAACTAATGCTAAAATACAGATTCCAGCAAGCGGTTTTTACAACAAAGACAATAGTTACATCACTGTTCCAGTGGAAACGCTCAAAAAAGAAGTAAGTTCACTAAACAGCAGTATAAAAGAAGGAATATTGTATGGTGTAAACCATATGCAACACAATATCAGCAACTTTAATGAAAACGGCTATGTCGAAATTACAATAACAGTATCTTGGGCTGCTAATTCAAGTTCTCTTTGCTCCGATAATAAAGCTGAATTCTATGTTGCAGGGAAACTTGTGGAAACACGAAATTTGAATATAGGACCATGGTCAGGAGGTGGCTCTTCGGCTTTTACATATAAAGGAGAAATTAATTCTGGACAAAATATATATATAAGAACATATGGAACTGGTGGAGACTTTAATGGAAATTTTTCTCAAAAATGTACGTCTACTTTTATTCCTATCAAATTTTAAATAGCAGTTGTTGTCGTTGGTACAAAGAAGAAGTAGTATCAATAAACTGCTATTTAATTAACATTAAAATACAAAAATGCACGTTTTAAAATATAAAAACGTGCATTTTCGATTATCAGAAAGGTTAATCAGGAAATACAATAATATCATATGTTATTTATTAATAATTGTATAAGAAAATATCTGTAAAATTTGGCTCTTAAATACCAATAAATATTTTTTCTGAAGCAATAAATTCTTAATTATACATTTATTAGGCAAAAATAGAATATTATTCCATTTTTTGCACCGAATAATGAATTAAATAGCAGTTTAACGATACTATTTCTTCTTTGTACCAACGACAACAAATGTTGCTGTAACAGAACAGTTTTCAGAGCCACCTCGATTGTCTCGATGATATACCATCTTAAGAGTATCGCCTCTTTTAGCGCTAAGATTATAAGAACCATTATTGGAAAGGATTTTAATATTATTTAGATATAATTCTGAACCCCAATAAATAACCCCAGAAGTATTCAAACTTACCAATGCTGCTGGTACATCTTCTGTAAAAGTATAGCTTTTGGAAGCTTCAGAGTAACCATCACCTAACAGGATAGAACCAGATATACTGGTTATTTGCGCAATATAATAATCTTGTGAAATGATAGTACTGCTGTTTATTGACATGCTACATAATGATAAGTACCATTTCTGCCGGATAAGTTAGGCACAGAAATAATAAACCCGTTATCCGTCATGGAAATAATAGCTGCAGTTGCAGTAGCGTTATTCAAATTATAAGAATTACAAGACATAATACGATATTGTCCATTTTCCTGATTTTGAATTGCGACAAAAGCAGGTCTGAAACCACAACCAACTGTAACAGAGGAGTTATTGCCAACATAAATACTCCCATAAGAGCTGCTGTTTATATGTTCTTTTTATAAGATAATTTCGCTGTAAAACGACCATATACGCCAGATGATTTAATTATTCTAACACCAATTATTTGCCCTTTAGCGACATATGTATAAGTGTTAGTATTTAATTGCACATCCATGTATGTTTGATCCCAACCTGCATTACAACTTTCAATTTTATAATATCCACTTTCAGGAGCTGCCATAGATGCTGTAATAAAAATTGCTTCACTTGCATTAGTTTGAGCTGCTACAGTAAAGGAACTGCTGTTTACTATGTCGTTTTGATACTAATCAAAAGACTATTACAAGGTTTATCCACCATGAACCAGTCACTGTAATGTTACTATCATTTAAGGCTTTGTAAATATATGCTTTAACACATCCCCCGTCATTTGAGGAAGTTAAATAGGGCACAGATGGAGATATTGCTTTTATGAGTTGCATTTCGGAACCGGCTGTATATGAAGTGTCTGCACCTCGCCCAGAATAGGGCACAAGGACTATAGCAGTTTGATTCTTCTTTACCTGTATGGTCTTAGAGTTACTTGTCCAATGATTATCGGGATATATACAATTAAAAGTACTGCTGTTTAGATCGCAAATATGTAATAAGAACCTTTAAACTCACATTTGATAGAGATAGTATCTCCGTATTTAATATTTGAAATTATATACAGTCCATCCATTGCAAGTATAGTGTCAGAAAAAGTTCCACCACCTCTATTAACAACGCCACTATTATACAATTTTGTTATTTCATAATTACCTGTCTTTTTTGAAACAGAACAATTTACATTAGATGCATTATTAATTGCAGTTACAAATAACAACAAAAATGCATCGTTCGTATCATGAGTATATGTTGTATTGCTATAGACTTCCGATCTTTTAATTAAAGTTGCAGATTTCATGATGGTACTGCTGTTTACAGTTTATTTTTCATTTATTTAAGTATAAATCACTACAGCAAATGTTTCGTAACCCCTTGGACCATCAAAAGAATTTGTATTAGAAGTAATGGTAACTACAGAACCTTTTGTTATTTTGTAAACAGCTCTAACACCTGAAGAATAATTAAAAAAGAAATCCCATGGAGTATTCAATGCTGAAATTGTTGTAGCTTTTGTTACATTTATACTTGCGTTTCCTCCATTCCCTCCATCAAATATTGTTGATACAGCAAATAAATAACCGTCTCCACTGCATGTATAAGTAACATTATTGGGATTGCTATTATGTTCTTTTTGTATGCGATTTGAAATTACTACATAACTGCTGTTTAGGCATTTAAGGATACACTAAAAACACCTCCCCTGACACTCCACTTATGCCTGTTCCTGCCCAGTCATAATAATTCGGCGAATAATACCACGTCACAACGCCAGTGCTGGGATTATATGCAGATATTGATGCCCCACCAGTACTACCATGTCCATGGTCCCCGATATCTCCGCTTGCAGACACACTGGTCATTAAGCAACGAAAATTTGAAGCTGTCAATTTGGAATAATTAGGGTATATATCGGCAATTGATATAGTTCCTGACTGACTATTAGCGCCACCTCCGCTAAAAGTGCCTATTTTTTTCATCAGACCAGATGAACTGCTGTTTATAATTTAACCAATGAACATGAAGAATAACACCAATTATATCCTTTGTAAGAATCAGCTATAATATCAATATTCATTTTCTCACTGATAGAAAATATGATAACCTTAGATACATTATAGCAATCAATCTTTTGTCCGATGATTATAGACTTAGCTTCGTTTCCAAACAATATTTTAAAATCGAAATCATCTGAAGTATTTTGTGAACCTATAGCACAATAAACACCTGGAGATAAGACGACAGAAATTTTAGCTATAGAATGACCACCACCACCATTGTTAGCGGAATTCGCCCCATATTCAACAAATGTTCCATTTACACAACTGCTGTTTTCTTAATCATTTTTTCATTTCCCTTTCCTTCATACATATTGAAAATACAAAATGAAAAAAACAAAAAAAGGAGAATTGAAAATGGACAAACTAAATCAAATACTCAATAGCCCAAGTGTTAAAAAAATAATGATTAAAAACTGGAACGATATCCATATAAAAAATCGTGATGGAACCGTTAGTATTAAAAATGATATTTTTTTGACGGAACATGAATATTTGGATTTTATAAGAAGGCTGAAAAAGGGCAGGCGTGGACATTCATCAGAATATTTTGTCCAAAAAACCATATTTGAACCGAATAGAATAGTTAAATACATAATCATCCCTAACGAAAACCCAATATCAAATATGAATAGCACAATGGTACGTATCAACATTTTCCGTAAATAACACAAGGGAGAAAAAAATATGAAAAGTAAAACAAAGGATATAATTTTCACTGTTTTTATATTCATCTGCATTGCCTGTATCATGAGCTGCCTCATTTCTGCATTGTTGGATAGCCCAAAGAATGCTGCCATAAAAGAAACAAAAGGGCATAGCTTAAAATCCTTCCCCGAAGATCCCGATAACAAAAAGTATACCACACTGGATGTAGACAACATCTTCTCGGAAGAATTTAAAACAGAATTAATTGAATATGAACAAAAGGAAATCGAAAATTACTTAACAAATCAAAAAATAAAAACCGAAGAAAATGATTCTGAAGAAAACACAGCGGAAAGTATTCCATCAGAGGGAACAGAGATTCCAGATGATTTATCTTCATTGTTAGGAAGTTCCATAGAAACTAAAGCTGCACCGGAATACCATTTTGAAGCCTTCAATGACTTAAAAGAAAAAGAAAAAAATGAAAAAATATCTAAGTATGTCGATGCTTTGCTAAATACAATTATTACCCAAGACTACACGGAAGATGATTTGTTTGAAAATGCTTCTGCTGAAGAAGATTCAAATAAAGATTTATTAAGATTTATGCTTAGTAAATTATTCGAAGATGAATCAATTAATGATACCCTTAGTGAAGAGTACAATACATGGTATGGAGAATATTCAAAGCGGATCACATTTGAAAATATCATCAAAGAATTACAATTCGTCAGTATTGCAGATAAAAACTACATTTGTCTGCGCAGCGAAATGCTGAAATGTCCATCTGATGTAACTGACATTACGAAATGCAACATGTCTGTCACTATGATTGGAAAACAGGACAACAGCTATTTTTATATTGTTACTGATAACACATATGAACATCAGTATTTAATCACTTTTGCCAGTGAATACGAATATTCAATCATGTTATATCAATAAGAACCACTCATTCCCTTAAGTGAACCCACCACCAGACCTTAAACGTGCGGGGCAGCTAAATTTGTAATTTTAAAAGGACTGGTTTTTCCAATTCTTTTTTTTCATACATATTGTAAATATAAAACAATGAAAGGAATAGTGAAAATTATGAAAAATATCATAACTGCTTTAGCATGGCTGACGTTCCATGAATTATGCGTAGTTCTTTTTTGCGCTACTTTCGTTATCAATTGGCTTGAGCCAGGCATATTCAATATCATAAAGCTTATATTATTCGCAATCATGGCAATTGCAAGCTTTGTGTTGATTTTTGCCTTATCTTTTTATGGCTTAAAAGCATATTCGAATAAAGAAAAATAAATAGAAATTATTTTTGTTCCTTTTTTTGTTTCCATTTCCCTTCATACATATTAGAAAAGTAAAGGAAATTAGGAAAAACGGAAAGAGAAAAAAAAATGATTTGTAATGAATGCAAAAAATGTGATAATTACCAAGTTTGCGAAAATGGATGTTTCGGAAGTAACGCACCATGTGAATATTTTATATGTTACAGAGAAAATGATGATGACGATAATGAGCCAAAACCAAACTATTGGGGCGAATATTGATTAAAATACTGAGATTTAAGGTGACAGTAAAATGAAAAAAACATATGTATAGCAATAGCTACCATTATGGCAATCTGTTGTACGGGAGAAAGGAAATAAAGAAATGATCGAAACAAATATGGGATTAATACCAGTAGAAGATTATTTAGAAATTGCTGCTCAACAGCATGGCTTTGACAGCTATGAGCAGATGAAGGCAGAAGGTTATATTATCGACTTGCCAGATTCCGTAACTAATTAGTCTTTCATTAAAGGGCAGAAACAATTCTGCTCTTTTTTTGTTTTCCTTTTATTTCATACATATTAATAGAATAAATAAAATATAACAAAAGGAGAAAAAAAATGAAGCAAATTATTAGATTCACTAATGTAGATGGCAACGGGACAGATACAGCTACTTTGATACAAGTTGAAGGAAGATTTCCATTAACACATGGTATTGTTCAAAGAGTAGAAAGAGCAATTCAACAATACAAAAAAGATAACGATAACGAATGGACTACTAACGATATTGTGGATGCTGCTTGTAAGCAATTGGAATTAGAAGGATATATGTGTGATTCGTAACTATTCAGAACCACCCTTATTCAAAGATGAAATT
>UMFO01054742.1_pt1 | contig 21579 bp, 9 predicted proteins | sample 1965051 | NCBI WGS metagenome assembly UMFO01 (sample SAMEA4836050, study PRJEB28245) | human gut metagenome | biome: gut microbiome; material: fecal sample | place: Denmark | collected 2008
TCAGGCTATCATGGAAAATCCGGATATTCTGATTTTGGACGAACCAATGAACGGTCTGGACAATCAGGTGTATGAGATGGATCATGGGAAGCTTGCGGTTTCTGAGTAATCAATCATTTCTTGCGGCAATCTTGCAATTAAACAAAGCCGCCAATATATGTCGTTGACAATTATACTGGATCATGAACCGTAAGCATCAGATAAGCTATGATAATAAAAAAGCCATAGAGATGATTCCTTGATAGAATTGAATAACTATACATAATCTTAAAAAGGAATCTCTCTATGGTTTTTATTAAACATGATTAAAACAATCTGATGCCTATATAGATGCTTTTTCAAGTTCTTCAAAAGAAGGAATTGAAGTCTGGGCACCATTACGAGTTACTACGATATTGGAAACCCTGCTGGCAAGTTCTACTGCATCATCCAAAGAATCTCCTTGTGCTAAAGCAATCGCTAAACCAGCTACATAGCTATCTCCGGCAGCTGTGGTATCTACCACATGGACTGTCCTATCAACATACAGTCTTTTTTCGGTATGGTCTTCTTTGAGAATATAAGAACCTTCTCCACCCAATGTAACAACTATGTTCTTTACCCCCTTGCGTTGCAATAGTTCAGCATTTGTACGCAAGTCTTTTTCTGAACCACACTCTTGTAATAAAATAGCAAGTTCTGTTTCATTTGGTTTTATCACATCTATACAAGAGAACAGTTCATCAGGCAGATCGGAGACTGCAGGTGCAGGATCCAGGATTACTGTTTTTCCTCTCTTACTAGCTTCTTTCACTACATACATTACTGTTTCCAGTGGAATTTCAAGCTGCACTACTATAATATCACTCGCTTCCAGCAAGTCCATATTTTCCATGATATATGATTTATCTACATATGCATTCGCACCCGGAATCACCAATATGCTGTTGTCCCCTTCTGGTATCACTCCAATAACAGCAATTCCTGTAGATACGCCATTTAATTTGCGTATACGGGTAACATCAACTCCAACACTCTCCAGATTTTCACATAGCCTCTCACCATACGTATCCTGACCAACCATACCGAGCATAGCTATATTTCCATGCATTTTTCCAATGGCATAAGATTGATTGGCACCTTTTCCACCGGGGACAAGTTCAAAATCATTAGCTAAAATAGTTTCACCTATCGTTGGTATGTGCGATACGCCGGCAACAAAATCCATATTGAGGCTGCCGATTACGAGTATTTTTTTCATGTTGATTCCTACTCCCTTCCAGTTATTACAATGTCACGATATAAACAGTGACTTCCTTTCTCAACAGATATACCTGCACAACCAGTCATCAGAGGCAGATTGGAGTCTGTAAAAGTCAGATATTCTTTATCATTTACCGATACGCTAAGTGTTGGACCATCAGCTGTCAGCAGAAGCTTGTATTCTTCGTCTGTTTTCCACTCAAAGTCTGTTTCGCACAGCGTAGTATAGCCGTAGTAATTTTTGCGTAATACCAGCTTATTATTTTCAGAAAAACCGGCAGCATAACTACGCATAGCACCTTGAACCCGAATATTTATGAAATGCTCTGAACCGGTTATAGGTTTTAGTACGGCTGTTACTTGGTAATTATTCCATGTATGATGTCCTGTATACATTTCAGCAAAGTCTGCACAGGAAAGACTAAGATATGGTCCATCCAGATAACTATGTCCTTTTAGTTTTGCAAACTGAGGAACCTCCTGATGGGTAACGTGCCAGCTATCAAGCTGCATACCTTCAAAATTCAAATGATAATCGGGACTGCCATCAAAATACAGATCATCAATGTAGGCTGATACATTTCCTGTGGCAAATCCAGGAGCTACACCACAGAGAATAATACCAACTTCGCTGATATAGCCTGTCTGCTTGCCGGGAATCTTCAGAGAGAGCGCATGCCAGACACCATCACCGTTGACTTTTTCACCACGGAATATTTCTCCGGTTACTCCATTTTTGGCATAAATCTGTGCTGTAGTAGTCATTTCTTCACCGGGAATCGGCATTACGCTCAGGTGTACAGTTTGCCCCGGATATACCAGCGGAGCAAAAAATGGATCATAACGTGAATCATCAAAATCCTCAGAGCTGTAATATGTCTGTTTGTAGAAGAAACTTTCTTCTCCGGATGATGTCACTGCCGTTAATTTAAGAGAACGTTTGCCTGTATAAGCCTGTTCATCCGTGTTATGAATGTAGCAGTTTCCCGGTGAACAGCTTCGGATTGCATGTGTACTGGTTGGATATTCAAAGTGGCAGCTGTCGATCCGCTCATTCAGGATTGTATTCCAAGTCTCCGGAATATCTTCTTCGGCAAGGGTATATGCCATTTTTGCAAAATAACTGGCACCGAACGGAATATCAACTGCATTCAGAGAAGGTATAACATTAGAGCAGGCAAGAAAATCATTGATTGGTTTTGCCCATTTATCATAATCAATTCCATTGATACCCACAAATACACCCATGATAGTGCCTACATTGCCTACATTACAGTCTGTATCCCAGCCACACATGTTACAAATATTGAGTGTATCTGAGAAATCTTCATGACCGTACAGCATAGAGAGAACCATAACCGCAGCATTAGGTATGATATGGCAGGTTCCGGGATATTTATCATATCCGAAATTCTCAAAAATGTATTTAAAACAGTCACGCCAGTTATCAGGGTGTTCATCATAAAACTTCATGACTGCATTAACTACACGGGTATATTCACAATCATCAGGAATGTACCGGAGTGCCTTCTCAAGAATATCCCGAATGCTGTTTTCTACAAAAGCTAAACTGATACAACACGCAACATATATGCCGCCATACACACCATTGCCGCCATGTGTGACGCTGGCAGCCTGCTTGGCAAGCTTCGCTGCCTGTTCCGGATTTCCGGGAGAAACAAGGCCCCATGAATCAATGAAAATCTGTCCACCGATCTGTTCAGCCATCGTGGAGCCATTCTGTTCTACGCTGCCGCTTCTTGGTGCAGTAATACCGTTTCTAAGATTCAGATAAGCTGTATGCTCGGTTGAAATACCATAGCCGCCCCACCAAAAGAAGCCATGTTCATACGGTGCATAATTTAATAGTGCATTTGCTACTTCATGAGAAGAAAAGTTATTCAAATCTTTGCAGTCTTCCAATGCCCGGATAAAAAACAGCGGACCGTTGCTATCATCGTCAGCGGCAAAATTCTTATAATTAGCGGGGTAAGACCACACTTCTCCAAAGACATCACGAATACGTTGATATGTCCACCCTTCAATAGGTGCCCCCAGACGGATACCAATGATCTTTCCAAGCCATCCTGCATAAACTTTTTCCATATAATTTTCAGCAATTTTCATATTAAGTACCATGCCTTTCCGTAACCTGCAGACCTTGGCCGCAGGCACAAATTTGCTGTGTGAAAAAATTACCATTTATGCTTTTTTCACACCAGCCCCCTTGATATTATAATTTATCCTTTAATTCCGCTCATAACTATTCCTTGGACAAAATATTTTTGTGCGAATATATAAACCAGTAAAATCGGTAACATGGAAATCAAAGCACCTGCCATCATTTGATTCCATTGAGAAACATAAGTTCCTTGGAATTGAGCCAATCCCATAGCTAAAGTCCATTTTTCTTCACTGTTAATAAAGATCAAAGGACGTAAAAAATCATTCCATGTATTCATGAAAGTAAAAATTATCAGTGTCATCAGAGCCGGCTTAGAGTTCTTCAGAATGATTTCCCAGAAAATCCGTGGATAGGTACATCCATCGATTTTAGCAGCCTCTTCCAATTCTTTAGGAATCGTAAGGAAAAACTGGCGAAGCAAGAATGTTCCAAATGCATTAAAAATTCCTACAGCTACAAGCGACGATTTGGTGTCTATCAAGCCCATAAACTTGATTATTTTAAACTGAGGGATCATAACAGCCTGGAATGGAATCATCATGGTACCTAGATAAATGATGAATAAAATATTTTTGCCCTTAAAATTCAATCGTGCAAATGCGTAGGCTGCCATTGAGCATGTAATGAGTTGTCCCAAAATGGTGAATACGGTTATAAAAATAGTGTTTCCAAAATAAACAAGCCACGGAGCCTGCTCAAACATATACACATAATTTTCCCATGCTATATGCTTTGGAATCCAGTACGGTGGTATGGCATATAGCTCTTGTACATCCTTCAAGGATGAAGATATCATCCAAAGGAAAGGAATCAGCATGGAAATTGAACATAGAATAAGTATTGTGTGTGTTAATATCTGAAAGACTTTTTTCTTTCTTTTTGCCCTTTTGTTTTGTCCAAAAGAATTTTCCATTTTATCCCTCCTTAAATATTATTTCTTTCACTGAATCGAAGTTGAATAATGCTGGCTGCAAAAACAATAATGAACAGTACATAGGCCATAGCTGACGCATATCCTTGTTTAAAATACTGGAAAGCGTTCAAATAAATAAGATAGCTGACTACCTGTGTGGCTGTACCGGGACCACCCTTTGTCATAACATAGATCTGATCAAATGCCTGGAATGAATTGATCATACTGATAATTGTAACAAAGACAATTGTCGGCTTTAACAAAGGCAGAGTAATCTTAAAAAATTTGTGGACTGCATTTGCACCATCTATATCTGCGGATTCATAAATATCAGGGGATATCCCCTGTACACCGGCAAGAAGGATTACTGCATTAAATCCAAGATTCTTCCAGATACTCATGATAATGACTGATGGCATCGCCCACTGTTCGCTTGTAAGCCACGGCGGCTGATATAAGCCAAGCTTACCTAAAAAAGTGTTAATCAATCCATAATCTTCATTATACAACCACTGCCAAACCATTGTAATTGAGACATACGATACAATAACCGGGATGAAAAAGGCAGATCTGTACGCATTAACCCCACGGATTTTCTGGTTTAACAGTACAGCAACCAGAATAGCTAAAAATACTCCGATAGGAACTGTTCCAATAGTAAAATAAATTGTGTGGAGCAGTGCTTCACCAAATTCTTTGTTTGTAAAAAGCATCGCATAATTTTGAAAACCGACAAACTTCGGTTTAAGAATCCCATCATAATTCGTAAGACTATAGTAAAATGACATTATAACAGGAAATACTGTGAAAACTAAAAAGCCGATAATTACCGGAGACAAGAAAACGTATCCCCAGAAATTTTCTTTTGCGTCAAGTCTTTTTGCTTTCTTTTTTTTCACTGTATTTGAAGAATTTTCCATTTTGATCACCTCAATTTAAGAATACTGTCAAGGATGCAGGAAGGGAGAAATTTTCTTAGATTTTAAAATTTCTCCCTTCCTCAGCCTGATTTTATATCATAATGCAAATATTAATTTGCTAAAATGGCATTAATTTCTTTTATCAGTCTTTCCTGTGTCTCTTCAGGTGTGTACTTGCCAATCAGCATTTCGTCTACGAGCTGCTGTACTTTTGTATTGACCTCTGTACGATAAATGGAAAGCTGATCCTTGAGGTCACAAGCCGGAACAGAATCTACAAACGCCTTTACGTTAGGTGGGAATTTGCTGTCTAATACGATCTGAAGAGCTTCTGCATCCGTACTTCCTGGCAGAGCCATATTGGATTCCGCTACGATTCTGTTTCCTTCCGGTCCACATAAGAATTTTAAAAGATCCCATGCGGCTTCCGGATTTTTTGTGGATTTTGAAATACCCCAGTTAAGAATACCTGCTTTTGTATTCTGGTTCTTGTCCATAGGCATACGTACTACATCCCATTCAAAAGGAAGGGGGTTTTCTTTGTAAGTAGGCAGCATCCACAGACCGGCAGATTCCATAGCGACCTTCTGATTACGGAACAGGGCATCTGCGCCCTTGCCCATCGCTGTCAGTGCAGCAGGGTTAGGAGAAAGTTCATCTTTAACAACCAAATTATGCAGGAACGTCAGAGCATTAAGAGCTTCTGGTGTATCCAGTCCTTTAACCTCAGTGCCACTAATATCAAAATCTACACCGGCACGTGAGAGCCAGCCAAGAACTTGATCTGCCTGTGCGCCCGGATGACGATAACCGTAAACTTTTTCAGCGGGATTGGTCAGTGCCTCTGCAGCTGCATAAAATTCATCAATTGTCCAGTCATCCGTAGGTAAAGGTACATTTGCTGCTTCGAACATTTCCTTATTATAATAAATCACATATGGAGAAACTTCTTGTGGTAACGCATACAGCTCGTTTTCATAACGAAGAGGAGTTAACAGGGATTCCGGATAAACAGACGTATCAAACTGATCCTTTTCAATCAGATCATTTAACCCAAGAAGTACCCCTTTGTTAGCCATAACATAAGTCCATTCATTAAGGTAAATAATATCAGGTGCATTATCTGCGCCAATCAATGTCATCAGTTTTTGAAAACGTTCACTACCGAGGTCGACTGGCTTGATTGTAACATTGGGATGTTCGTTCATATACAGATCGAACTTCTGCTGGTGAATGGCGATTTCCTGTGCGCTGCCGCTGACGGCTACTTCAATAGTAACCTTCTCATCATCTGCGTTTGTTGAAACACTTTCATTTGTGCCTGCGGAAGTATCTTCAATTTTATTATTTGTATTTTCGGTGCTGCCACAACCAAAGAGAATGGTTGCAGTCATTGTAGTAGCCATAAACAGGGCTAAAATTTTCTTTGTCATAATCTTATCGTTCCTTTCTGGATTCCTCATACTTTACTGAGCAGATCATTGGTGGACTGCTCTGCGCCTGGCAGCTCTGATATAATTTTCACCTCTCTTCCATGAGCCATTTAATATTGCCTAAATTAATCTTGAATTATTGTCAATAGTAGTACATTCTGGTACTTCTGTCTTGCATTATGCTGATTAGGAAAATGATGTACTAAAACTTTTTCTTGTTTAATTTTATGATTTAATACGGGTATTGTCAATTGAGTTTTGGCTTATTTTGTACGAAAGTACTTTCCTACCGAATATTCCTTGTTTTTTTTAAACAATTTTACCAATGCATTTTTGGCACTTGAAATTGACTTTTATTTTAGTATAGGATAGACTGTTTTAAAAACATATTTATATCGGTTGTAAAATATCAATGTATTTTACCGTCTCGATTTTTCTCTGGGAGGAAAATAAATGACAATTAAAGAAATTGCTCAACTATCAGGAGTATCTATGTCTACTGTTTCAAAAATCATGAATCATAAGGACGAACATATTTCTCCTGAAACACGCAATAAAGTTCTTGGCATTGCGAAAGAATACAATTATTCCCCCTATGCCTTTGCACGGAATAACTCCATCTCAAAATCTTTTCTTTTGGGTGTTCTTTTGCGCTCTGAGCCAAAGTCCGGTAAAATGTTGGAAGGCATTCTTGCGGCTGCTGAGGAAGCGGGATACCATATTATTATCTGTGTCAGCAAAGAAAGTGAACAAATTGAATTAAAACATATTACAGCGCTGTGCAATGCTAAGATTGACGGAATCATCTGGGAACCGGTTTCCTCAGACAGTATGCGTTTTCAAAAATATTTTTCAGAAATTGGAACCTGCATTACCTGGTTGAACGCCTACAATTCCGATTCATACAGAATTGATTACCGTGCGTTGCTCTATAAGGCATCTGGGTATCTCATTCAAAACAAACACCAGCATTTCGCATTGTTGACAGATTCATCATCACCATTTTACAATGAAATACTGACTGGCTATAAGGCCGCACTATTTGAGCAGGAATTTACATTTAATCAGAATAGTCTGCTTCCGCAGGATGCTTTAGACTGGATGTTCCATATTAAAAGTGAACATCTGACCGGGATAATCTGTACGGATTGCCAGCTGGCTTATCATCTGAAAAAAAAATTAAAACAGCATTTGTACGAAATTCCGTATGATCTATCTATTATTACTTTAGTCGATGAAGATGATCCGTCACTTGTTTCAGAAGAGTTTTCTTCCATCATCATTCCGTTTTATAGTTTTGGCATGCATCTGTGTAAAAATCTGATCAACCAGTGTGAGCAGCATTCTGCTTCTTATTTGCCATTTACCGCAGATTATAAATTGGAAAATATGATTACCCTGGATATTCCTGCTTCCAAGCGTTTGCCGCAGATTATCGTAGTCGGCAGCATTAACACCGATATTAGTTTGAACATTCCGCATCTTCCAAAGCCGAATGAGACCATTGTCACCTCAAGACAGACCATTTCCCCCGGAGGTAAAGGAACGAACCAGGCTGTCGGAGTAGCAAAACTAAATCATAAAGTAACCCTTCTGGGTAATGTGGGAAATGACCTCGATGTGGGACTGATTTATTCTTGTCTGGCGGAACACGGTATTGACAGCTCTGGTATCCATAGAGACAGATCTGTTAACACCGGCAAGGCATATATCCAGATTCAGGATGACGGTGAATCTATGATTACACTCCTGACTGGTGCAAACGCTACTTTGACAGCCCAGACGATTCGAAGTAACAGCCATTTGTTTGAAAACTGTGCTTACTGTCTGTTACAGACTGAAATTGCAATTGAAGCTGTAGAAGAAGCTGTTCTGATCGCAAAAGAAAATAATGTCAGAACGATTTTGAAACCAGCTGCCGTGTCCTCCTTAAGTGACAATATCCTCCGGCATACAGATATTCTCATTCCAAACCAGGCTGAGATGGCATTGCTTTGCAATTGTTCTGCTTCCATAGATATCACTGAACTTTCCCGCCAAGCAGATACCATGCTCCAAAAGGGCGTTGGGGCAGTTGTTATCACACTCGGAGAGCATGGTTGTTTTCTGAAAACCGCATCTATGGAACAGCATTTTCCGGCAGCGGCTGATTTTATCCCCATGGATAGCACAGGCGGAAGTGATGCTTTTATAAGCGCTTTCGCATCCTATCTGCTATATGGTTATGATTTATGCAGTTCTATTCAGATTGCCTCTTATGCTGCTGGTTTTTGTATTTCAAGACAAGGTGTTGTTCCGGCGCTGATAGATCAGACCTCGCTTGAAAAATACATAAATAATGTTTTACCCGATCTTTTAAAATAATCTTGAATTCGGCAAGTACCGAATTATGACATAGTTGCTCAACCGTGCAGAAGAAATCGTATTTGGATTATTTTATGATTTAACATGAATCTTGATATGAAGAGATAATTGAATGCACATTCGTGTATTGGAATTAGATTCAGAGCATGGACTCCGTATATTCCTATAGGGCGCATGGATAAATATGGTTTATAGAGTGATCATGAGCTTAAACCAGCCGCCCTCTGTGGAAAAATCATAAAAGGCATTATGCTTTTCACAAAAGGCCATAATGGAGCGTGTGCCAATTCCATGACCGGTTCTGGTGGAAGTGGGAAGTCCGTTTCTTCCAAAGGTGATCTGTCCTTTATAAGGGTTTGTGATCTCAAACATAAAGGCAGGCTTATAGATGCAGCGGATGATAATTTTTCTCTCATTTTCAGGAAGCTCGGTACATGCTTTGGTGGCATTTTCCAGGGCATTGGCAAAGCAGATGGAAAGCTCGGCAGGATCAACAGGGAGATCTTCCGGAATTGCAAGATGGTGTTCTATGGTAATGCCCAGATTGCGTGCCTGCCCAAGATAAGCGGTGAGCGTAGCATTTAATATAGGATCACTGCAGTAATGGGTTGGGGTGCTTGGTCGGTTCAGATCAGAAGATTTGGATACAAGATCAAGGATGGCATTAGCATTTCCTTTTTTAGCCAGGGCAGCGATATCGGACAGCATCTTGTAAGTATCCTGCCAGATAAGCTTTACTTCCGTTGCATTCCGTTTCGTATCTTCAATATGTTTCTTTATGCCCTGCAGCTGCATTTCCAGAATCTCCCGGTTCTGTTCATCCATCTGATACTGATACTGTGTCCGCAGATATTGGAAAACAGCATAATAAATGATGGCAATGACAGCACCTGAGAGGTAGAACAGAGGTGGGAAAGCCGGATTCTGTGTATAATGGACCGGATAGAGTGCGAGCGTCATTACAAAGAGGAAAAAGGCGATAGGGATCAGTGCAAGGATTCCCCAGCCATGGGTATTGACCCCGGTTATATCAAGGAAAGTCCTTCTGAGAACAAAAAATTCAAAAGCAATCGCAGCAAGATAGACAGACAGCAGGAGTATGGCATTTGACAGCAGCGTGCCTTTAAACAGTGTGTTGAGCAATGTCACACTGATAAGAAGATAGAGTGAGAGCAGAAGCTGTGACAGGCATTTGAAAACATGTCTTGAGACTGAGGTGTCTGCAGCCATATAGATCATGATCACGCCCGGCAGGGAAATAGTAAGGATAACGCTTCTGAGAAAGGACAGGAATCCCCCAAAATGCATGGAAAAAAATGTGAACACAACCGCATAAATGGCATATCCGCCTAGAAAAAGCATATTTTTTTTGTAGTTTTTTTTCATTGGAGAAGTGGCAACTACCATGCCGAGCGTACCGAATATAGCTACAAAGATGCGGTAGAGCTGGTAGGCCGTATTATCATCAAAAATCATAGTATTCCTCCATTTTGAACATTATCATAATGTGACCACAACCTTAAACCAGCCGTTTTCAGCCGTAAAGGAGTAAAAGGCATCATATTCTTCGCAGAAAGCCACGATGGAACGGATGTGGGCTTCCATGCCGCCCTCCGGTAACCTTGGAAGTCCATTTCTTCCAAAGGTTATTCTGTCAGGCTGAGGATTTTTAATCTCGAACATCAGTTTAGGATTCCCGATGCAATTAAATATAATTTTTCGTTTTTCCTTTGGTAACTTTTCACAGCTTTCTATGGCATTTCCAAGCGCATTAGCAAAGCAGATGGCAAGTCCGGCAGAGTCAACCGGAAGCTTATCCGGTATCGTGACAGAGGTTTGAAGCACAATGCCGGATTCCTCTGCAGATTTAAGATAAAAACAAAGTGTTGTATCTATAAGGGCATCTGTGCAGTAATGGAAGGTTTCAGGCATAACAGGTTTCTGACCGGCGATGTCGGTAAAGTCAAGGATTGCCTGCATATCTCCACTCTCAGCAAGAGATGCGATGGTAGAAAGTATGTGCCGGGTGTCGTGCCGGATGATTTTTGTCTGCTTTGCAAGCTTATCCATGTCGGCAGCCTCTCTTTGTATATTTTGTACCTGCAGCTCAAGAATTTTCCTGTTCTGTGCTATTTCCTGCCTATGATACTGTGTAGAAAGAAATACACCGATTGCAGTGTAAAGAATAACAATGACGGCACCGAGCAGATAGATCATCACGACACTTGTGGGGCGTTTACTATAATGCTCCGGATAAAAAGCAAGTGCTACGGCTAGGATAATCAGCGCACAGGGAATCAGGGAAAGGATGCCCCAGCCCTTCTTAATCTCTGTGATAAAATCCAGATAGATACGGCGCATGAAATGAAAATCAAACAGAATGATAAGCATATAGGCGAGCAGACGCATCAGTATATCTGAAAGCTCCGTTCCGTGCAGCGCAGTATTTATAAGCGTGATGGTGCCTGCAATGTATAAAGATACAAGTATGTGTGTCGCACGGATGAATACAAGCCGTGGAAATGGTTCGTCAGACATATTATGCAGCAGAAGTATGGCAGGGCAGGATATTGTGAGGATAAATACCCGCAGCAAAAGCTGGTAGCTGAAAAAATAGATGATAGCATAGGATGAGATTATGACATAAATGACGTAAGAAACAAAAATCACAATGCTTATGGGCTTCTCTTTCACATGGCGGAACTTCGTGGTGGAACCCATCATGCAAAAAGTACCTGCGCAAGTGATCATAACCTTCAATATCAAAAAAGTAATATTATCCTCAAAAAGCATGGTATCTGCCTCCATTCAGCCAAAAGTCCGCCCACTCCCTCTTGACTATCTCGTACATACGGCGGGGAACCGGAACGTGAAGATTCCCGGTCAACAGCAGGTCTGACCTGGTAACCTCTGTGACATGGAACAAATTGACGACAAAGGAGGAACCTACCAGAAGCATTCTTTTGTGTGCCAGCAGCCCGGCCACGGCATTCTGGAAAGACCCGTTGAAGCTGGTGCTGTGTATCACGGTATTATCTGTCAGATGGTAATCGATATGTTTATCTATGCGTTCCGCATACCGTATGTCTGTAATGGGGATCATACGGATGCTGTCCGTCGTCTTAATGGCAACTGTCGCCTGCATAATCTGTGAAAAAGAGCGGTAAGCCTTGTCAAGGCTTTGGAAAAACAGCTCGCTCCTGACAGGCTTTAACAGGTAATCAAAGGCATCTACCCGATAAGAATCCAGCGCAAAGTCAGGAGAGGTGGTAAGGTAGATCAGGAATCCCATGTCATCACGCATTCTCAGAGCAGCGCCAAGCTCGATGCCATTCATTCCCGGCATAATACAGTCCAGAATATAGAGGTCAAAGCCACCGTGTTCATCCACATGGTTTATAAGTTCTTTTCCGGATGTAAAAGAAGATAAGGAAAGGGTTCGTTCAGAATGTATCTGTTTATATTGCCTGATAAGATCCATGGTCCTTTCATGGCTGGTTATTTCATCATCACATAAAGCAATCTGCAAGGCATAATCCCCCTCCCGTTTTATTTTATGTACTCTCGGAAGCTTCTTCAAACGAAGCATTCCGGGAGTATATTTTTCAGCATGTATAAAAGTTTGTAAAACGCCTGTTTCAGACGCAGGAAACAGACGCAATCCTTGTTTTGCGATTACATCTATAGTGTAGCAAAGAAGCTAGAATGAGTCAACGAAACAGGGGGTGACCAAATCCGAACAAAAAGCTGCCAAATCCGCAATGATACCCATAATAAAAAGTAATTACGATATACTTTACCTAAAAAGACAGAAAAAAGCTTTTAGAAGATAAAGTGGGCAGGTTTTACGGAAAGGTATGGTAATTATTATGAAGATACATATGCTTAAGGATAGAGAAAAAGCTATGCGTGGAACAGCACTTGTCCTGGCAGCAGCACTGGTATTTACAAGCATTGATCTTACCGTGTTTGCAACTAACGGGAAAAAAATAAAAACACAAGAAGTGATCACAGGCTTTGCGGAGTTGGACAAGTCAGTTGCGGTGCAGCTATTGCCGGTTGGTGCACTGGAAAGTGAAATCGTCTTTCCGGATACGCTTACTGTAACGGTGGATACAAAAAGTGTGGAGGAGTCCGTCGGGGATGTAACGCAGAAGACAGAAAATCCCACGAAAGAGGACACAGAATCTGAAGAAATCCAGACACCGGAGAAAGGTACAGAACATGAAGAAAGCACAGATTCTGGCGAGAATCCGGACACCGGAGAAAATACAGACTCAGGAGAACACACAGAAACCGGAGAAAATACAGATTCAGGAGAAGGCACGGGAACTGGGGAAAGCACGGATTCAGGAGAAAGCACAGGAACCGGGGAAAGTATAGATTCAGGAGAAAACGCAGGACCGGAAGAACGTAAGGGAACTGAAGAAGATGCGGCAGAGGAAGAACAACCGGCAGAGGAAGTATATGCAGTAGTGGAAGAACAACCTGTAGCGAAAGCATATACAGCAGAGGAAGAACAACCGCCAGAGGAAGAAGGTGCAGCAGAGGAAGTAAGTCCGGCACCGGTAGAAACGATTCCCCCGGTAAAAAGCACCAGGGAGACTTCCATTCATGTGACATGGGAACACAACAGGGCGGACAGCTTTGATTCTTCCACTTTGGGAAATCATTATGTATATACTCCGGTTATCCCGGAAGAATACAGGGTAGCGGATGGTGTCAGCCTTCCTCAGATCAGTGTGACAATTGCAGCCACAGGAGGACAGGGACCTGCAGAACTGCTTGCATTGTTAGAGAAGCTGCCAGATCCCCTTACCTATCTCTCCACAGGGGTAGAAAATAAGGAGATCATTGATAGGGAGCAGCTTGCCGAGGCGAGGGAGCAGCTGGATTCATGGCTTGCGGAAAATCAAACAGATGATACAGAGAATAAAGAAACACTTTCCGGGGAAGAGGAGGAGCGTCTGGCGGAGCTTATCCAACGCCTGGAGGGCTTGGAGCATATACGTGATACGGAGACGGACTGCATGGACCTGGAATGTCCCTATCACTATCCGGAGATGATACAGCAGCGCATGGCGGAGGATGAGCTGCCGGAGCTTCTGACACTGGAGGATCTGGTGGAGGACTATGGCGTGGAGCCGCCGGAAGAGAATGCCATGCCTGCTGCTGCCTGGGATACAGACCAGCCCTTGCGGGCTCCTGCCAAGGCACCGGCTCTTACACCACATCCACAGACCCTGATGGTTACGAATGATAACGAGAACAACAGCCATACGGGGAAGGCAGATGGCGACATTGATGTGAGTATGGGTTCTTCAGACAAAAAACATCCCATCGAGCTGGCTTTTACACTGGATGAGCTTCCGACCCAGAGTGCCTATCTTGCGGTGAAGGCCTATGATGTGGATGAGGATTACGGTGAGACAGATTACGTGTACCTCAATGATGACATATATCTGCCGATGGATCAGACAAATCAATTTAATAAAAACTATAATAACGAGACGCTCGGTTATCTGTCGGGCACGAATAATACGTGGAATACGACGGTATTGGAGATACCCCTTGAAAAATTAAAAAAGGGAAAAAATGTCATATCTGTAACGGTAGCACCGCCGACCTGGATTGTAAGAATAGACTGGATGCAGCTTGTGCTGGATGGTGGTGCAGCAGATTCAAACATTGAAAAATTTTCCCTGGAGCTTCAGGACACATCCACAAAAGATAAAACGGTTACCGTACAGTCTCTTGTGACAATCCGGCAGAAAGGAAATAAAGAATATGCGACAGAGTATACACTGACACAGACAGAGACAGGCAATGCGCTGGATGCCTGCTTTGGCAAGGCAAAGTCACAGGAGCAGATTGCCTTAAGCATGCCATTGGACTCGCCTGGCGGCGTATACAAAATCACCGGAATTCTCAAAGATCCTGAGACGGAAGAAATCAAGGCAACAGACAGCTTCAGCTTTTATTTTAATCAGGGTGTAGGTCTTGGCCCGAAGGTCAGTCATACGCTGTCACCGGACACACTCACCAATCGTGATGTGACGATAACGGTAAAGGCTGAGAATATGCCGGAGCTGGGAATCACGGATGTAAAGATTACAGATGGCGCAACGCATATAGCGGCAGAAAACAAAAAATACACCTTTACGATAACCTATAAGTTAAAAGGCAGTGAGCAGTCCTTCCTTTATCCGGTATGGGTGGATAATATCGACAAGACGGCACCGGTGCTCACCTATACGCCGGTCACTGTGGTGGAGGGAGAGCAGCAGGAGACGGTGGAGAAGCTGTTTGGTGAGGCACTCTCTGTATCGGATAACCACAGGCTTGCCGAGAAGCCTTTGACTTATACCATACAGAAGGATATCGCAGCTCTTCCGGGAAAAAAGACAATCCAGGTAACGGCATCCGATGCCGCAGGAAATACGACCACTAAGAAATGTGAGATCACGGTGACTGCAAAGCCATTGGAACTAAAGCTTGGTGCGCTTACCGCAGCGGCAGGAAGCAAGGACAGCTTCGAGCTGAAAGCGGTTTTGGCACATACCGGTGGGGATACGATCAAGGAAACCGGCTTTGTATGGGGTGTGATGCCTGCTCCGACGCTGGAGTTTCATAACGGAAGTGCCAAAACTGCTTCGGTCATTACAACAAAAAATGGAAATCTGACCGCAAAAGCCACAGGACTAACTTCCGGCGTGGAATACTATGCGCGGGCATATGCGAAGGTTACATCTGACGGCAAAGAGAAGGTGTATTACAGTGAAGCAGGGCAATTCGGCTTCGGGATTCCACAGTATGGTACATTTTCTGTGAGCAGTGTCACAGGTAGTAATGGCAAAGCGACCTTTACGATCACAAGAAGTAATGGAACGGATAAATTGCAGATGGTATATTACCGCACGGTAAACGGATCGGCGGTCGGTGGTACGCATTTTAAACATCAGGAGGGTGCTGTCTACTTTAAGGAGGGGGAAACGTCAAAGACCGTGACAGTGACGGAGCTTGGCGTGACAAATGCTTATCAGAGCAAAGCGGGAACAAAGTATTCCAATGCCGACAGAACCTATTCGCTGGAGCTCTACCGTGTGACGGGTGGTGGAACGATTGACCAGGCACGCCGCTTGATGACTCGGACAATGGCGAAAGACAGCAGCTATACCGTGGACCGGTCGGTTTATACAACAGAAAAAACGATCACGCATGTCGCTGAGAAAACCGGAACAAATGGGGAACAGATCGCGGATACAAGAGGAGACCAGGGTGGAAAAGAAACCAATGTGAGCTTTCTTAAAAACCGCTACAATTTTACAAACTATCATACCAGCAGTTCTTTTTCCAGCTATTATACGGATGCACGGCAGCAGGAGTATCTAAGCTCCACAGCCGATGGATGGTACTACCGGTATGTGCTGAGGGCATATGAAGGAACTGACGGCTATGAACATGCCTATCTGGGAACCGTACCATTAGAAAACAGACATTATAATATAAATGGTAAAGAAGCAGCTGTTGCAGGAGTAAACGGGCAGCTCTGGGCATGTAATTTTCTGCAGCCGGAAAAAGGTAATGCCGGAACCTATTGTTTTCCTGATAAAAGAACGGGTGGAGGGGAAGGATCATATTATCCAAAAAACAGCTCTGGCACGTCACATGATTACAATGGCAAAACCTGGGCGAAGCTTGGTGTGGGTCAGACCTGCTACGCCTATTTTGGTGCGACTGGCAATGGTTACGATGTATGGTACGTGGACGGTCTGCAAAGCTTTGTGATGGTCAATGACGAGAAGGAGCCGGCGCTCCTTGGTGTTGCACCGATGGCAGGAGGCACTTATCTTCCGGGAGATCCGATCACCGTAGCGCTGGTTTTTGACGAGATTGTGGACAGGCAGAATAGCAGCTTAAGCAGCCTTACGATTTCTACCAATGTAGGAACCCTGTCCTATGCCGGTGGTGCGGATACGAATGTGCTCTATTTTACAGGTAAGGTATCCTCTGCTGTCAGCTTAAATAGTGATGACGCACTCAAGGTCAACAGCATCAGTAGTATTGGCAGCATTAAGGACATGTGCAATCTATCCGGTACGAGCCAGACCTTTTCGGGCGGCAATACCAATATCAAGGTGGATGCCACGAAACCGGCACTGACCGTGAAGGCAGATACCAGTGGCAGCCTGCCTCGTCATAAGGCAACGATCACAGCCACAGGAGCAGACACCATCCGGTATGTATGGACGACGGGGACTGCACTGCCAGGCTATGGCTGGCAGACCATCACAAGCGGTACGCAGCTCACAGAGAGCAGAGGAACCGCAGGCCAGACACAAAAATGGTATCTGCATGTGCTTGCGACTGCAGCATCGGGAGCATCGACACATCAGTATAAGGAATTTACCTTTATGAATCCTGCAATCACGGATGTGTCGGTGAGGGCTGGCGGCGCGACATCTTCAGCGGACGCAGCCGATGTGTGGAAGTCTGGCAAATATATCGTGGTGCAGTATGCGGGCGTCCAGAGTACAGGGACAACGCTTACCTTTGACGGACCAAAGAAGGAAGTGAAAAGTATTACATCCTCCAGTGGTTCAGCCAATCTGTATGTCACAGAAAATGGAAGCTATACCGTTACGCTGACGGATACCTATGGGAATGTGATATCCAAGACCATTGAGGTGCGAAAAATAGATAGTAAAAAACCGACCGTGACGCTTCGCAGCGGCAGCAGTACCGGAGCGGACACGGTATACAATGAGCTGATTATTGCGGTACTGCCGGAGGATACCGGTGGCAGCGGTGTGGCAAAGGTGGAGTATGCATGGACGAATACGACAGGGACTCCTTCTACTTCTACATGGAAGACACTGACTGCGGCTGCAGATGGCAGTTATCAGGCACAATATACCGCAGCAGAGACATCAAAGACTGCAAAGTACCTGCATGTAAGGGTGACAGATGGAGCTGGAAATGTATCGGAAACCGTGAAGTCAGGACCTTATCAAGTGATAAAGAAGGCAACGGCAGCAGCCCTTCCTTCCATTACAGTAACGGGAAATCCGTCTTCGTGGACAAAAAGTGCCACACTTACATGGAAAGCTGCAAAGGGAAGCGGCACAGGTGCGGGAGCACTTGCGTTTGTCTATACGCCGAAGGGTACAGTGACTGAGAATATGACCGTCGGAAGCTGTACTGTGCCGAAAAACGGTGTCTATGAATTTATGGTAATGGATAAATTCGGGAACTCTATGGCAGCAGAGGTGCTTGTGACCAAAATCGACAATGAGGCACCGAAACTGGAAGCTCTTACAGCTGCCAGTGACAAGCCGGGAACAATACGGCTGACTGGTGTTACAGATGACCATACGGCTGTTTATGATCAGAAGGGAAACATTACAGGATATCGTGGCAGCGGCATCCGTACCAAAGAGTACAAGATGCAGGGAGAGAGCACCTGGACAACCTTCACCGGAGACAGCTTTAGCGTAGCGAAAAACGGAAACTATGTGGTAAGGCTTACGGACAATGCGGGAAATGTCAGTGAAGAATACCGTGTGGAAATGACAGGTATGGATGTGACAGCGCCAACAGTTGGCTGTACAGTCAATGGAACGCGCAATGGAACAAGTGGATGGTATCTGGATTCCAATGTTTCGGTAAAGCTTACCTTTGCGGATAAGGCAGGGGCTGAGGGAGGCACACCCAGCGGCGTTTGGAGTGCAGCGTATCAATGGGTGACAGATACTTCTAAAAAACCGGCAACAGGAATGGTCAACCTTGACGCAGCCGCGGTTGCAGCGGGTGAGTATACGATTTCCTTGTCAGACTATTATGGAACCTGTTATTTATATTATAAGGTGACAGACCGGAAGGGAAATGTAAGGGATGGTTTTTCAGATCAGATAAAAAAGGATGATGTCCATCGTCTGGAATTTACCGGGCCAGACAAGGCACGGCCCTTGTCCGCAGGACTTCCCATGCGTGTTTCACTTACCTATGGACCATCAGGAGGAAAGCTTACAGGAACTGTACAGACGGAGGTATTGGCAGAGCTACCGGCATATCAGGGAATCTACAGTTTATCAGGGCTGAAAAAGAAACAAGAGGTCTATACGGTAAAAAACACCGGCACAAAGCAGATCCAATATTATAAGAATGCATACAGTGACAGCACCGCCTGTGAGCAAAAGACCTTTTATGTCAGACAGATCACCTTTGACAGTCAGGGTGGAAGCAGCGTGGAGTCTCAGCTTATATGGACGACCTACAATGGTCTTATTCCGGGATCAGATGTGCAGTGTGCGGTCACGGAGCCGCAGGAACCTGTCCGTGAGGGATATACCTTCGGTGGATGGTATGAGGATGCGGAATGTACAGACAGCCGGAAATTTGATTTTGATACCCAGTCGCAGGTTATGACGGACAAGTCGCTTTTTGCAAAGTGGATACCGAATTCCTATCGTGTGTATTATAATCTGTCCCTGCCGGATGGCAGCGTTTATGAGCCGGAAGACATGTATAAAACCTATGTCCATGGACAGGAGCTGGTTATGCCGGTTCCATCACAGGATGGATATGCGTTCTGTGGATGGTATGACAATGCCGGTTATACAGGAACAGCTTATACAAAGATTGGGGCAGCGGAATATGGAGACAAAACCTGCTATGGTTATTTTAAGGATGTACAAAAGCCAAAGCTTGCTGCGTCAGTAGAAAGTAATGTCAGCCCGAATACAAAGGGCTGGTATAATACGGATCAGATCCGCATTGTTCTGTCTTATTCTGACAACAAGGGAGTCACAAACCTGTATGGTAAGGTGGATGATGGCGGATATGAAGAAATCCCCGGTGTTATTACAAAAGGGGGAACAACCGTAACAAAGGAGTATGCCTGTGTCGAGGGAACCCACACCTACACCTTCAAGGCAGTGGATGCAGCAGGAAATGAAACAGTGACAGATGCGCTGACCGTAAAGCTTGATACGATAAAGCCGGTGATTGGTGATGCAGCCTTCAATGAAGGATATAAAAATCTCTGGAACTGGCTGATCCGGAAGGACAGTCTTGAAATTACGGTTCCTGTCGAAGAGATGGGAAGTGGAATAGAGAGTGTAGAGTATAAGCTGATACCGGAAGATGGCAGTACAGCAGGCCAGCCATCGGTAAAAAAGGCTTCCGTGGAGAATCGTGCCGGTTATAAGGCAGTGATCTATATCAACCCTGACTTTAAGGGAAAAATCATGATCACTGCAAGGGATCATGCAGGAAATGCGTCGGATACGAAGATGATAGGCACGGATGGCAGCGGCATCCATGGCATTATTGTGGAGGATAATGCACCAGAGATTACATTTTTGGTCAATGGCGGTGAAAGTCTGGCAGAAGAATATGAGAAAGCGCCGACAGTCGTTGTGGCGGTAAAGGATGACGAGAATAATGTTATTTCCGCAGGACTGGCTTCGGTGGCTTACCAGATTGGAAACAGCGCAGAGTGTGTAGTACAGGAGGATTTTACCACAAGCATTAGAACAGAAGTCAAATTCAGTATACCAGAAGAGAAGCTTCCGGCAGCCGGTGCGGACATTACCGTGAAAGCCGTGGATAATGCTGGAAACCGGGCAGAAAAGAAAATTACGGTAAGGATACATACTCACAGAGCAGTTCTGGTGAAAGCTGTAGAGCCAACCTGTCTTGCAAAGGGAAACAAAGCCTATTATGTCTGTGATTGTGGAAGATGGTATGCAGACAGCAGCTGTATGACAGAAATCACGTTGCAGGATGTGGTACTGCCTGCAAAAGGGCATACAGAAACCATAGATCCGGCAAAAGAAGCTACCTGTATGCAGACAGGACGAACACAAGGTAGTCATTGTAGTGTCTGTGGAGTGGTGATAAAGGCACAGACGGTGACACCGGCATTGGGACATCATTATAGTGGGGATTACGCATACGATGCAGACGGACATTGGAGAGTATGCAGCCGATGTGCTGCATTGGAAGAAAAGCATAGCCATGTATATGACGATGACAAGGATACCATCTGCAATGACTGTGGCTTTGAACGGACGATAAAGAAGCCGGAACCGGAGAACAAACCGGAAAGCAAACCGGAGAACAAGCCGGAAAGTAAGCCGGAGAATAAACCGGAAAGCAAACCGGAGAACAAACCGGAAAGCAAGCCGGAGAATCAGCCGGAAAATAAACCGGAAAGCAAGCCGGAGAACAAGCCGGAGAATAAACCGGAAAGCAAGCCGGAGAATCAGCCGGAAAGCAAACCGGAGAATCAGCCGGAAAATAAACCGGCGGACAGCCCGGATATATCCGGACAGCCGGACATAGGAGATGTATTAAATGTACCGGAGATGACAGACGGTAGCAAGGTGGACACATCGGGTGAAGCTGTGCCAACGGGAAATGTGCAAGGTATGGCAGACACAAGTACTGCCTTGGAACTTGGAAATGGCACAGTCAGGGTAACGGTTGTCTGTGAGGAACAGGAGTATACGGCAGGGG
>UMFO01041973.1_pt1 | contig 21146 bp, 18 predicted proteins | sample 1965051 | NCBI WGS metagenome assembly UMFO01 (sample SAMEA4836050, study PRJEB28245) | human gut metagenome | biome: gut microbiome; material: fecal sample | place: Denmark | collected 2008
TCGCCCGACTTGGCGCTCATGGCTACATGAGAGCCGAGGAAATAGTCGCAGTCGTCGAGAACGCCGCTTGCGGCCATGCCTGCAGCGCCGCGCACGCCTTCTTCAGCGGGTTGGAAGAGAATCTTGATCTTGCCCGAAAGCTTGTCCTTATTATCCATTACCCAGTGAGCGACCGCGAGGCCCCAGGACATATGAGCGTCGGGACCGCAGGCGTGCATGAAGCCCGGATTCTTGGAAATGAAGCCTTCTTTGGCGGGTACGTGTGTCTCATCCGTGCATTCGGTTACCGGCACACAGTCAATGTCAAAGCGAATGGCCAAAGTGGGACCGGGACGGCCGGTATCAAGCACGGCTACGCACCCCGTGAGTTCTTCCATTTCGGCAAGGAGTTCTTCGCTCACGCCATTGCGGCGGGCGCGTTCCAGACCGGCTTTGACGACGGATTCTTCACGACCGAGGCAGGCTTCGGGGTCGATCACTTTGCGGCCCAGCAATACGTCGTAGCCGTAGCCGCGAAGCGTGGTGACGAGAAAGGCCGTCGTGGTGAATTCCGACCAGCCCTCCTCGGGGTTCTGGTGTAGCTGACGGCGAATGTTGATCAATTGATCGTGATAAGCGCTGAGCATGTCGACTCGCTCCTTTTCAAACAAAAACGCACGCACACAAAGCCTTCCGGCAACCGGTGAGCAAGCGCGGTGCCGAATTGAGATGTAACAATGCACGAGCGCGGTCTGAGGTCAGACGAGGCCGCACTCTGTACGAAAGAATGATAGGCCTTCGATCGGTTGCGGAACCGATGAAAGGTTTGAAAAGGAAAATACCTCAAAAGGGGCAAAGGAGAAGACGCTTTTATCGCGAAGATTCGCATTAAGTCAAAAATTCAGGGGACCTTTTCAACTGCCGCGGCGTTTTTCGAATAATAATAAAGAGGTAATCATGTCGGCTTGTGCCCTCGGGGCTCGGGGTGTTTTGTCTCCCGTCAGAGGGGCAAAGACATGGTACTGACCAAAGGAAGGAAGTCGCATTATGGCTGGGGATCTGCAGCGAGACGGCGTGAAATTCTGCCGCTCTATTTTTGATACGGTTCGCAAAATGAGCGCCGATGGTTTGGGTGTAACCCGACAGGGGTATTCCACAACCGAAACGGAAGTGCTTGACTATCTCAAGATGATCGGGCAGGAACTCGGCCTGGAGATCAACACGGACTTGGCAGGCAACGTTTGGATGTGCCTGCCGGGCAAAAACCGCGATTTGCCCGCCTTCGTTGCGGGCAGTCATGCCGACAGCGTTCCGCAGGGTGGCAATTACGACGGATTGGCGGGTATCACCGCTGCTTTGGCCGTGGCTTGGTGGATGCGCCGCACGGGGTTTGTGCCCGAACGCGACTACATGATCCTGATGATGCGCTGCGAAGAGTCGAGTTTCTTCGGTAAGGCTTATGTGGGCTCACTGGCGCTCACCGGCAAGCTCACGCTTGCCGATACGGCTCTCAAGCACCGCACACAGCCCACGACACTCGGCGAATGCATCTCGGCCTGCGGTTTCGTACCGGCAGACATCACGGCGGGTCGTCCTTTGGTCGAGCTTGAAAAGATTGCGGCATTCATTGAGCTTCACATCGAGCAGGGGCCGACACTTGACAGTTCGGAATCCGAGCGCGTTGGCATCGTTACGGGTATCCGCGGCAACGTGCGCCACAAGAAGGTGGTTTGTCTGGGACAGACCGCGCATTCGGGCGCAGTCGACAAGCCTTATCGACACGACGCCGTGATGGCGACGGCCGAGCTTCTCACTCGTATGGACAAGCACTGGGACGAGTGGCTTGCCAAGGGCGAAGACCTTGTCTTTACCGTAGGCGTTTTGAAAACCTCGGAAACCTCGGCAATCTCCGTGATTCCGGGTGAGACGACCTTTACGGTCGACATGCGCAGTCTTTCGATCGATACGTGCGAGCGCTTCCATGAGTTGCTCCTGAAGGAAGCCGATGCCGTTGCCAAGGAGCGCGGCGTGAAGTTTGAGTTCGACCGCAAAATTGTGACGGATGCGGCCAAGGTGGATGCGGCGCTCTCCGACCGGATCGAGGCGGCGGCAAAGGTGGCGGGCATTCCGGTGCGTCGACTCGCGAGCGGTGCCGGTCACGATGCTGCCGTCATCGGCAATAGCGGTGTGCCTGTGGCCATGATTTTCGTTGCCAATCAGAACGGCTCGCACAACCCGTATGAAGCCATGAAGATTGAAGACTTCATGAAGGGTGTCAACGTGCTTTGGCACACTGTGCGCGACTACGACGCGTAAAGGTCTTGCGACGGAATGCGGAGGCGCGAGACGCTTCCGAAACGTTAGAAATAAAAAATGACAACAACTGATCTTAGCGACGGACAGCCCGCGCGAATTTTAATTTTTGACCAGTGTCCGCTTTTTGCAAGGGCTTTGAGCGAACTGATCGGCGAACAGGTACCGGGCTCGGTGCGTCGCATCACGCACAACGCCAACGATGCGCTCGAAGAGGCGCGAAATGAGCATCCGGATCTGGTCTTTATCGATCTTGACGGCGGCGACATTGGTGTGACGTTGCTCAAAGACATCAAACTTCTTGAAAACGCGCCGCGTTGCGTGATGCTCATCACCGACGGCACGCAGCCATCCTTGATGGCGGCCATTCGTTTGCAGGCCGACGGCTTCATCACCAAGCGACTGTCCGTGCAACAGCTTGCCGCTCAGGTGCATCTGGCTGCCGGAGGCGAAATGGTGATCAGCGACTCGCTGACCGCAGCATTGGCGGTGTCGCTACGCAATGTGCCCGTGGCTGACGATTCGCGTGACATCTCTCGCCTGAGTCCGCGTGAGGTGGACGTGCTCTATTGCATCGCCAACGGCATGAGCAACCGTCAGATCTCCGAGCATCTGAAGATTTCGGATGGCACCGTGAAGGTGCACGTCAAGCATGTGCTCAAAAAGCTTGGTTTTGCAACGCGTGTGGAAGCGGCGCTGTGGGCGAGCGAATTCCGGGCACAAGGGGTCGATTGCTCAGACGTATTCGCGCTGAGGCAAATCAAACCGAGAAAAGGTCGGCCATTGGCGTGGTCTGCGCCGAGGCGATTCGGCCGAAGTGCCGATAGGCAGTTTGCGTGACAATGCGTCCGCGAGGCGTGCGTTGTACCAGACCTTGCTGAATGAGGTAGGGCTCGACTACATCTTCTAGCGTTTCGCGGTCTTCGCCGACGGCGCTAGCCAGGTTGTCGATGCCCACCGGGCCGCCCGCAAACTTATCCATGATGGTCAGCAAAAAACGTTGATCCACGAAGTCCAGGCCCATGGCATCGACTTCGAGCATACGCAGTGCCGCGTCGGCTACCTCGGCCGTGATGACGCCGTCATGGCGCACCTGTGCAAAGTCGCGCACGCGACGCAGCAGACGATTAGCTACGCGGGGCGTGCCGCGGGAGCGACGGGCAATTTCAAATGCGCCCGCCTCTTCGATGGGAACATTTAAGAGGTTGGCCGATCGCGTGATGATGCGGGCCAAATCGTCCGTGTCGTAAAACTGCAATTGGTTGACGATGCCAAAGCGAGCGCGCAGAGGATTGGTCAAAGAGCCTGCGCGAGTCGTGGCGCCGATCAGCGTAAAGGGCGGCAAGTCAAGTTTGATGGAGCGCGCCGCGGGACCTTCGCCGATCATGATGTCGATTTGGTAGTCCTCAAGTGCCGGGTAAAGGATTTCTTCGACCACGGGACTCAGACGATGAATTTCGTCGATGAAGAGAACATCGTTTTTCTCAAGGTTGGTCAGAAGCGCCGCCAGGTCACCCGGACGCTCAAGAACAGGACCGGAAGTCTGGCGCAGGTTGACGCCCATTTCGTTGGCTACGATGTGAGCCAGCGTCGTTTTGCCCAGGCCCGGAGGCCCGAACACCAACAGATGGTCAAGCGGCTCGCCGCGCTGCTTGGCGGCGGCAATGAAGATTTCGAGCTGTTCGCGCACCGCCTTTTGGCCAACGTAATCGGCCAGTCTTACCGGGCGAAGGGCGCGGTCGATGCTTTCTTCATTAGGGCTTGTTGCTTCCGTGGAGACGACGCGTTCGACGTTTTGCATGAGAAAAATTTTCTACCGTTCGAAAAATTAGTGTGCCATGGATTTTAGGGCTTCGCGGATGCCAGCGGAAACACTGACGTCCGGGGCGAGCCTCTTGGCCGCGGCTGTGGCTTCTCGATCCGAATAACCCAGAGCAACCAGGGCGGCAACTACATCGGCGCGGTTGTCTCCCGGGGCTGCCGCCAGTGTCACACCATCCAGATCGGCGCAGATCTTGCCTTTAAGTTCCAAAACAAGACGCTCGGCCGTCTTCTTACCGATGCCGGGCACTCGCGTCAAAAGCGAGCTTTCCTGCTTGGCGACGGCTTGAGCCAGAGCATCGACCGTCATGCCGGAAAGAACGGCCAGAGCAGTGCGGGCGCCGATGCCGGAAATTTTGATGAGCTGTCGGAAAGCGGCGCGCTCCTTTGCCGTGCCGAAACCGTAGAGCAGTTGGGCATCTTCGCGCACGATGAAATGCGTTAGCAGCGTGATTTCCTGTCCGACGTCCGGAAGGTTGTAGAAGGTGGACATCGGAACGTTGATTTCATAGCCAACGCCGTGGACGTCGACCAGAATTTCCGGAGGATTTTTTTCAAGAAGCGTGCCGCGAATGCGTCCGATCATGATTGATTCCTGATTTTGTTGTTGACGAGTTGAGCCCAGGCGTTGCGCTTTGATTTTTTCGATGTCATCGTGCGATTGCCGGTGCGTGAAGGAACGGCGGCCATCGCTTGAACCTGAGTCAGTTGCATGGCGTGTGCGTGCGTAACGGCACAGGCTAGGGCGTCGGCGGCATCAGCCTGAATGTCGCCGGAAAGCTTCAAAAGGGTTGAGACCATCACTTGTACCTGAGTCTTGGTGGCTCGACCGGTGCCGACAATCGAATTTTTGATTTCGGACGGTGAAAATTCCGCTACCGCAAGACCGTGGTGTGCCGCACAAGCTAGCGCGGCACCGCGGGCTTGTCCGAGCAATAGCGTGGATCGCGGATTGATGTTGACGAACACCTGCTCGGCGGCAGCACAATCGGGATTGGTTTCTGCAATGACTGCAGAGAGTTCTCGGAAAATGGTGCCCAGGCGTTCGCTTAGTGTTCCGGTGGGCACATGAATGCATCCGGCAGTGACGAATGTCAGGCGACTGCCGTCAGCGTCAATGACTCCGAAGCCTGTGCGATTGAGGCCCGGGTCGATGCCGAGAATGCGTTTCTTGCTCATGCCGTTTGATGCCTGGATAGGATGGAAAGAGGCTGGATTTTACGCGATGCCAGTATTGCCCGATTGGGCGACGCTTGCAAATTTTATAGATGTCTGTAAAATCCCGATTCTCTTCGTGAGAAGAGATTGAAAATTCAGCGCGCGGTTGGCTCAGTGGTAGAGCATCGCCTTCACACGGCGGGGGTCACTGGTTCGAATCCAGTACCGCGCACCAAGAAACAGCCTTAGGGCTGTTTTTTGTACCCGGAAAAACGATTTCAGCCAGAAAAAACAATAAAAACAAAGGGTTATAAAACGTCCAGTCGGAAAAAACTGCATCACTGAAAATGGGTGCATGTTCCTCCTGTGAGACGAAAAAAGTCAGTTTCCATCTGACTAGTGTCAGAAGACCGCCCGTGTCAGCCGGCGGATGAATGGCGTTTGAGCCTTTGAAAAAAACATTGCGAAGCGGTCTATCAGATCTTTACGTCTTTGAGCACTTCGGTCAATTCGGTGATCGTGTGTACGCCGAGTTTGCGCATGGCGCTTGCCTTGTGAAATTCGGCGGTGCGTTGAGCGATTCCGAGACGCTCTGCGGCTGCGCGCATGGCAACGCCCTGTGCGGCCAATTTGACCAACTGTTTTTCTCGAGACGAAAGCGCATCGTAAGCGGCTTGCCGCTGGTTGGCTTTAGTTTCGGACAGAGCTGTTGCGCGATCCAAAGCTTCCTTGAGTTTTTCTCGACGTACGGGTTTTTGCAAAAAGCAAACAGCCCCTTTCATCATCGTTTCTACCGCCATCTCAAGGTCACCGTGACCAGAAAGAAAGATAACGGGCCAATCGATGCCGGTGTCAATCAGACGCTGCTGCAACTCGAGTCCGGTCATTTGCCCCATGCGCACATCCAGAAGCACGATGCCGGGCTCGTTGAGAGGAACGTAAGTCAGGAAATGTTCGGCGCTCGGATATGGAACGGGGTAGCAATCCAATCCCTTTAACACGAAGGAGAGCGCTTTTCGCAGACTCTCGTCGTCATCGACAACATAAACGCGTCGCATAAAAGTTAGTCTCCAAGAGGTTTGACTGTTCCGGCTGAGACGGGAAGTTTCACACAAGTCCGTAAGCCGGTGTTCCGGAAACGACGTTTAAAGACGATATTTCCGCCGACGCCTTCGACGATATTGCGCGAAATCGAAAGCCCCAAGCCCAGGCCGTCGGGTTTGGCGCTTGTGACCACTTCGTTGAGGCCGGCTAGTTCACGATCAGAAAGGGGAGGGCCGTTGTCTTCGAGTTCGATACAGATGAAGCCCTCCATCACTTGAGCTTTGACCAGCAGTTGGGGGGATTCATCAGTTTGTTGCGCAGCGGCTTCCTTGGCGTTTTTGATGAGATTGCCGAACACCAGTTGCAGGTCCAGAGGATTTACGAGAACGGTGGAGTCTTCAAAGGCACTGACATGCGTCGGAACGTTGCCGATGCCGAAATGCGTCACCATTTCGTCAGCTTTGTCAAAAGCTTCTCGAACGGAAATCGGTTTGAGCTCAGCCTTTTGCTTGGCGTACTGACGCACGCGCTCAACGATGTCGCTTGCGCGTGCTGCATCCGTCGTCATGCTGTGCAGGATGTCGAGCATCTCTTTTTTGCCGATGGCGTCGTTGCGCACCATCTCTTCGAGACCTTCGGCGTAAAGGCTGATGGCGGACAGCGGTTGCCTCAGTTCATGTGCAACGAGACCGGAAATTTGCCCGACGGCCCCCACTTTCTGCAGACGTTCCATTTTCTCCCGCTGAGCAAGCTGCAAACCGATTGACGCTTTGAGTTCGGTTTCGCGTTTTTTCACGAGCCACTGGCTGCGTGCACCGTGTGCGATCAAAGCCAGTATCAACAAGAGAGCCGTGATGATGGCCGACCGATATTCCTGCCAGATGCGTTTGAGTCCAGTTTGTTGCAGATATTCGTAGGGACCGAGTTGTAGGTCTTTGAGTACGTTGTTGGCACTTTGAAAGTCGCTTGCCACTGACCACATAAAGCCGCTCTCGCCCTTTGGGAGCATCAGCAGATCCATTGTGATGGCTTTGCTCATTGAGGCGCTGATGCGGGGTGTGACTGAGAGTGTCAGCGCCGGATACAGAGGTGTGGAGTGCCGGCAGTCGGTGACGGTGTCTGTGAGACGCTCCTCAACGACGCGAACTTTCGAGAGAATCGACGGATCTCGTCGGGACATTTCCTCAAGTGCGCAAAGGGGAAGAAAGCCCACATCGGACTTGCCGCCCACGACATCGTTGAAGACATGTTCGTTGACATCGCTTTGCGTGCGATCAGCGACGAAGGTTTGCTTTGAAAAGAAGTGATCGGGGTCGCCGAGTTTGCGTTGCACTAGTTCGCGAATGGCGTAAAGATACCCGCTGAAGGTGTCGCGGGACACGGCCGTTAACTTTTTTCCGCGGAGATCTTCAAACGTTTTTGCCAGCGAATCGCTTCGGACAATGACGGCGGTTCCATCGTTGCGATTGGGATCGGGCTGTACATCGCACACGAAGGTTGTGACGCTTCTCAGTCCCTCCGAAATCAAGGCTTGATAAAAGGGCGACTCGGAAAAAACGATGTCAACTTCTCCAGCCCGAACAGCTTTGGCCAAGTCGTGTGCCGAGTACTGACGAAAGGTGACCGGGTGGCCAAGTTTTTCCGGTGTGAGCGTGGACTTGAGCGAATTGAGCATGAGCCGCTCATCAATCATCAGGCCGAACGGGGTGTATCCCACGCGAATGACGCTTTCGGGGGAGCGTATAACGGCGGCCGGCGGTTCGCATTCCTCGGAATCTTCCGTAGCCGACGGCAGAGGCGCGGCCCATGCGTGGAAGGCCGGGAGCAGCAAGAGACACAAAGTCGCGAATTTCATCAAGTTCGAGTTTATGGGGCGATTGAAGTGCCGAAGATATTTAGTGGCGAATTGAGAACCATTCTTGTGAGCACGGAATTGTCAGTCATAACTGTACATTTTCTTTATAGGTGAAAACCCTTATCCGATACTTAACGCTGTTTTTACCTACCATCGCCCGAACGCGCCGGTTTGCTTTGGGGATGGTCTGCCTCGGGCGAATCGGGCTGATCAAGCAAATAAGGAGTCCCTTTCAATGGAATTCGTTGAACTGTTGATGCTCACCATTGCGGTGTTGCTCATCATCTTCAAGCCCGAGAAGGAAAAATGGGCGTGGTGGCTGACGGTTGCCGGCTGGGCGGTCGTCGCTTTCATGTACGTCGGTCATGTTTCGACCGGCATTCTTGGCGTACTTAATCTGTAATCGGGGAGGATGAAGAAAATGACTGATTACTCCGCTCCGATCAATTCCAACGATCTCAACCGTGCCAAGACGTTCTACGACATCGTCTGCTGGGGAGGTCTTCTCATCGTTTTGCTGCCCGTCGGCATCGCCAACTTGATTCTGGGTTATCTGCTCGGTGACTCTCCCTGCACGCTGTGCTGGGCACAACGTCAGCAGATGGCCTATATCGGTGTCATTGCGCTGATGATGGTTCGCTACGGCTTCAAGCCCAAGTACTTGGGCATGCTGCTTGTGATGGCTGCCTTCGGCCTTTACATGTCGTTCCGCCACTTGGGCAATCACGCCATGCGCGACGTGGGTCAGGGCTTCGGTCTTGACGTCTTCGGCATTCACACTCAGATGTGGGCCGAAATCGTGTTCTGGTGCGTGGTGATGCTCTTCGGTCTGGCTGTGTTCCTGGCACCGCGCTTTGATGCGCTCATCGCCGAAATGAAGGGCAAACCCTTCCGTCCGCTGTCGCGCTTTAACAAGATCGCCTTCAGCATCGTGGCTTTCATTTTGGCTTCCAATACCTTCCAGGCGCTGTGGTCTACCGGTCTGCCGCCCAACTGGGGTCAGGGCGATCCGGTCCGTTTCTCCTTCAATCCGAAGTACGTTATTTGGTCTGATGCGAGTTGGCACGGTATGTGGGACGGCATCAGCTTCCTCGGTAAGCGCGATGTGAAGGATCCGGACTTCGCTTACAAGGCCAACGACAAGAAGCTGGGTATCACCTTTAAGCACGATGCTGCTGACGCTCCTGTTGCCATTAACGGTATGCTCAAGCTAGAAGAGATCCGTGTCATCGAAGGCATCAAGCAGCCGGTCAACACTCTGGCTCAGATTCGCGGTGAATACTTCGTGGCAAGCAAGTACGACTTCTGGAAGCTGGACAGCAATCTCAAGCCTGTCGTGCATGCTCAGATGGATCCGTGGTACAGCGCCAACGTGCTCGACATCGTCAGCATCACGCCGTTTAAGGAAGACGCCTTCGTCCTGATGGGTTCGAACAAGTCGCTGCTGCGTGCTCGCTGGAACCCCAACGCCGACGACGTCAAGGGCTGGGCGAACTTCATGGTGGGCGGCGACAAGGTTGAACACGTCGGCGGTCTCGGCCGCGCCCGTATCGGCACCGAACGCGCCAAGTTCAGCTACGTGCACTCGTCTGCAACCGACGGCAAGTACGTTTACCTTGCCACGGTGCCCGACAACAAGAACAAGTCGAAGTTTGTCGTTTCCAAGGCCATGATGGCCGACTGGACTCTCTCGGCTGAGTTCGAACCTGCTGCCGACCTCAAGGCCAAGCGCACGCTCGGTGAACTCTATGTCACGGGTATGGTGTACGAAGACGGCAAGCTCTATGCCGTTTCCAAGAACCACAACGTACTCGTGGTGATTGACATCGCCAAGGAAGCTGTTGTTGAAGCTTGGGGTCTGCCGTCCGACCTGACCGATATCCGCGGTTTGGTTAAGAAGGGCAACACCTTCGAAGTGGTGGACCATAACCGCGTCGTGACTCTCACGATGCCGTAATCGATTGCAGGCTCGGTAGTCTGAAGCAGGCTGCCGATACAAATTTCTCTCCTTGGGGATAGGAAACCCGCTGCATGTTCCGGTGTGCAGCGGGTTTCTGCCATCTGCGGGCAGATTTACACAAGGCAAGAGCAAGCAGACGTACCGGATGCTTGCCGATGCAAACGATTTCACAACTGAGAAAGAAAATTTGAGTTAATCGTCATCATCGTCACGTCGACGCCTTCTTGAGCCGGGGCGACGCCGTCTGTCGTCGTCATCGTCGTCGTCATCGTCATCGTCGCGATCGTCCCAGTCGTCATCATCATCATCATCATCGTCGTCATCGTCTCGACGGTGGCGACGAGAACCGAAGCGACGATCGTCATCATCGTCATCATCGTCACCCGCAAGAGCGGAAAGCGGTGCGGTGCCGAGGCCGAGAGCGGCAGTTATAAGAGCGGCTAAAAAGAGGCGGCGGGTTTCGATCATTGTGCTGTCCTTTTGCAAGTCGCTATGGGCGGTTTGAGAAGAACTTGAGCTCGGGGCTTTTTCGAGCATACCTGTACGGCGCCTGCTCTTTCGTTAGGGATTGCCCGAAACGGCGATCAGACGCTGTAAGCAAAAGCAACAGGAGGCGGCAAAGTTGCGGCACTACTGCTTCTCGGGTATGTTGTTTCGAACGGAACTATGGAGCTTTGTCATGCGGTTGCAATACGCTTCCGATTTGCATTTGGAGATACCGGCCAATCGGGACTTCGTGCTGGCGGGCGCGCTTGCGCCTGCGGCTGATTACCTGCTCCTTGCCGGCGATATTTCCTTTTTGAGCGACTGGCACAAAGCTGATGCATTCTGGGATTGGTGCGCTCGGAGCTTTCAGCACACGTGGATTGTGCCCGGCAACCACGACTACCACGCCGATCGATCAAATCTGCTTGGCCTTGCGTCGCTTCAGGTTCCTGTGCGGCCGAACGTGACCTACGCCAACAACGTATGCGTTCACGTCGAAGAAGTTTCGTTGGTACTGACAACGCTTTGGTCCGCAATCACTCTGCAAAAGACGGAAATCGAAGAAGAAGTCGTTGACTATCGTCAGATATATTTTGATGGCAAAACAATTTCAACGGAAATTGTCAATCGTTTGCATTCGGAAAGCAGAGCGTTTTTGGATCGGACGCTTCAGATGTGCAATCCGAACAAAACGGTGGTGGTCACGCACTATGTCCCTGTGCCGCAGGCTACGCCCGAGCGCTACGTCAATTCGCCCGTTCGGGAGGCTTTCATCGCCGATTGCTGTGATTTGATTGACGCGTATCAGCCGGCATTTTGGATTCACGGACACTCTCATGTTTCGGGAAATGTTCAGTACGGTAGAACCCGCATTGTGTCCAATCAGCTTGGCACCGTTCGCCCCGGAAAGGAACTCAACTTCAATCCGAAGGCTGTGATCGAAGTGTAGGGACGAACTTACCGTTTTTTTCAGCTTTGGCAATCAGACCAAGGCAGGCGGCTGCAGCAGCAACAATGATGAGCATGCCGAAAAGGGAACGCAGACTTGGTGTGACGCCGAAAAAGGCGCTGTCAATAAAGGCGGCAAAAACCACACCGGAAAACGTGAAAACGGCACCGAGGAATGTGTTGCCTTTGCCCCAGCCCAACGCCCGGGCAAATTGTGCGCATGTGAGAAAGATCAGCATCAAAGCCAGAGGCGTTTGCTGCAATTGGGAGATGGTAAGTTGTCCGCAGAACAACTCCAAGACTCCCAATACGACGGCACCGTGCAGATGAAAGTAAAAAACGGTGCGGGGGACCGGTTCATTGACGCTTCCCAGTTTCTTGAGCATCAGAATGGCGGCGGCCGTAAACAACCCGCACAATAATCCGATCGGGACGTAGACGGCCGGAAAAGAGCGCTCCGAAGGATGAAACATCACGAGGATGCCGATGAAAGCCGCCGTAATGGACGCCAAGATGCGCCAGTCGATGTGTTCGCCATTGCGAAAAGAGGCGATCGCAGAGAAGCCAGCCACAAAAAGCGGAGAGGTGTACTGCAGCGTCTGGGCGGCCGCCACCGGCATGTTCATGGCGGTGATGATCTGTGTTATGACGACCCCTACGCCGATTAGGGATCGCAACAGGTGCAGGTGCCAGACGTGGGTTGAGAACGGAACCTTGCGAACGAGCATCACGACGACGGTGACGGCCAATACGAACAAGAACTGTACGAAGGCCACATCAATGAACGCAAGTGTTTCCCGTAGGCATTGAATGCTTGCGAGAATGCATGCGCTGCAGAACGACGAAAAAAGAATCCAAAGCGCCGTCATGACTCAGAGGTCCTCCGAGCGGGCAGTTTGGTTTTCTTCGGATGCGTTCTTGCGCAGAGTCGAGACAAAGACACTGCGGATCCACTGCATTTCCGAAGAGGCGTGATTGCGCTCGTGCCAGATGAGACGAGTGGAATAGACGCGCTTTTCGCCAGGAATTGGGATCACGGTGAGCGTGGGCAGCATTCGGGCGAAAAACTCTGCGGTGGTGTGCGGCAACACAAGCGTAGCGTTGGTGTCCTCGAGAAAATAGGGGGCACCCAGGAAATGCGGCACCTCAATGATTTTTCGTTGGTCGTGTGTGGATGACGTATCAATGTCAAACACGGGGCCCCGAGCATTCTGACGCAGTTCGACGGCAATTTTTGGGTATTTAAGAAATGCTTTTCGCGTGAGTTTTTTGCCTTGGGCATAACTTGTTGCAAGCGGGTGCTCCTTGCGGAGCAAACAGACGCGATGAATGTCGAAAAGTTTGAGACCGTGGAAATGTTCGGGAAGCGTTTCGCCCAGTGAGGTCGGGAAAAGTGCCAGATCAACACTGCCTTCGGCGAGCTCGCGAAAGACATTCTCCGACAAAGGCAACAAGCGGAAGTTCATCTGCGGTGCTTCATGCAAAAGCGCCCGCAGTACGGGACGCAGGATCATCACGACGGCATTGTCGGCGGCGGCAATCGAAAGCGTGCGGGTGATGTCAGCCGGCGCAAATGTTTTGGTATCGGTCAGATCGTTGAAGTTTGCCAGCAACTTGCGGATGATGGGTACAACCGCACGACACTTTTCGGTGGGGGCCATGCCTTGGTAGTTGCGCACGAAAAGCTCGTCGCCGAACTCCTCCTGACACTTACGAAGCGAGCGGCTCGCGGCCGAAATTGTCAGATTCAGCTGCCGGGCCGTTTCGGAAAGCGACCCTGTGTCGTAAATTTTGAGAACGACCAGCAAGTGGTTGAATCGCAAGGAAAGCATACGTAGGAACCGTCGGAGAATGATTGGGACGTTCTCTTTGGTTTGACTTTCGATTATCGACAAAAGCTTATGTCATTTTTGTCGAAAAAGGAAAGGAAAATCGCCATTTCGGTAAAAACGATCCTTGCTTACGATGAACAAAGAGGCGAAAGCTCATTCGGGCTTTTGTTTTTTGAACTGTTTGTTGGGAGAGATAATCATGGCTGTCACCATCGGTCGTCGTTCTTTGTTCATGGGCACCATTGCCGCACTTGTTGCGGGCACTTTCTCGGGGACGGCTGCTGCAGCCGGCGGCTCGTCGGGCCCGCGCGTGACGTTTGCCGCACAAGGCAAGCTCGGCGAAATCGTCGTCAATCCGTACAAGATTGCTCCGCTTACCGCCATCATCAAAAACGGCGGTTACGAACTCACCGAAGCTACAGTGCGCATCGTGCCCAAGAAAGACGGTCAAGAAATCAAATACAAGGTGGGTCGCAAGCAGCTTCTCACCCACGCCGGCATTCCTGTTTTCGGCCTTTATGCCGACTACAACAACAAGGTTGAGGTGAGCTACACGCGCAAGTTCCACGGCAAGACCGAAAAGATTTCGGAAACCTATTCGATCTACACCGCCCCCGTATATCACGAAGTGAGCGGCAACCCGACGCTTTCGCACAATATGTTCGAAACCAAGGTCGTCAAGATGGATCCGAAGTTCTCCGACCGTCTGTACCTTGTCAACAATTTGATGCAGCAGTACGCCAAGGCCACTCGCATGGTTTGGAACAACCCGATGGGCGGCGCGATGGAATGGAACTTCTATCCGATGAACGCCATCATTGACACTAAGGGTGAAGTGCGCTGGTACATGCACGTTGAACCGATCTACGACGTCGAGCAGATGTATCGCTCGGGCGTGATGATGGGCTTCCAGCAGGATGAAGACGGCAACATCACCTGGGGTTACGGTCAGCGTTACGTCAAGTACGACCTGATGGGCCGCGAAATTTACAACCGTCGTCTGCCGGTGGGCTACATCGACTTCTCGCATTCGCTTGATAACGCGCAGAACGGCCACACCTTTATCCGTGCGGCGAGCGCCGATTTGCGTCGCGCCGACAACAAGCGTGTTCGCACCGTGCGCGACGTGATTGTCGAAGTCGACGGCAACGGTCAGGTGGTCGACGAATGGCGTCTGTGGGAAATTCTCGATCCGTACCGCGACAACGTGATGAAGGTACTCGATCAGGGTGCGGTGTGCCTGAACATTGACGCAAGTCAGGCCGGTAAGACGCTGTCTGCCGAGGAATTGGCCAAGCTTGACGCAAGTGATCATTTCGGCGATATCGTTGGCACGGGTCCGGGCCGCAACTGGGCGCACGTTAACTCTGTTGACTACGACCCGACCGATGACTCGATCATTTTGTCGTCCCGTCACCAGTCGGCCATCATCAAGATCGGTCGAGACAAGAAGGTGAAGTGGATTCTCGCTTCGCCTGAAGGCTGGAAGAAGCCCTGGGCCGACAAGCTCCTTGCTCCGGTTGACGCCAACGGCAAGAAGCTCAAGATCGAAGGTAGCCAGGTAGAAGGTGACTTTGACTTCTCGTGGACGCAGCATACGGCCTTCCGTATTGATGAAAAGTCTGACAAGAACGTCATCTACATTACGGTGTTCGACAACGGCGACGCCCGCGGTATGGAACAGCCCGCCCTGCCTGAAATGAAGTACAGCCGCGCCGTGGTCTACAAGATCGACCAGAAGAAGATGACGGCCGAACAGGTTTGGGAATACGGCAAGGAACGCGGCTTTGCGTGGTACAGCCCGGTGACGTCGCTTACCCGCTACGAGGCCGACAAGAACTCCATCATGGTCTACTCGGCTACGGCCGGCATGGGACGCCGTCCGTCCGAACTGAAACCTGGTGAAAAGGCCGGCATCGCTTCGCCTGTTATCAACGAGTTCAAGTGGGGCGAAAAGGAACCGTCCGTTGAGATCGTGATCGTGGGTTCGATGGGTTACCAGGCGCTTCCGGTTTCGGTGGCCAAGGCTTTCTCCAAGTAACTCCGTAACGGCATGAGACCGGCAAAAACGGCGGCGTTTTGCAGCTGTTTTTGCCCGGTCGGGAAGGATTTTTTAATTTCTGCAACTAGACATTGCACGAACACGCAGGTGCCCTTTGGCAAATCTCGATTGTTCTGCAGGCATCTTGTTTCTAAACTGAGTGTTAAGAATTGAGCGCGATTGCCTGCACGATTTTCTGACTGGGCATCGGCTGAAGTTAGCGAGGAGAAATTCAAAATGTTCAAAAAGACTTTGTTTGCTCTCGGCCTTTCGGTTATCGCCGCCACCGCGATGGCCGCTACCGAAGGTACCGACTATGTGAAACTCGACAAGCCCATGGTCAACGCCGAAGGCAAGCTCACCAAGATCTTCAGTTACGACTGCCCGTTCTGCTTCAAGTACGACGTCGGCGTGGATCCGAAGGTTCTGCCGCGTATCGAAAAGGAACTGGGCCTTGCTTTCAATCCGGTTCATTTGGAAACCAAGGGCAAGTACGGCCGTGTTGCGAGCGAATTCCTCGCCATGTGCATGCTGAAGGACAAGGCCGCCGGCGTGTCGATCGAATCCAAGGATTCGCTCTTTAAGAAGGCCAAGGACGCCATCTATCAGGCTTATCACAAGAAGGGCGAACGCTGGACGTCCGGTGAAGCCGCGTTCCTGAAGACCCTGACGGACGCAACGGGCATTAGCCTTGACGAATTCAACAAGGCCAAGAACGACGAAGCGGTCAAGGCTCTGTGCGCCGAATGGAAGACCTCCTACGACGTGGCCAAGATCCAGGGTATCCCGGCTTATGTCGTCAACGGCAAGTACCTGATCATGACCAAGAGCATCCGCAACTTCGACGGTATGGTCAATCTGGTCAAAGAACTCAAGGAAATGAAGTAACTCCGACAAGTTTCTTGTTTCTCTCCTAGCGGGAGGGACGGCGGCAGGCTGCAAGCGCGGTTGTCTCTCCCGGTATTTTTTTTTCGATTTCTACACCGAGCCGGCACTGAAGCCCGAAGCCAAATTTTCAGCGCGGCAGGCGGGGGATTTTTGCGATGAAAAAATTTTTTAGTGGTCTGAAGACAGATCCTATCAATACGCTTGCCGACTGGCAGGATTCGCGCTGGCCTTGGGGCATCATCGCCTTTGCCATGATCGCCATGGTGCTGCTGGCTCACTACGTGTTTCAGGATTGGATGCACATGCTGCCGTGCGAGCAGTGTGTCTACATTCGCTACGGCAATCTGGTAATGGCCTTGGGCTGCATCATCGCAATGATCAACCCGAAGGCGCTCTGGGCCAAGGTTGTGGGTTACGTGATTTCGCTCTACGGTCTCGTTTACACAATCATGTGCTCGTGGAAGCTCATCGGCATTCACGATGCCGTGCATTCCGACGATCCGATGGCCATGTTCGGCATGCAGGGTTGCTCGACGGAACCGCACTTTCCGTTTGGTCTGCCGCTTGAAAAGTGGGCTCCGGCCTGGTTCCAGCCCACAGGCGACTGCGGCTACGACGCTCCCGTCGTTCCTGACGGCGCCGTATTGAGCGATCTGCAGCGCTGGTTCATCGAGCTCTATCAGTCTTCCGACGGCTGGTACCTGATCCCGCAGTGGAAGTTCATGGACATGGCTTCCTGCTGCCTGCTCGCTTGCATCGTCGCGGCCATCTTCCTTGCCGCCATGATCTTCGGCTGGGTGATGCGTGATTTTGTGAAAAAAGCCTAATTTCCGACGGTTGTTATGTTGACTGCTGCGCCTGCTCTTGGCACGAAGCTCGAAGCATGGCGATGAACCATCTCAAAGCCGGATCGCCCGAAGCGTTTTCGTGCCAGATTACGCGGCGTTCATAATGGCCGGCAATGCTAGGCGGAAGCGGTAAAACCTCCAACGGCAGGTAGCGAGCAAGCAACCTGCCGTTTTTTTCGAGAATTTTCACGGTGGCTTCGGTTTCCAAAACCATCCAGGGAGCTGCCAAAAAGTAGGGCATCGAGATGCTCGCTCCGTCGCTTTCATGTGCCATGAGGCTGGCATGGTAACGCACGACAGCTGCCGAGAAATTGTGCGTGACGTTGCTGATTTTGACTTTTGGATAGGCCTGGATATCAGATAGCGACAATTCTCCTTTTTCCTTGTAGATGGCGACCAAAGGATGTCCTTTTTTAACGAGTAACACATCGGGTTCGTCAACAAGTACAACGCTGCGGCATTCGGGCGGAATCGGGTCAAACGGGAACATGGCCAGATCAAGGCGTCCGTTGCGAAGATCCTCAAAAAGGTCGCCGTTGAGGCCGATGACGTCAAGCTTGACTTGTGGAGCTTGCTTCAAGATTCGTTTGAAAGCAGGGAAAAGAAAGGCGAGTACGCCGTTATCCGCTGCCGCAATTCGAAAGGTTCGAGATAAATCAGCCGGATCGAACACGGTCGGCGCCGAAAGCTTCTCGAGCCGTCGCAACACATCGTTAATGTCGGGCAATAACTCACGCATGCGGGCCGTGGGTACCATGCGCGGTCCGCTTCTGACAAAAAGTTCGTCGGCAAAAAACTCGCGTGCCGTTGACAGGGCACGGCTGATGGTGGCCGTGGAAGTACCGAGTTCGTTTCCGGTAAGTGTGAGACTCATCGTTTTAAAAAGCGAAGAGAGAACCAGAAGAACAGTGTTGTCAGGGTAATTGTGGTGGCTTTGATTGTGCATAAAACTCCGCCTTGTTTTAGCCGTTCTTGAGGAGGAACAGTTTCCATCTTAAGCGTCTTTGCAAATCCTGCAACCGCGCGTTGCGACCCGTGGCGATCCAATCTGGGTATGAGCCGATTTCCTTGAAATTCAAGTCTCTATAGACTGATTTGCAAGGAACCGGTTCAATAAAAACAATGAGCCGGTGCGTCGACTAGACCACGAGGAGAAAGACAAATGAAGATTCTTCACTTGACGATTGCCGCCGCTGCCGTTGCCTTCTCAATGGCTGCCAGTGCCGAATCCATGGCGCCCGCTCCCACTCCGAAAGGAACGCATTTGGGCAATGTGATCGTCAACCCCTACGGCTACTCGCCTTTGACGGCTGTTATCAATCGCAACACCAAGCAGCCGACGGATATCAAAGTGACTGTTAAGGGCAAGCCCAACGGAGGCATCGACATCACCTACGACGTCGGTCGCTCGACGTTGCTTTCCAACGACGGTATTCCCGTGTTTGGCCTCTATCCCGACTATCGCAACACGGTTGTCGTGAGCTACAAGCTTGATGGCAAGAAGATTACCGACACGTACAGCATCCTGACGCCGGCGCTCACGATGCCCTACATGGACAACCGCAACATCACGGCTCTGCCGCAGCCCAAGGTCACCAAGCTTGATCCCAAGTTCAAGAACCGTCTGTATCTCGTTAACTCCGGCACGCGTCCTCCCAAGGGCTCCGAAGTCAACTGGATCATGCCCAAGACGCCCAAGATGAGTAAGAGTGCGGCTAATCCCTCCGGCGGTTCTCTCGCTTTCGAAACGATTCCTCTGAATTACGTGGTTGACACGCAGGGCGAATTCCGTTGGTGGCTCGAACCCGAAGCCATCTACGACGGCATCAACTACAACATTGCCGATCGCGGCTACGCGATGGGCTTCTTCCCGACCAAGGCCGGCACCTACACGTTCGTTCAGGGCCAGCGCTGGATCGAACTCAATCTGGCCGGCCGCGTCGTGGCCAAGCACGAACTGCCGCCGGGCTACATTGATCTGAGCCATGCTTCCTGGGAAATGCCCAACGGTCATGTGTTGCTGCGTGCTGCCAAGTACCGCTACCATCGTCCTGACGGTCAGGTCGTTCAGACCGTGCGCGACTTCATCATCGAAGTCGACCGTTCCGGCAACGTGATTGACGAATGGGATCTGAACACCATTTTGGATCCGACGCGCGACGCTTTGATTAAGAATCTCGACCTCGGCGCCGTCTGCATGAACGTTGACCTGGATGCTCAGGGTCAGAGCGTGGGTTCCGAACCGCTCGCACCGTTCGGTGACGCTGCAGGCGTCGGTACGGGCCGCAACTGGGCGCACGTCAACTCGGTTGCATACGATCCGACGGACGATTCGATCATCATTTCCGCTCGCCACCAGGGCGTGATGAAGATCGGCCGCGACAAGCAGGTGAAGTGGATTCTTGCTCCGTCCGTGGGTTGGAAGAACGGTCTGGAAAAGAAGCTGCTCAAGCCGGTTGACGCCAACGGCAAGGCCATCAAGTGCTCGCCCACGGGCGACTGCGAAGGCGGCTTTGACTTCACGTACACGCAGCACGCCGCTTGGCCGCGCGCTTCCAAGAAGGGCTCGATCGTTGTCTTTGATAACGGCCAGGTTCGCCACTACGAGCAGCCCGCTTTGCCCGAAATGAACTACTCTCGCTTGGTCGAATACAAGATTGACCCGAAGAAGATGACGGTTCAGCAGACTTGGGAATATGGTAAGGAACGCGGTTACGAGAGCTTTGCTCCGATCACGTCCAACGCCGCCTATCAGGCTGACAAGGACACGATGTTCGGCTTCTACGGCTCCGTCGGCTTGTTCGATCAGACCAAGGGTACGATCGGTCGCTTGCAGGAAGTTGATTACAAGACCAAGGACGTGAAGGTTGAAATTGACGTCTATAACAACAAGGCCTCTGCTCCGCACTATCAGGGCCACATTGTTGACCTCAAGCAGGCCTTCGGAAAGTAATCAGATAGTCGTTTAACAGCGATTAAAACGGGAGCGGTTCACAGCCGCTCCTGTTCGTGTTTCAAACTCCCGGTCTGCCGGATCATTAAGGTAGTCCGGGAGTTTTTCTATCCTTTGCAAAACCATTAAGTCATGATTGAGTCTGAGAACAGGACATCGAAAATCAAGATATGCAGAGTTATCGATTATTTGAGGCGAAATAGCTGTATATCGAGAAGTCTGCTTTGGTTTAGCGAAAACAAAAAAATCCTGCACCTTTCCGTCAGAAAAATGCAGGATTCTCCAAGGCTCAAAAATTTCTAACAATGGTGTCGGTAAGTGTCGGCCTCAGAATTTATGCATCAGGCCAAAGCCACCTGTTGTCTGATTGAAATCTGTGCCGGCATCCAAAAGTTGTTTGCCGTCCACAAACGATGTGAAGGCATAAAGCTGGGTGCGTTTACTCAGACTGTAGTAGTAGACCAACGCCCCGAGAAAAGCAGCCCCATCGTCTTGAGGATATCCTTCTGCCGAACCGTTAAGTTCTGCGTTTAGCCACCCGATAGAGCCGGCGAAGTAATGCGGCCCCATTGTATAGCCGGCACTCAGATAGACGGTTTGCATATCGAGGCCTTCGGATCTGTCATCGAATTTCTGAACAACTCCCCTCTGAAGAGGGAAGGTTTCCTTCGACCAAGTACTGACTTTTCCACCCGCTCTGATCTGGCCTAACTCCTGGTCAGTTGGCAAATGGCTGTCACCAGCACCACGAAGGATTTTCTGACGAGCCATCTCCGGCGTCATCGCTTTTGGCTCCGGCGCAAGTCTGGGATCTCGCTGATCCCGACTACTCGTTGACTTCAAAACTACATATCCCGCGTCAGTCAGGAACTGTTTCGCACCTTCAAGCTGCTCGACGGCAACTTTCGGAATATGGATTTCTTTTTCAATGTCAGCGCAGTACAAAAGCAATGCCGACAGTACATCACGCTGGATGTATTGTCCGCTTCCTGCTTTCATTTCCTGCCAGCGTTCACTGAG